>OGOZ01001103.1_pt1 | contig 15866 bp, 19 predicted proteins | sample 1552801 | NCBI WGS metagenome assembly OGOZ01 (sample SAMEA2580196, study PRJEB22360) | human gut metagenome | biome: human gut; feature: human-associated habitat; material: faeces | place: Denmark | collected 2008/2010 | reverse complement strand
ATAAAGAAAGGGGCAAGCAAAAGGCTTGCTGATGGTGGTAGATATGTTTGAAATGACAAGTGAAAGAATTGAAAAGGTTAGAGAAATTTTAGCAACTGGAAAAAGAGTGTGGTTAGAGTTAGAGGATTCTAAAGTTTATGAGTGTGTGTTTGCAAAAGGTATTAAATTTGAATTGAAAAAAAGAGGCGCAAGTCGTATTTATTATATCGGCGAAAATGTAAAGAAATGCTGGCACAATTAAAAGGAGGTGTAAATATGGTAGTAAAAGGTTATTATATTTGGATTCGTAACGATGGCGTATTTGATACACGTTTTTTTTTACCTACAACGGATTTTAGTAAAATCGAAAAATATATTACTGCTTATTGTCTCGAATATTTTGGTCATTGCGAAGAAGAAAAAACATTTTCAAATAACGAAAAAGAGGGTCTATTTGATTTGATGTTAGAATTAAATAACCTATAAAAAGAGGGGCGCGCGCCCCTCTTTAAATTACACTAAACTTGCTATCGCATTTGTAATAATAACTGCGTTAGTGTCGTGATAAACTGTTCCGCTAGCCTTTTTTGTAGCAACGGTCACACCATAACCGCCCTCGCTTGAACGCGTTTTAGTAAATCTAATATTATACGTTCCACCAGCGAAAGGCATGTTGATGACGTGTTGTTCGTTGTTTAAAATTGGCGAAAAGTCCGTTGTAATAAGCATTGCGCCTATGGCTTCATCGGCATCGCCTTTCATGTTAACTAAAAGTAAACCGCCCCCCGTACTATCAAGTCCATCGATTGAAATCCATCTATTACTTGTTTCTGTCAATGGAATGTGCATTCTTGCACCATCGTTTACAAGGATATCTTCGGACATTTTAGTGAGTTTTGTTTTGTTTTCGTTCACTTTTGTTTCCAACGTTTTTACAGATTCCGACAACTGTACAACGGTTTTCTGCATTGTGTCAACGTCTTTTTTTGCCTGCGTTACGTCTGTTGTCAATCCTGCAACGTTAGTAGTAAGTGACGACGTGCTTTCCTGCAAACCACTTATCGCGTTATTAGCACTTTCAATCTGTACCTTAAGTGCGTCAAGTTCTGTTTCTGAAATGCTCGATTTGCTGTCAATTTGCTTCAAAAGCGAATCAATAGCCACCATTGCACCATTCCAATCTAAAAGCCACGCTGGTTTGTCCGTTGCAATAAAAATAGGCAGTCCATAATTATCTGTGCCGTTGCTGGCGTTAACCTTTCCAATCTGCACGCCCACAACACTTTTCATATTTTTTTCACTCATATATAAAGCCTCCTTATTTAGTCGCTTGTGCCGTCGCTGTATAAGCACGCAATGCAACTTTATTATTTCCGGAAATTGATACGTTCAACGTTTTTGAATTTCCAACACCGCTATAACTAACAGCCACCGTATAAGATTCTGCTGTGTTATTAGGCGTCAAAATTGTTTTTGTTTCAACTCCGAAAGTACCTGAACTTTCTGCACTAGTTTCGCTGGAAATGAAAACAGGTGCTAATGCCATTTTTGCCATGTTGCTAGGGGAATAATCGGCATATACAACTACTGAAATATTTTTAAGTGTGTAATCTTCGGTCAAATCTTTAACCGTTGCAGGAAGAATACCACTTTCATTCAAACAATGCACCACGTTAGAGCGTGCTTTTAACGGCTGTACATCCTGCTCCAAGTTTGAAAGCCTTGACGTTGTCAATTCAATCGCCCTTGAATTTTGCTGGATGTCGTTTGTATTTTTGTTTACCATCTTTGTTAACGAACTCAAACCGTCCTCAATAGGTGGGATAACATTTGTTTTAATGTTCGTAACTTCTGTTGAAAGTTCTGTCAACTTTTGCGTTGTCTGCTGATTAATAATATCCTGTGCGTTTTTATTGGCATTTACAATTTTTGTTAAAGAATCCAGTCCACCTTCAATAGGTGGGATAGCATTTTTTGTAAGGTTATCCAGTTCGGTGTTTATAGTGTTTATAGCCTCCTGCAATTGTAACACTAATCTATTTTGTGCCTGCAAATCATTTATTACCGTGTTGTATTCACTTTCAAGTTTATTTGTTTTACCCTCCAAAGTAACGACGCGGTTAGTCAAAGCGGTATTGTATGCCTGTATTTCTTCAATTGTGTTATTGATTTTTGCGATATTTGCGTTCGCGGTTGAAATCAAATTTTTGTTTGATTCTTCGCTGGTTGAAATTTCTTTGATAACGGTGTCAAGTTCCGTCATTGCACTGTTCCAATCTACAAGCCATGATGGCTTGTCGGTGTCAATAAAAATAGGCAATCCATAGTTAGGAGTGCTATTTGTTGCGTTAAAATCCATAATTTTTTATACCTCCATTTTATAAATTATTTATTGAATCTGCGTAATAATTTACGCGTAATTCATACACCACTAAATTGTCATTTGCGACATAACTTTCATGGCTCAAATCTGTGTAAGATAGTGAGTTTGCCGTACAATCATCAAAATTAAACGTATTATCTGTGCCGTTTTCAGCATCAGCAAGACCGATTTTTACATGTCTGTTGTAAGCAACTTGCTTTTCGTTGTTGCACGTAAAGTCTGTTACATCAAATTCCTCTGCTTCACCTGTTGTTAAGTCGTTAACAATATTTATCTGTTCTTTCTTTCCTTTTCTTCCAATTATCAAACTGAAAGAAATGATATCGGAATTTCCAATATTGTTTAAAGATTCCCATGCGGAATTTGTTGCACCCTGCGTAGTGTTCTCATTTTCTTTTTTCCAAACTGTAGAAGTGCTGATATACCTACGATTTTTTAAATTAAAGTCGCCATCTTGTTTTGTTGGATTTATATTAAAAAACTCGTATTCTTTAGCGGTGTAATTTGAAGTATCCATATTCTGTACCGTGCTTGTTTTTTCGTCAAAATATTTTGACGTGTCAGCATTCCAGCGTGCTCGCTCTATAAGCTCATATAGTACTTTTGGCATGTTTTCTTTTTTTCCAGTAAACGGCGAAAAGATTTTGCTTAAACTTTCGGAAAAAATGAAACCGCTGTATACGTCAAAAACGTGTGCTTCTAACTCCATTTTGTCATACTGTTCCGCTGTCATTTCCATTTTGTCATATGAAATAGAAAGTACACCCAACTCGCGGAGATATTCATAAAAAGAGTTGAAAGTGTCTTGTAAGGTACTTTTGACACCTAAAACAGCATTGTATACCCTAGGAAATTCTTTTACAATGTTTTCAATTTTGTTATTCAAAAATTCGTCCTGTGCTTCTCTTTTAACGCTTTCTATAGCAACTTTATTATCGGTATATTTTATTTGTCTTTTTTCCGCGTTAAAAATTTGTGTGTCAATGTAGGTTTTTAATTCTTTTATTTTCTCATTTGTTTTTAAAATTTCTACGTCGATGTAGTCATGTACAACCTGCACTTTACCGTCTGTTTCTTTTTCAAGCCTTGAAATTTCTTTTTCAAAATCTGAAACAAAGGAAAGCAATGTTTTTTCAAGTACTGAAATTTCTTTTTCAATGTCCGTTCTTAATTTTTTTATTTGCTCATCGGTGTAATTGTTTACACCGTTTGAAAGGTTGTTAACTTGCTCAACTAATTCGTTTATTTTTTTCATTATTTGAGCAAGGTTATCTTCATAGGATAACGTATCCGAGTAAACCCCGGGTATTGTAAGTGGTGAAATCGGTGGAAGCCAACCACCGCAACCGTAACCGTACATAACATGTGCCTCCATTCTACCATAACCCCATAAATAGGGTTTCTAAGTTTTCAATAACCAGCATGTCAATATTTAGGAATGTACTTCGGAATTTCATAAGCATTTCGCTATAGGTTTCTGTGCCTTGTTTACCGAAAACACTTTCTATATAATCGTCAATATTATCTATCTTCGTTGTGTTGTCTGTCTTTCCTAAAATGTCGCTTGTTAAAATCGTAACATTTTTTATATTTTCGTTACCGTCTAAAACATTCTTTCTATTGTCGTTGCTGGTTTCAAAAGTATTTTCTGTGTTGTTTGAAGTCAAGTTTTTGTCATTTTCTCCACTTTCTCGGTCTGTATCTTCTCCAGTTTTTGTCTCTGTATTTGTTCCACTTTTTATAAGCACATCAGAACCGCCAAGCGTGGTTGTATCATTTCCTGTTTTTGTGAGTGCTGTACTTCCTGTGTTTTTGTCTGCACGATTTTCGAAAGTTTTAATGGAATCGGATTCGCTTTCGGGTGTAACTGTCGCAGTAACATTTGTCAAATATTTTCCAGCCTTTATATTTTCAATCGTTCCCTGTGGTGTATCGCTGTATTTTGTTAGGCTTTCAAATTCTTTCGGAACTACATTTTTCGTATTTTCTTTACCCTCGTAACTGGTAGACGTGTTTATTGTTTTTTCATCGGTTGTATTGTGTGCCTGCGTTTCTGTCTTTCCATATTTTTGTGTATTTTCTTCTCCAAATTCGTGTCGATTTTGCGAATCATAAACATGTTCCGTATTTTTTCCAAATTTTTCTTTTTCATCTTGTTTATAATCTGTTGTAGCGGTTGTATTTCTGTCAAGTCTATTTGTTTCGGTGTCTGTGTTATCCGTTTTTCTGTGTCCTGTAAAATCTGTGTTGCTATTTGTGTCTGTTTTCTGCGTGCCGTTTAGCACGTTTTTTCCGTCAAAGGTTCGCTTGCTTTTAACTGAATATTGTGTATTTTTTAGCGGGTCAAACTTTAGTAATTCAGATTGGTATAATTGATTGTAATATGGCATTATTTCCGCCATTTTAGTATTTAACTTTAATTTCCAGAGACCAACGGTTTCCAACCCTATTTCACGTGTGTAATAATGGCGTAAGATTTTCGGAAATAAAACATTTTTATAACTTTCGTCAAAAAATGGTATGTAGTCCTCAAATATTTTAGGGTACGCAACCCTAATAAGTCGCTCCACATCATCAAACACTTGAATTTTGTTCTGTTCCGCGATTGACTGACATATCCTGCGTACCTCCACTGTATAGGTTGACATTATTAACACCTCCGTCCTTAAATTCTACGGATATGTTTAGCCCAAACATATCATTTATTTGTTCACATGCCTGCTTTCTTGCCGTCAATACGCTTTCTCTCATCATCATTGCACCACCCATAGACCGCACAACCTCATCGGTTATCATTCTTTCGCGTTTATTTTCATTTACGTTGACAATACCAAGATAGGTTAGTGCTTCATTAAAAATTTTTGATTTTAATTCGTATAATTTATCTGCTGTATAAGGTGCGTCCGTTTTTAAAACAGTTAGCCCCTCTTTGATTCCTTTTTTTCCGTAAATAACTGGTGCGTTTCCGTCAAATTGCTGATAAGCATTCTGCATTGTAAGCCTTTCGTTTTCGTCACATTCAATTAAAACTGGCGTTTTTTGTGTGTTACAATTTACGTCAATAATTCGGTCTAAATTTGCAAGACGCTGTGCAAATAACAACACTGTGTCGTACGCTGGTGTGTGTATCATGTTATTAAAAAGAACAACGGAATTTTTGCTATTTAAATTTCTACGATAGCCGTTATTGGCGTAGGCTATACGTCTAATCGGAATATCATACAGATTATAGCGACCGTTTATCATTGCTTTCAAAGCAAGAGACCCGAGCACCTCGTCTTCAAAAAAAACAGCAAAACCGTCAAAAAATAACGTCAATTCAAGGTACCTTTCGTCTACGGTTTTAGGTAAATTTTTCCATTCGAATCGTGAAATTGCCAATTGCTGTAATAAATCCAAGTAATATTGAAATGTTATGTTATTCAATTTTGCAGATTCTAAAAAATTTCTATTCCTTTGATTCGGCGTTTTCCGTCTCCCCATGCTTTTCCACCTCCAATGCACTTGCCATTTTTGTTATGGCTTCGGAGTTCTTGTTTATTGCTTCAATTAGTGGCGTCTGCACTTTATAAATATAGTAGCACATCGCCCCACACATAACAGCGGGAAAACCCACAGTTGAAATTGCTGCCAAAACATCATTCATCATTTTATTTTACCTCCAATAATTTTTTAAAATTGTGAAATCTCTTCCACCAGTTCGGGCAATTCTTTCCGTTAACATCGTGATGACATATGATTGTTTTTGCGTTCGGACAGTACTTGCGGATGTACTTAATTATTTTTTTCGTTCCTGTCACGTGTCCAACCGTCCAACCGTCAACCGCGTCGCACAATTCAATAGAAACGCTGTTGAAATTGGTGCATTTATTAAGGTACTTCGCATTTTTATCAAAAACACCACCAACCGCCCACGCACTTCGGTTCATGGGTATTGATTTTGCATACTCTCCGTTTGCCGATACAAAGAAATGTGCTCCTGCTCCGCGTGTGTTATTTTTAGCGAAAAAGTCAACGTTGTTTTTTGCCGTATCTTTTTTATTTCCTGTAAAATGAATAACAATATATTTCACGTCTTTTTTATTTCTTTTCTGTCTTGAAAAAGAAATCTGCTTTGCCTTTTTATAATACATAAAATCACACTCCATTTTCTCCGTAATTTCCGACGGAATTTCCGTCTTTCCAAAAGGTTAGTCCGTTGTTAAAAATCGAACAAATTTTTGCGTTAACAATTGCAGGCATTTCCCCAACCGCAACACAATTTTGTGTTTTAACATAGTTGTAAGATGGTCGATTAAATGATGAACCGTTAACGCCGTGACCGCTCGGTACTTTTAACTCATTTACCTTGTACCCGTAAATTGTGAAAAAATTGTCAATTGCTTTTATTTCGTCGCGCTGGCAATTTTTTGTGTAGAATTTTGGCGCTATTTGTTGGTTCAAAACCGCGATACTACTAGCACCACCGACGCCACTAACACGCGGGGCTACAAGTGTGTGCATTTTTTTCATGTTGTCCTCTGATTCTTCCATAGATTTTACAGAAGAAACAAAATTAGCGGTTGAGCCGATAGAGCCAACCAAGCCACCATATGAAAGATTAGCGTCCTCTTTTTCGGCTTTTTCTGCACCACCTAATGCTGACACGCCACCGCCAAGGATTGAAATACTAGTACCGATAGCACCGTTTACTATATTTATGGTGTTTTGGTTTCTCAAATTCATTTCCTGCTGTTTAAAATACGCGTCTTGATTCGTGCTATATGGCTGTGTTGGATATGTCTGTCCGACAAATCCATAGTCCAAACCACGTACCACAGATTTATAGTTATTAGGACTTATTTGTATCGTTGTGTTTTCTGAAATGTCCGAGTAGCAAGAAAACTCTATGTTTGTGTTGTTTTGAAAATCTTCGAACCGATATTCAGAGCCACCACCTGCCGAATTGCTCGCTACCAAATAATGATATGGATAATTAAAACACTTTTTATTCTTTGGTGTGTAGCCATCTATATTTGTGTGAGACGGCTGTATATTGATATTTGCGAAAGTGCTGTATTCTGTTGTACTGATTCTTCGTGTGTTTGTTGTTGTCGTCAAATTATTACTTACAATTTTTGGTACAGTCGTTAGGTATAAAATTGAATCTGGTAAACCGTCATTGATACCTTTAATCATAGACGAAAGCGCGTTTTCTTCACCTACTGGAAAGAAAAGCATATCGCATGGGTAAAAAATTCCGTTAAATTTCCCACCGCTAGCACGCTTTTCTCCATCTGCTGGGTTTACTGTGTTATACATCGTGGCAAGAATGTAGCCCCCTATACTAAATAAATCCTCTCCGCTTCCTACAATCTGAATTTGACTCATTCTGTATTCACTCGGGTTAAATGGCTCGGGCACTAAATGTTCAAACATTTCATCGCTTGCTGTATGCTCTCTTTCAACTAAACATTTTTTTAACGTAAAATCAAAGTAGTATGACTGTATCACGTCTAATTCATAGCTTATCTCTGAAACCGCATTGTTAACATAATTAACGGAAGTGATAAAAGCATAGAACCATTTATTTCCAAAATCTGTATTTTGAAACATTAAATAAGAAGCATTATAAATATCGTCTGCCTTTACCCCAAGTCTTAACGCCCCCGAATTTACTCGCTGGTAGGACTGTGCTTCAAATTCTTTGAAAACCTTGCCTTTGAAATAAACCGCCTGTGCTGATTTATCACTAAAATAAATAGTATGTTTGTATGCGTTATTCAAAGGTACGTTTTTAATAAGAAAAATCTTTGAATTTGGTTCTATTAAACTCATGTTATCACCTCCGTTATTTTGTCAATGTTTCACGTGAAACATTTTAAACTGTGACAGTAATTGTACAAGTGCCTGTTTTAGTGTCATCATAGGCACTTGTCGCTGTAATATGCACCTCTCCGCTTTCTGCACCTGCAAGTACCGTTACTTTTCCGCTTTCTGTAACCTCCACTTTTTCATTGTCTGACGACCAAATTACGCCCTTTGGGGCAAAGTTTTCTGTGGCAATATCGGCGGTTAACTGGATCGAAGAGCCTACACCGTTGAGCGTTGCGGTCGATGGCGACACAGTAACGGAATCCACTTTGATTTCTCCAGCGACAAAAAGTGCATTTTGTGCGAACGGCGAAGAAGATACCACTTTCCAAGCGTGCAACCAATGATTCCAATAAAGACCCTCTCCGTTGTACTGTTCGTTAAATTCCTGTAATACGTCAAAAATCATAAACCACTCACGCGACACTAAAACGCACGGAATCGCGTCTAACTTCGTCAAGTCGTCGTCGCTGATTTCTGTGTATGTTTCGTCTTTTTCGAAAATCTTCGCAAGTCTTGCTTTATCCAGTTTCCCGAAAGAATCCACCAGCACTTTATGCCCCATAAAGGAAGCCTTATCCATGTTAAAGGCACTTGCCAAAACTTCCACATCAATCGTTGCGTCGAATTTTGTGTTGACAAGCAAATACTGCTCGTCTTTCACGTTATGTGTATAAACGCCTGCGGAGTTATAGTCTTTGTTTAAAAACTCCATGTCATTCGATACGCCTTTAATATCTCCAACAATTTCTTTCAAATTAGACGTCTGTACCGTCGGAATCTGCACAGATTTCAAATCCCCATCCAGGATTCTACGTGCAAGCAAATATTTCATAACAAGAAATTCGTCATAATTTGATGACGTTGTCATCGCGTCGATGATTCGGTAGATCAAATCTGTGATTCCCTCATAAGTTAGAAAAGCCTGCTTTAACTGATAATCGCTAGTTGTTTGCTTGTAGAAAGTTTGATAATTAAGAACATGAAAAGCACTTTTAACGTCGGGGATTTCACGCTTAAAAACTTCGCTTTCTGACTTCTGCTGGTCGAAAACATGCGGTTCTGCAATGTTTACAAAAATTTCTTCAATGGTCTCGCCATATTCAAGCATGCCTTTTTTAAAAAACGCCCAAGGATTGTCATACATTTTCGACGTGATAATGACTTTTCCTATTCTGTTAAAAAGCGCGCTTAAAAATTCATTCTTCAATGATGGCGTATCCATAAGAATTGTGCCGATTGACCGTAAATTCTGTAAAGTGCCGTCTGCCTTTGGCACTAAATTCTGATACTCTGCGCTGGAATTGCTCCGCACTGTATTCAAAATATCCTGCGTTGTAGCGGTTAAATTGACCGCTTTCGGTTTTGTAGCCATTTTTTAATCCTCCTTTTCTTCGAATAAGTCGTCGTATTCCTTGACTTCTTCGGATTCTGATTCTAACTCGTCCGTATTCTCTTCGGGCGTGTCAATTTCTTTTACTTTTGTTTCGTCGATGGCTTCGAAAAATCGATCTTTGTATTTCTTCCGCCATTCTGCGTCATTATCTTCGTACTTCTGTTTCCAGTTTTCAGTGCCCGTCTTTCCTAACAAGTCGTCGAATGTGTCTGTAAAATCTTCAATGTTCTTTAAATCCTCGTCCGTATCTCCTGTAATGATAGAACCAAGTCTTTTAAGGTATTCGTCTCTGTCAAGTACAGCCATTTTTTCTGCACCTCCTTTTCTTATAATGTATCATATCTTTGACTTTGTGTCAAGTAAAATTGACAAAATTTCAAAAATATTTGACAAAAAGTCAAAAATATGTTACACTCTTAATGAAAGAGGTGGTAAAAATGTATTATGATGGTACAAAAATTTTGTCAAAAATGGATGTAAACGGAAATAAACCCGAATTATACCTTGTCACAACGAACCGAACTGGCGGAAAAACCACATGGTTTTCAAGATATTTAGTCAATCGGTTTTTAAAATATGGCGAAAAATTCTGCCTGCTTTACCGATATTCTTACGAACTTTCTGACGTTTCGGAAAAATTCTTTAAAGATATACAAGGCTTATTTTTTCCAAATTATAACATGACCGATAAAAGCCGTTGCAAGGGAACTTTCAAAGAATTGTTTTTAAATGACAAGCCTTGCGGATATGCTGTCGCCATAAACGGTGCGGAAAATATCAAAAAATATAGTCACTTTTTTAGTGATGTAGTAACGTGTTTATTGGATGAATTTCAAAGCGAAACAAATAAGTACGTACCCAATGAATTACAAAAATTCCAATCAATTCATACGTCAATAGCAAGGGGTCAAGGAAAACAGGTGCGATATGTTCCTGTAATACTTTTAGGAAATGCGGTTACTTTACTAAACCCTTATTATACAGCATTAGGAATTTCTACACGTTTAAAGTCAGATACAAAATTCCTGCGTGGAGATGGCTATATATTAGAAAGTGGCTTTATTGATTCGGCAAGTCGCGCACAAAATGAAAGTGCTTTTAACCGCGCTTTTGCAAATTCGGAGTATACTAAATACGCAAGCGAAAATGCTTATTTGAATGATAACACGGCATTTATTGAGAAGCCAAAAGGAAAAGGAAAATACCTTTGTACTTTTGTTTTTGAAAAAAATTCATATGCTATTCGTGAATATATGGAGGATGGTATAATATACGTCGACTCGCGTGTTGATAAAAGTTTTCCGCTTCGAATCAGCGCGACGACGGCAGACCATCGAATCAATTTTATTATGCTAAAAAACAACGAATTTATGCTACAAAATTTTAGGTATTTTTTTGAAAACGGTTGTTTTCGTTTTTCAAATTTGGAAAGCAAAAATGCAACAATAAATTTGCTTTCATTTTAAAATTGTATATCCCTTTCGGCTTTATTTGTTTGAACAAATCAGAAAAGCACGGTTGAAAAATACTGCTGATATTGTTAGTCGGGTTTGCTTTCCGCTCTCAAATTTCCGAAAGTCAAGATATAAATAAGAGGGGCATTTTACCCCTCTTTTTTAATGCTTCACGTAAAACATTTATTCGATTAAATTCTGCAAGCACTCGTGCTTGTATTTACACAACAGACAAGTAGTACGTCTACATTGCTTCTTTATCCATTTTATTTTCACAATTTTAAAGAAATTACGAAAATAAATTTTTAGCGTATTTGGTACGTTGTGTCGCATAAAATTACACCCCCCTTTATTCTTTTTGGTACGAGTTTTCCAGGAACTTCAAGACCCACTTTGAAGTCTTCTATTGTTCTTTTTGTTTCCAAAAAGTGCAATTCTTCTTTCGTGTATTTATCTTCGATTTTTGGCTCGTAACCCTCTATAGACTTTATAAATAAATCCTTACATTTTTTTGGCATCCCAGCGCAAGTCACATTTATATAAGGTTCACATGGCTTCAAGTCCTGCTCGGTTATATGTTCAAGATAGGTTTTTTGTCTCACGAAAATCCCTTTATCCCACGTACTTTCAAGTGCCCAATGGCAGAAATCTGTGGGATGTACAGGTACGTCTATAAGTTCTTCGGGCTTAAGGTCACAATGTATGCTATCCGTATCTGCGTATATAAAACCTCTTTTATTCAAACCGTGGTAGTTCTTTTGTGCCGTTCTAATAGTGAACTCACGAGCGTAAGAAGTGATAGCCGAGCCTATAGCAATATAACCACACTTCTTTTCGTGTTCTTCTACATTTCTAAATTTCAACTCGGCATTATCGTTTAAGTACGCTACTTTAAAAGAAGAATCGTCGTTAGTGGCTTCTTTCCCGTATAAATTATTTAAGAAAAGTTTTGCTAGTGTGCGCAACGCGCCGACACTTTCCATTTTTTGCTTTTTGTATTTATTGATGTAGTCGTCAAATATTCCAATAGCGGTATAAAACCATACGCCGTCAAGTATTTCTAAATCGTAAATATTGTAGTGTTCTTTAAATAGAATAAAGTCAGTTTTAGTTAACGTCAATTCGACAACGCACTCCGTCTTTTTTCCAGCAATATTCAAATATCTATAATATGTATCTGTTTTTTTATCGTAAAAATCAGAAGTTCGCAACATTTTAGTAGGTTCATATAAGGGGTTATTTTTTATTTGAATAAATGGCAAATAACCCTCTTTCAATTCGAATCTGCATTTGAATCTGACAAAGTAATAAGTATTATCTTGTTCTGTTTTCTCATGTAAAAAATTTCCGCGCCAGAAATAAGGGTTGCCAATAGGATATGAGTTTCCACTTTCTGATGACATCATCGACGGATATAGGCTGTTAACGTCTGCGGTTAGTCCGTTTTCAAAAAGTTTATTTGCTTTTTCTTCTACAAGGTAGCACCACCCACCACGATAGGAATGACGGATGTATTTGTCCGCGTTTTCCGCGCCGTATTCAATGGAAATGGGAATTTCTTCCAACTGTGGGAAAAATAATTTATAGTCTTGTGCGTCAAAACCTTTCTTAAATTCAGACAAACAATTACTTCCTATGGTACTTTTTTCGTGTCCGTTTTCCAGCATAAACTCAAGGGCTTCTTTCAACACTAAAACGTCATTTTTTATATATTCTTTTTCGTCGTCTTTTATAACGCCGTTTTTGTGACGTATTCCTTTATATTCCATATTCAATTTTTGGTGCTTCGTTTTAAATGCTTTTCCGAGTTCTGCCAGTGAAAACGGAAACAACTTTACGGAATCACGTATTACTATATAGTGGTCGTTAACTTTAATAGTGATACTATACCATTGTCCCTTATCTGATATCATATATTTGAAAGTTTTATTCTTCATGTATTCGTCAGCAATCCAAACGTCATTTATCATAGCCTGCTCCATTTCTAAATCGCGCAACAAAAAATCCAACCAAAATGAGCCGTCAAATTTAAGGTTGTGATACCATAAAAGTACATCCCCTTTTTGTGCTTGTAAAAAATAAAACGTCTGTTCAATGCTTGTGTGTATAATTACATTTTCTGTGCCTAATTCAACAAGTGCCGAACTCCACACCTCTGTATCTTTTTGCCCGTCATATACTGCTGTTTCAAAGTCAGCGGCAAAAGTTTTTTCAAAATGAAATCTTTTCATTATTTTCCCTCCTTTTTTAATCTCCCACCCTATTTTTAGTCGTAGTCAATGTAATTTTTTGATTCTTCGAAAGTGGTTTCGAATTCTTCACGCTCAAAATTTCCGACGTTAAAAAACTTAAAAAGTCGCTCGGTATAATTGGCTAATTCTGCTTCTGAATATGCCGTTTTTCTTGTTAGCATGTTTCCCTCATTTATTGCTTTTGCCAAGCCGTCCGCAACAACTTCTTTTCCGAATTGTTCGATAGCCATATCCAGCCATTTAGTCAAATAGGGTTCTGCCATTTTTGGAAAAAGTGCAATCATAGACCTAAATGCGTCTATTACGTGTTCACTAAAATCAAACGTTTGTAAGTATTCTTCTTTTTTTGCCACTATGTATTCATCTTTTAAGTTGTCGCGTGCTTTTAAAGTTTCGTATTCATATTGTGCTGTTTTAACGTACGCCTGTGTTTGCTCTGATTTCCTTTCTTTTATCACTTTTTTACCGCGAAAATATGAAAGTTCTTCGCCTGTCAATTGGTCTACGTATATAGTTTTTTCTTGTATTTGTTTCGGCTTAATTTTTTCAAGTTTATTTATACTTGCCTGTGTTATGTTTTTTGGAATTTTTGGTAGTTCAAAATCTACTTCGAAACCTTGTTTTTTGTATCTTCTTTTAGTTCCTTGTATTCTTTTTCTTTGTCTAAAATATTCTATTCTCAACTCTTCTTTTTTTGTCATGGGTTTTCCCCCTTTTGAGAATATTATAAGGGCGGAGTGTGTCCGCCCTTATGTAAACGCTTCACGCGAAACATTTTTATTTTTTCTTCGGCTTTTCTGTCTTTACAGAATCCGTGTCAAGTTCGCAATCGACATACGGACGCCCTGCCTTTGTGATACCACTAATTTTTTTAATGGCGAAAGGTTCTTCGCCCATCACTTCCAAAATCTCCATCAAAGACCGTTTGAAGGTTTTGCTCTGAGTGCTGTACACCTGTCCGCGTGATTCTGTGATAATAGCCAAAATTTCGGATTCTGTTCCGTCGTCTTTTTCATCAACAAACTCAAGATATCCTGCTACAGGAATAGAAGTGCCATCCTCAACATCTTTCATAGACACAGCACCTTTGCCTGCTGTCATCAAATACTTGTCCACTTTGTCAAAATCTCTACTTTCATTTACGATTTTCATAATAAATTACCTCCATTTTTTTATTCATTTTCTGTTTCTGCTGACTTACGGTTTTCTACGTCTACAATTTCGGCATTTTTAACAAACGTTTCTAAATCCATAGAATATTTGTCGTGTTTTTCTGTAAGTGTTACTTTAACCACAACTACGTTGTCTTTCTCGTGCTGTTCTTTGGCTTTCTTTTTAGCCCTTTTTTCGGTTGTCTTTCCCACGATGGTATCGTATTCAAAACGAACATCACCGGTTGAAGTATCGCACAACATGACTTCAACCTCTGTGCTAGTCACGTCTCGTGTGATTTTCTGTTTTCTTGCCATTTGTTTTTTCCTCCTTTTTGTTTGTTTCTGTTACTGGCAAACCGTCATATAGTAACGGTAAAGCCGTCCACGTGGATTCGAACCACGGTTAAAAACCTTTGACGGCTTGCACAAAGAAAGAAATAATTTTTTCTTTTTCTTTGTCCTTGTTTTTCTTGAAATCTTCAACGTACCTTGTGATAGGTATTGAATACTCGACAGCATAATCTTTTTGTTTTGCTATAATTCTTTCTTCCATCGTTTCGGGGTCGAAAGTATGCAACAATAAATACCCGCCACCCAATTCCGTTGCCAACTCTTGAACAATGGAATAGACCCACTCATTCCACTCAGCTATAATTGAAGTGGTTAACCCTCTTCCTTTCATTGCTTTTACCTCTCTTTCCTTAACTCTGATACCATTGTATCATAGTATTTTTAATTTTACAATATACAACTTGCACAATGTTTTGTACTGTTCATTGTGCAAGTTGCACAATTTTTAATGTCTATGAATCGAGAAGAATAAACCTTTTTCATTGTATGTTTTACGAATTTTTGAAACTTCCTCGATTGTCAAATTGTTCAAAGACGTTGTGTATCTACCACATCGGATTTTTATGTCGTATAAAGCCACTTCTACGATGTTTCCGATTGCACAGCACTCAAAAATGCCATCATAAGCCTGCACCTCTGCCATATGCTCAAATTCTTCATTTGACAATTCGCCAAACATACACGTAAATTTTAAAATTGAATAATCATTTGTTCCTGTTATATCTGAATTTATAACATCCATTATAACAGAAGGAACACCGCTTAATAACAGACTACGCGTTTCAAAGAAACTTCCTCTAAATCTGTGAGCCCCTTTCCCATATACTCTAAATGCTTTCGCTCTCATAATAACCACCATTCACACCTTTTCGGTGTGCCTTTCTTTATTTGATATATTTATTATACATCACATTTTTAATTTTTTCAAGTCGTAATATTGCACAAAAAAAATAGTGCGTGAGTTGTGCAAATTGACGGTGCACGTGATGTACTCGGCAATGGGGGAACTGTCGTGCACTGGAATCTCGCCGAAAGACCTGGGGG
>OGOZ01001102.1_pt1 | contig 15868 bp, 21 predicted proteins | sample 1552801 | NCBI WGS metagenome assembly OGOZ01 (sample SAMEA2580196, study PRJEB22360) | human gut metagenome | biome: human gut; feature: human-associated habitat; material: faeces | place: Denmark | collected 2008/2010 | reverse complement strand
TCACAAAAGCATAGCCTTTGCTGGCTTTTGTCTGGGTTTGTGCGGTATTGCCTTAGAAATCAGACGGGATTTGTCCGTATGCACTCCGGATACCGTCAGCTAACAGTTGATAAGTGAATTAGTTCCTTATCACTGTTAAGCCAAGCCATTACAGCCTTGCAAAATGACTGGACTGCGCAAAAACTTGTGTTTCACGACCCCTCCAGCAATAAGAACACCGGCCCCTGCCTCAGAATATGTCCTTCACCGCACAGGAAATATATTTCCGCCTGCAAACGGCCGGGACGCATCCTCAGATCCTCAGCCATTTTATGGATATCCTCTATCCTGCAGGCACCCATATAAGCTCGCTCTTTCAGATATCCCAGGATCCTTCTTTCCAGTTCAATATGCATAGCTGCCTCCGAATGGATATCTTATAGAGTTTTATCGTACTTGTCAATGCAAAGGAAAAATGCTATACTCTGCCTATGAAACTGATATCTTGGAATGTAAATGGCCTGCGGGCCTGTATGCAAAAGGGCTTTACGGATTTTGTGGAAAAAGAGGATCCGGATATTCTGGCTCTGCAGGAAACAAAAATGCAGCCTGGACAGGCTGCTGTGCCTCTGACTGGCTATCACGTCTATTGGAACAGTGCCGAGAAAAAAGGATATTCCGGCACAGCTGTATTCACAAAAGAAGCGCCCGTATCGGTTCGTTATGGAATCGGCATTCCTGTTCATGATATGGAGGGCCGGGTCATTACCTGTGAATATCCCGATTTTTATTTTGTGACCTGCTATACCCCCAATTCGCAGGAAGGATTGAAGCGCCTTGCCTACCGAATGACCTGGGAAGAAGATTTCCTGACCTATTTGAAAACGCTGGATGCGCAAAAACCGGTGATCCTGTGTGGAGATCTGAATGTAGCACACAAAGAAATTGATATCAAGAACCCCAAGACCAACCGCATGAATGCCGGGTTTACAGATCAGGAGCGCGAGAAGATGAGCACATTGCTTCAAAGCGGTTTTACAGATTCTTTTCGTTATTTTTATCCGGATCAGGCTAACATATATTCCTGGTGGAGTTATCGGTTCAAAGCCAGGGAAAAGAATGCTGGTTGGCGGATCGATTACTTTATTACCAGCGACAGATTAACAAATAAGCTGGCAGACAGCCGTATTCTTACGGATGTGCTGGGCAGCGATCATTGTCCGGTAATGCTTTTGACCAAGGAGCTATAAATGGATGTTATTCTCGCCTCCCAGTCCCCTCGGCGCCGGGAACTGCTTGCTCTGCTGCAAATTCCATTTGATGTAGAAGTTTCAGGAGAGAAAGAGATCATACCCGAAGATGCCTGCCCGGAGCAGATTGTAATGGCACTGGCGGAGCAAAAAGCGCAGCATGTGTTTTTGCGGCATCCAAATCACTGTGTTATAGGTGCAGATACCATTGTTGTGCTGGACGGTCACATTTTAGGCAAGCCAAAAATAGCAGCGCAGGCCGTGGAATATCTATCTGCTCTTCAAGGAAAGAATCACTATGTACTTACGGGCGTATGCGTTAAAACGCCCCATGGTTCTCTCACTCGGTACGAAAGTACTCTGGTTCGATTTCGTCCTATGACAATCGATGAGATCACCTGGTATGTATCCACCGGTGATCCTATGGATAAGGCCGGTGCCTACGGTGTGCAGGGGTTAGCCTGTTGCTTTGTAGACAGCGTAGATGGAAACTTTTTTAATGTGGTGGGACTCCCCCTCCCCCTGCTTTATTCCATGCTTCTGGAACTGAGAGTCATGGATACTGCACATATGCTTTTATGAACCAGATCATTGAAGATAAAGTAAAGCTGCTGCCTGATTCTCCCGGTGTATACAAAATGCTGGATGAAACCGGGACGGTGATTTATGTAGGGAAAGCCATTTCACTGAAAAACAGAGTCAGCCAATACTTCCAGAAAAACAAGGAGCATACGCCAAAGGTTACAGCCATGGTCTCTCATGTGGCTGATTTTGAAACCATCGGTGTCCATAATGAGGCCGAAGCCCTGAGCTTGGAGAGCAACCTTATTAAGGAGTTCATGCCCAAATACAACATCCTTTTAAAGGATGACAAGCATTTCCCCTATGTGCGCATTGATCTTAGAAAGGACTTCCCCCGGGTGGAAGTGGTGCGTCGCATCCATTCCGATGGGGCTACATACCTTGGGCCTTATCTTTCCGCAATTGCCCTGCAGGAGCAGCTTTCCATCATTCGCAATCAGTTTCCCATACGGCATTGCAAAAAGGATTTGCAGAAATCCATAGCACGACGGGAGCGTCCCTGCCTTATGTATCACATAGGAAAATGTTGCGCCCCCTGCTCCGGAAAAATCAGCAGAGAACAGTATCATGCATATCTCAAGGATGTGATCTCTTTTTTGGAAGGACATACGGAGCAGGTGGAAGCATCTTTGAAGAAGCAGATGTGGGAAGCCTCAGACAAACTGGATTTTGAGCAGGCCGCCCTTATACGCAATCGTCTGCAAACCGTGGAAAAACTGCAGAATCACCAGGCCGCTATTTTCCCAAAGGAATACGAAGCCGATGTATATGCGCCGGCTCGATTGGAAGAGGATACATTGGTCTATGCGCTCTTTGTACGCAGCGGAAAGATTATAGGTACAGAGCATTATGCCATGCAGGCCCGACCTGAAGATACGGAAGAAGATATCCTTACCGCCTTTCTGATGCAGCAATATGCAAGGCCTGACAACCGTCCGCCCAAAGAAATACTTCTCCCCTTCCTTCCTACAGATGAAGATGCCATTGCGGACATTCTAAGTCAACGGGCCGGCCGCAGAGTCTATTTGCTTTGCCCTCAGAGAGGGGATAAAGTACGACTGATCGAAATGGCACAAAAAAATGGGCATGAACTTTTGGAGAAAGAAAAGAGCCTTCGCGAAAAAGCATGGGATCGGGATGAAGGTGCTCTGGCAAATCTGTCCGTTTTGTTGGGTCTGGAGGAGATCCCCACCCGCATGGAGTGCTTTGATAATTCCCACATCATGGGCACAGATACCGTTTCTTCCATGGTTGTTTTTACAAACGGAAAACCTGATAAAAGCGCATACAGACGGTTTCGGATCCGCTCGGAAGCCGGGGGGGATGACCTGATCTCCATGGAAGAGGTACTTACCAGACGTTTGGAAAAAGGCGCTCCCTACCCGGATCTGCTGATCATCGACGGAGGAAAAACGCAGCTGGCCATAGCAGAAAAGGTGTTGCAGAAGTTGGAGTTGCCTTTTATTCCGGTGATCGCACTTGCTGAAATGCACGAATGGGTCTATACACCGGAAAGTGATGCGCCCATTATCCTGCCCCGAAACAGTGCTCCACTACATCTGCTGGAACGCATTCGAGATGAAGCACATCGTTTTGCCATCACCTATCACCGTACAGTGCGGCAGAAAAACGCTTTGTTTTCACGACTGGATGAAATCCCCGGCATAGGCGATAAACGTAAACGAGCTCTGTTTGACACTTTTGTTACCATTCATGCCATAGAAGCTGCGTCTGTAGAGGAATTGTCGGCGGTCAAGGGTATGAGTACTCCGGCTGCAAAAGCAGTTTATGCGTATTTCCATAAAGGAACAGCTTCAACAGATACACCCGTCAAACAAAGCTAGCTATATTCAGTTTTACACCATAGTGCAAAACAAAAGGGAGAGCAAATGCCCGGTGTTCTTAAGGACAGTAGTTCAAGAGCACGGGCATTGGCGAGGCAAAGAGATACCGAGATTAGCAGAGATGCTTTTCTCGGTATCTCTTTTTATGTGGAAGGATGCCAAATACATTTGGCTGGCTTCCTTCCTTTCATAATACATTTCCCTCACTGTTGCTGTGATTTTTGCAGTTTTTCTCACTTTTTTAAGGATGCCAAACGTATATAATTTGGCATCCTTCATTTTTTCAAATCCGCACATTCGATTTATCTATTACTTTCGTCTACAATATAGGCACAAGGATGTAATCAGAAATGGCAGGGTTTATCGAAGAATTTTACTACGGGAATATTGATCCGCAGGCACGAAGTGCAAAGCCTGGTACCGCTGTCCAAAAAGAAATGCAGACGCTGACCGATTACGAGGAAGAACTGACGAACAAACTCACAGGCGAGGACAAGAAAAAGTTCCTCTCATACGTCAACGCTTGGGGTGTAGTCAATGGTGAAGGAAATCTCGATAGTTTTATCGTCGGCTTTCGTCTTGGGGCGGCATTTATACAGGACACGTTTCTGTCGGGCAGAGCACCGTACACAGATTATCTGAAGGAGGAATAATAATGCGGGAAGCAAAGCGGCACATCTATCTTGACGATTTTGAACACAGATTATTGGTTGGTTGCCTTATGACCTCACGGAATGAGTACCTGCGGGAGGGCAAACCGACGGAAGATGTCAATGATCTTATTCTGAAAATTATTGACGCACCGAAGAAAAAACTGAAAGTCATCTATAAGGAGGACACATAATGGAAAAGTACATAACGGATAATCGCACCGGGCTGAAATACGAGCTGGTCGGAGATTACTACTTTATTGCCGAGGATGACGAGCCGGAGGAACGTCCCATCGGAATATGGGGCCAGCGACACCTGCGGTATCTGAAACAACATCGCAAAGCGCTTTACGCCGATATACTGATGAACGGCAAGCTGGACGACTACCTTGCCGATTTGAACGAGCAGGCGGAGGATATGTTCTTTCGGCTGGCAAAAGAACTGGCTGAGAAGGAAGGTATTACGGAAACACTCAAAGCAGCCGACCAAATGGAATGGGTGCGGCAAATGAATGCAGTACGGGAAACGGCAACAGAGATCGTCAATAATGATTTGATCTACGCATAACGGACGCACGGCGGCGGGGAGCAATCTCTGCCGCCTTTTCTTTTTTATGTAAACCTATTGACAAACACAGACTATTGTGATAGTATAGACTATAGAAGTAGTCCAAGGAGGGATTCCTATGAAAGAGAAGCTGTTCGAAAGCGAAGCCAAAGTGATGGAGATTATTTGGGAGAAAAGCCCGATTTCAGCAAAAGAAATCAGCTTAATTGCCGCTGAAACGATTGGATGGAATAAAAACACCACTTATACGGTAATCAAAAAGCTCGAAGCAAAAGGATTTATCAGGCGGGAAGATCCGGGCTTTATTTGTACTCCGCTTGTATCTCAAAACCAAATACAAAGAGCAGAAGCCACCTTTCTTGTCAAGAAAGTGTTTGGCGGTTCTCGCAAGGCTTTGTTTTCTGCTTTACTTGAGGATGAGCCTTTATCCGAAGAAGAAATCGATGAACTGCGAAAGCTGATTGATAACAGGTGATAGCTATGCTGCAGGAAGTTTATTACTGGATATTTAATATGAGCATAACTGCCGCCTTAACAGGTGTGATTATTATGCTCGTCAGGCTGATAAAGCGGATTCCGAGAAGGATTGCGGTATTTCTTTGGGTAATTCCTTTCCTACGAATGACGGTTCCTTTCGGATTGAACAGTCCCTACAGTCTGATGTCTTTATTATTCAGGATTACCACAAAAACGATTGTTGTATATCAGCCAACTGAGGACATTGCATTTTCATATATGAATAGCATAATGGCCGCAAATTCATACTTTCCGATCACCTATAAGGTCAATATTTTTGAAGACATATTCAGCGTAGCCTCAGTGATCTGGATAATCGTAGCTTTGTCTATTCTTCTGATGTTGGTTGTTACTTATCTGACAACGATGGTGGAGATCAAAGATTCCACACATTTAAGGGACAATATCTATCTTTCGGAAAAGGTTGTATCTCCTGCGGTATATGGAATTGTGAACCCCAAAATTATCTTACCGGTGTCCTATAAAGACAGAGATATTGACCTCGTTATTCTCCACGAAAAATCGCATATTCACAGTCTCGATAATCTATGGCGAATGATTGCGTTTTTAATTACGGCAGTACATTGGTTCAATCCGCTTTGCTGGATCTTCCTAAAATGCTTTCTCACAGATCTTGAATTGTCCTGTGATGAGCGTGTCCTTTCAAAATTGGGAACAGACCGGGCAAAGGAATATGCATTGTCATTGTTAGAAAGCAGTCAAGGCACAACTGTATTCGCTTCTGCTTTCGGTGGAGCAAAAATACGCACAAGAATAGAAAATATACTGTCTTTTAAGAAGATGACGTGGTTCTCGCTCACGGTTTTTATAGTGCTGATAGGGGCTATATTCTATGTCTTACTTACAAATGCAGGGTGAAAGGAAAATGAGTATGAAAAATAAATCGTTCAGCAGATACTATCTGTTTTCTTGCATTGGCGTTTTGATCGCCTCTTATTATCCTTTATCAATGGGTATACGGGTCATTACCGATATGATCACAAGCGGCACGGTTATGAAGGAAAACTACCCGAAATATATCATTCCGTATACTCCGATTTGCCTTGCTGTTATTGCAGCTGTTCTGCTGATGCCGGTGATTATGAAACTCCTTAAACGCTTTGCATTTATCGGAGGTTCCATACTGGCAATAGGAACTTTCTTCACTCTTGAAACATTGTTTGAGCAGAAGGTTGTTGTAACAACTGCGGAAACTGTCTCAAAACTTGAAAACTGGCAGATGTATATGTGCTATATCCCGCCGGAATCGCTGATGACCACTTACAAAACGCAAACGGCAGTCGATATTCTCATCGGTAACTATAATCCCGCCTTCAAGATGCACTTTTATATCATATCCGTCGTTCTTATCCTTTCCATACTAAATTGTCTGTATGGATTTGGAAAGATGATAAAGACCGGTGAAAAGAAGCGCTTAAAGTCTTTGGCGTTACAATCCGTTTGTTCACTTTCTTTTCTTGGGTTGTGTATTCTTGCCTGTTTTACGGCATTCTGGAGAGACGGAAATATTCAGGTTTCACCTTTATCGGCAATGCTGATGACAGTATTCTTTATTCTTTTAGGCGTAACGGTTGGTGTTTTTATCGGTTCGTTCCTTTTGGGAAAGAGTAATTTTGTTTCTGTTTGGATTCCGTCGATTGCCGCCGCTGTGATGACATTCCTTATGTACATCGGTGAGATGATCCTGCTAAACCGACATTTATATAGTTTTGGCACCGGATTTGTATTTGACGGCATACCCGGAATTGTGTTTGCTCCAATAGATTTACTGGTAATTTTGGCATCTGCTTGCATTACAGCTTTGATATTCACCATTCTGAATGGCTGCAGACGCACTAAAAAGGAAGCGTAATATGATAAAGAGGACGTTTTTCAATATTAGAACAACGGTTGCGCTGGTGCTATCTTTTATGATCATATTCTCTTTGGGCGGGTGCGCTATGAATACAGAATACGGATCGACCGATAAAAGCTCACAATTGACTGATACCGACGTGCAAATAATAGCGATGAAATCTGAAACGGAGGAATCTTCCTATCAGATCGGAGCCACTTTACCCGGCACTGCTTTCTCTTCTATCAGTCAGATGCTAAAGGACAGGATTGCACAGGAATGGACGACGCACGACGGTATGACAAAAGAAGCGCTGATGCTATCAAGCCATCTTTGGGGTATCGTTTATTTTGAAACCGACACGTGGGATGAATTTGAAGAAGCTATCGGTTTAACTGTAAATAATCCTCTTGAATCGCTCAGTTGGCTTAATAAGACCGGATATATTGGGATGGAAAGCGCTGATCCGAGCATGCCGATAAAACACATCGAAGTAACAGTCGATACTGTAGCTGAGAGGAAACTGAACGAAATAAGTGTTACTTCCGGATACAATACCGAGAGTGCCCGGATTACATTGACAGCAACACTTACATCAAATGCAGGAACGTATACTACGCGCTGTGCCTACAACGGAAATGCCACATATGAACAGAATACCGCGACTACAGGTTCCGGCATTCCCGTGTTGATTGTAATTACTGATGGAACGAATAACACCGGGTACTACAACGGCGACTATTATGATCCTACCGCCTACTGGGTAAAAGATAATGTCTTTTACACTCTCAGAGTAATAGGAGATTCGGCCGACAAAACTGAAATCCAAGCGACCTTTGACAGAATCCTCGCAGAAATATAGTTTTTATTTTCCCTAAATGAATAACAAAGAATCAATATTGCTTCGGAGCATCCCGCTCCGGAGCTATTGGGTATGTAATTTCTTTTCATATTTTTTCAATTCACGCGCAATGAAATCCAAAATTTGTTGTGTATATATGTGAAAGGTCTTTACACAACAGAAAGGAGGACACAATGAAGGATCATGAAATAATAGATCTGTACTGGGAGCGAAACGAAACTGCCATCGTCAGAACGTCCGAGAAATACGGCGGTTACTGCCATACTATTTCCTATAACATTCTGAATAACGATGAAGACGCAGAGGAATGTGTCAACGATACCTGGTTGGGCGCTTGGAAATCCATGCCACCGCAGCGTCCTAACAATCTGGCTACATACCTCGGCAAAATTACGCGAAATCTTTCTCTCAATAGGTTAAAGCAGTACACGACCGAAAAACGCAGCGGTTCTCAAACCGTTTTAGCGCTATCCGAGCTTGAGGATTGTATTTCTTCGTCTACGACAGTGGAGCAAATTGCCGAAGAGGAAGCGCTGGTTGACTCTATCAATCGTTTCCTCTACGCTCAGCCAAAACAGAAACGAAATATCTTTATTCGGCGCTATTGGTATCTCTACTCCATCCGGGATATTGCCGGGACGTATGAAATGAGTGAGAGCAAAGTTGCGTCCATGCTATTCCGTATGCGAAGTGAATTGAAAACACATCTTGAAAAGGAGGGTATATATTTATGAAGAACGAAAAACTGCTCCAGGCGATTGGCAAAATTGATGATGAGCTGGTTTATGGCGCGGTCAATGATACGAAAGAACGAAAGAAAAAGAACACCTGGGTCAAGTGGAGTGCAATGGCTGCTTGCATGTGTCTTATTGTGGGATCAATTGCAATGATTTCGCATTTTGATAAAGAGCAGAACGATCCACAGCTTGGAGAGATTGTTCTCTCCGATAGAACAACGGCAAAAGTATCATACGGATGTGATGATATGACATCAACTAAAGCCGAGTTAGTATACCTTACAGAAGGCGAAATGTTTAAACAGGATAATTTATTGGTTTTTCGAGGTAAGGTAAGCGGATTGGCAAATGTAACGATTGACTTTAACGGAATTAAAGAGGCTCGTTGCATTGCGACAATTGTAATTGATAAAGTCTACCAAGGAAATATTTCTGCCGATGAACAAATCACAATGCTCATTCCCTGCGCAATTGATCAGACAGGAATATCTAAAGTAGAAGATACCAACGTGATTTCTCAACTGAAAAGCGGAATGGAAGGGATTTTTATGCCGGTGGTATATGATGATAGTTCCTACATTGAAATGAATGGGGCTGTTCTTATGAAACAGGATCTTGCCGCTTGCGGGCTTGCAGATGGTATGCGCTGGGCATTCTTATCTACCGATCAGGGAGTTCTTTTTGAAAGTAACGCTTATCCAGGGGCAGAAAATGCAACCAATCTTGATGATATTGAAGCGTATGTGATTGAAATGCTCAAGTAATCCATTAACAACAAGGACACATGCCAAATCATTAAGGAAAAGCCCCGTTCGGAATCAAGATTTTTCTTGGCTCCGGGCGGGGCTTTTTGCGTTTTACGGGCTATAGCCACTTATCTTCTTCCAATGCTTTACGAAGCTTGTCTATCGCTCCACGGTAAATACGGTCAGCGGAGGACGGAACGATACCGTGTTCTCCTGCAAGGTCTATGAAAGCAGTTTCTTTGAACTCCCGCTTTATCTTTTTTCCGTTTACAATATCAATATAATAGGGACTCCAACAGTTTTCACAGAAACCGAGGTGTTCGGCAACGATGGCACGTTCACGGTATTCCAGATTATCGAACGCTTCACAGAGAATTTTCAGCCGCCGTTCGTGGTAGAACATCCGGGATGGCTCGGTGGTGGTATCGACGGTCACATCCTCAGCACCCTCTTCGCCGTCCTCGTCGGCGTACTGTCGGTAGAACTCCGTGAACATCATATTCCGAACGCCGCCGGTGATCATCTCCCTTGCCGTTTTCGGTTTGCGCCTGATTTCGAGAGCAATTTTGCTGATGGTCGCATCGTCGCTCTTGTTGCCGTATTTGGCATACAGTGCCATTGCCCTTCGGAGCAGTGCATATTCGTCTACGCTTGGAATCGTGTACCCGGTACGCATCGTCCGGATATAATCGTCTATCGCTTCTTTGGTGTAGTATGCCTGAAAGGTGTTGAAAGAGGCACCTTTTTCAGGATCGTAATTTTGCAGGGCCTGGAGCAATCCGAAAATATACGCTGACTTCATATCCATAAAATGCCCTTGCATAGCGTATTCCTGCACGTATCCCTTGACCTTTTCGTTGATATATTTTTCGTTGTAATGCAGATACCAAGAAAAATATTTATCGTCCTTTTCGGCAAGGTACTTTTCAATGTATTCCTGCGGCGGCATCTTCGGCGGTGCCGGTGTCAGCTGGTAGCTATATAGTTCCTTTTCCCACTCCTTCATCGGCACTCACCTCCCATCTGCCTTAGCGGGTTATTTCATTCGTTTATCGGTATCGGCGTATAGCTTGCTGCGTTCCATATCCGCGATATACTGTTTTGCGGCATAAGCCGGATCTCTCGCCGCAAGCTGTTTATGCTCCTTCGCCAGTGCTTTGGCGGCTGCGGCGAATTCCTTTGTGATTGTGCCGCGTCCTTTCTCAACTCGGATAGCACTGCACCGGGAATTGTATCGCACGGTGATCGGATCATTGGCGGCAAGCTCTTTTCTTTTCTGTTGGGCCGCAAGATTCCGGCAGGTGATCTTTTTACCTCGCCATAATTCCGTTGCCCATCCGCCGCAGTACATCGTCTGACGGGCAGAAGTCATGACAAAGTATCTATGGCACATCTGACACTGGCGGGGATAATGCCCGTTCTGTAACCCCTCGAAGAAATCAGTCAGAACAAAACTGTAATAGCCCTTGAAATGCAATCGCCGCGCTACTGTTGCCGTTTTGCTCCGGCTGGATTTGCGTATGGGAACATATTCCGTTGTCACATCAAACGGAGCCGAGCCGAAGATATCTATGGCAATCGGCAAAAGGTGTTCCTCGTCAAAGCGTTCAGCTTCGTCAGTGCGCTTAACAAACTGCCGGAGTTTCTTCGCGGCATTTCCCACGTCATCTCCGAGCCGGTCATAGAAATCGAGCGTGGCAAGAACGTTCTGCAACAGTTTCTCGGATTCCGCGCAGAAATCCTTATCGTATCCTTTGGGAAAGTGTCCGGCGAAGATATATCCGAAATCCATATTCGCCGTAAGTGCCCGTTGGCGGAAATATTCGCAGAGCCGTTCCGCCTTTTCTTCCGTGAACAGTTTCTCTATTCTGTTGCGCTCGCCGTTAATATCAAGTTCGGAGAACGGACGGAGCTTTGGCAGGAGCGTAAGAATATATCTGATCTCGTCTCCGGCTTTCATATAAGTGTCGGTATCGAGAAAACCGGTGCGGAGCTGCTTCGCCGTATTCCAGTTTTCCGTGCGGAACACCGCAAGTCGGGCTGCGAACTCGTCTTTATCATATTCGTTCAGCAGTTGTGCGGCGTAATATCCGGCGTCTTTGCCCTTGCCGCCGAGATAAACTCTGCCGTCACGGTAATCTGCCGTGAAATATCGAATTGCCTCAACCATTCTATCATCCTCCATCGCATCCTCCATCGTCCTCCATCGTAATTCTATCAAAACTCATGTACCATAAAACGGACAGCAAAAAATCTGCAAAAAAATCTGAGAGATATTTGAAAAAGTTTCTCTCAGGCGTTGCTTTTCAGATTGACTTTTTATTGAGTATAGCACAAATGTTCGGGTATTACAATGTTTTCCGCGTGTTGCGTTTGTAAACTTTCTTCTGTTGCTCTGTCTAAAACAAAATCGCCTTTCTTCGGTATTATATAAGTGAGGGGCAATGAGCCGTCGGGAAACCGGCGGCTTTTTTGCTGCCCGGATTTCAGAACGAAGGAGGTGATGCGTATGATTCTGAAACTCACGGCAAAACAGTCGGCAAAGGTTAGAAAGCTCGCCCGCAGAGAGTGCTGCAACTGCGTGGACGGCAACTGCCTTTTGCTGGACGACGGCGAGCCCTGCCGCTGTGTGCAGCTCATTTCCCGCTATGGGATTAACTGCAATTACTTTCTCAAAGCGGTACTGCCCGTCGAAAAGGAACTCTATGAAGAAATCTTGCAGCAGAACAATTTAAGATAACTGCTCCCACATTTTGCGGTTATCCATCAAAACGGCGACCCGGAAAGACGGGGAGAAAGTTGAGGAAAATCATTATGAAACAATTCAAAGAAAAACTGATCGTTGGAATCGATCACGGTTACGGTAATATCAAGACCGCTGACCACTGCTTCAAAACCGGCATTATTGGCTATGATGCCGAGCCGCTGTTTACGAAGGATATGCTCGAATACGGCGGAAGGTACTATCTCATCGGCGAGGGACACAAAGAGTTTCTGCCGGATAAGATCAAAGACGAGGACTATTATCTACTCACTCTTGTGGCGATTGCGGAGGAACTGAAAGGCAAGGGACTGACGGAGGCGGACGTTATCATCGCCGCCGGGCTTCCGCTTACGTGGACAAGCGGGCAGAAAGCCGAGTTTGCTGCCTACCTCTCCAAAAACGAGGAAGTCAGCTTCACCTATAAGCACACGGCGTATCACGTCCGTATCGCCGGCGTAAAGATTTATCCGCAGGGATATGCGGCTGTTGCAGAGTTCGTTACGACGATGAAAGGTCTTTCTGTTGTGGCGGATATCGGCAACGGTACGATGAACACGTTGTTCCTCACAAACGGCAGACCGATGAGCAGTAAGATGTATACCGAAAAGTTCGGCACCTATCAGTGTACGCTTGCGATCCGTGAGGAATTTATGCAGAAAACCCGCCGTGAGATCAATGATGTTATCATTGACGAGGTATTGCAGAACGGCACGGCGGATATTTCAGCCGCCGATCTCAAGATCATCAAGACAACGGCAACGGAATATGTAAAAGACATTTTCCGCCGTCTGCGTGAACACGGGTATGACGAAGGTACGATGACGCTGTATATCACCGGAGGCGGCGGGTGCCTTGTCAAGAACTTTTACAAGTGCAATCCCGACAGGGTAAAATTCGTGGACGATATCTGCGCCGCCGCAAAGGGCTATGAGTATATGGCGGAGCTGCAGCTGAAAGCGGATGATGCGAAATGAGCAACCACTACCGACTAAACGTGCGCTTTGATCTGGACGATGAAGCAGAACGCCGTGCCGCCGAATACCTTGCCGAACTGAATAACGTGAAAGGTCAATCCCGTAACCGCTTCATTGTTGAGGCGGTTATTTCATTTATGGAACGCCAAACCGGCGACCGGGATTTCACACTCGATGATGTCCGGCAAGTGTTTCGGGAAGAATTGTCGGAGGTTTCGTTCGTCGCTCCGGCTTCGACGGAGCATTCGATAGCGGACACGGAACTAACGGAAGAACAGCAGGCGGAGAATGACGAAAACGTCCTCTCCGACCTGTCTGCCTTCTTTTGAGCCAAAAGCCGCCGTTTACGGCTCAATCACGGAATCGTTACGAAATATCTGAGCCATCGTGACACAAACCGGCTTTTATGTATCTACGGCAGTATTACGAACGGCGTGGACGCACAGACACCGTGGGGATTTATCCCTGCGGGGTGCGTCTCACACCATATCAAGCAGGGAAAAAATATATATTTTTTCCGGTTCAGAGCCGACCTTCATCGGCTCGTTCTTTAAGGGCAAGCCCCTAATACCCCATCAGAAAGGAGAGAAAATATGGGTAGTAAAAAATCAAAGAACGGTATCTTCTTTGAAGCGACGGAAGCGCAGAAAAGGAAGATCAAGAAGAACGCCGCACTCTGCGGAATGCGGCAAGGCGAATATATTTTAAGAAGGGCGCTCGGCTATGAACCCAAAGCGGTTCAGCCGGACGCCTTTTATCATTTCCACAAAGATCTATGCGACCTGCTCAATAAGGAGCTTTCGCCCGAAACGGAAGCAGCGGCACTGAAACTGTTCGACGAAATTTATGCCGAACTGATTGACGACCGAAAACAGCCGCCTAACGAAATCATACGGGAGGTGACGCAATGGCAACCACCGGACTATGGCCCGTCAAGTGCCGATTAAAGGACGTGCTGGATTATGCGGATAACCCCGACAAGACAACGGCACAGAAATATTTAGATAAAGATTTATATGCCACACTGAATTATGCAGGCAACGGCGAAAAGACCGATCAGCAGGTTTATGTTGATGCTATCAACTGCCCGAAACAGAGAGCGTACCAAGCAATGATGGCAGTTAAACGCCGTTTCGGTAAGCTCGGCGGGAACGTAGCGTATCACGGGTATCAAAGCTTTCAGACGGGCGAGGTCACGCCGGAAGAAGCGCTTGCCATCGGCAGAGAAACCGCTTATCGGATGTGGGGCGACAAATATCAGGTGCTCGTTACCGTTCATCTGAACACGGATAACCTGCACTGTCATTTCGTCGTCAATAGCGTGTCCTTTAAGGACGGCAGCAAGTTCGGCAATCATCAGAAGGATCATATCCAGCTGAGGGAAATATCCGACCAGGTCTGCCGGGAGTACGGCATTTCCGTTTTGGAAAATTCGAGTTTTTGGAAAGGACAGAGCCGTGGTGCCTATTGGTATAAGAAGCAAGGCGGCATGACGCATAGGGATATGCTCAAATACGATATCGAATATGTCTTGCCGACCTGCGGCTCGATAAAAGATTTCCGTTATCAGATGGAAGCGCTTGGCTATACCTTCGGACGCACGGATGAGTATTACGCTCATACCACGATAACTGCACCCGGTTGGAAACGTCCCATCCGTTTGGATTCTCTCGGCTATTCAAGAGAGGTACTGGAGGACCGTATCCGTGCCAACTGGGATCAGGGCGTTGAATTCTATGCGGTTCTCTCACAGCGGATACAGAAATGGCGGACAACGGCGCTGGAGGATGAAATCAGCCGTTTGGAATTTGCCGTCGAACACAGTTACGACACCGTGACTGTGTTGGTGGATACTTTGTTCCTTATCCTTATTACCGTTTTACAGATGGCGGAAGACCTGATGTCGCCGGATTTACGTCACGAGGCAAGGAATATCGAGCAGTATGTCAGCGATTACCGTTTTCTGCAGCGGGAGGAAATCCACACGATCCCGCAGTTGGAGCAGCGCATATCCGATACGAAAGCAGAAATCGCCGTTCTGGAAACTGAGCGTTCCAAAACAGATAACGCCCGCCGCCGTGCGCATACGCCCGAAGAGGTACAAGCCGCAAAGGACGAGCGCAAGGCAATCACCGAAAAAATACGCCCGCTTCGTGAAAAAGTGAAGCGTGCCGAAAAGATTATGGAGAAATCCCCACACCTATACGTGCTTTTGCAGGCAGAGTTCAATACCGAGCGTGAAGCCAATGCAAGAGCAAGAAATAAATCTAAAGAATGGAGTAGATAATAATATGAATAATACTATGAAAACGCCGGTAGCCATTCCGGTATCAAAATTACACCCTTTTGAGGGGCACCCCTACAAGGTACTCGACAACGAAGAAATGAATACGCTGATTGAAAGCATACAGACGCAGGGTATTCTTTCTCCCTTGATTGTCCGACCGAAAGAAAACACGACAGATGAATATGAGGTAGTAAGCGGACACCGCCGCTTACACGCCGCACAAAAGGCAGGGATTGTCGAAATCCCTGCCTTGA
>OGOZ01001101.1_pt1 | contig 15869 bp, 15 predicted proteins | sample 1552801 | NCBI WGS metagenome assembly OGOZ01 (sample SAMEA2580196, study PRJEB22360) | human gut metagenome | biome: human gut; feature: human-associated habitat; material: faeces | place: Denmark | collected 2008/2010 | reverse complement strand
ATATAGCCGATAGTTTCTATAAGGCTTGTCTTTGTCTGAAGAGGCACTCCGAGCATTATATCGCCCGAAATATTCTCAAATCCCGCTTTGTACGCCATATTTATCGCATCTGCACCGACTTTACTGTTATGCCGTCTGCCGAGTGCTTTCAGTTCGTTATCATTTCCGCTCTGTAAGCCGAATGAAATTCTGTTCACATTATGCGCTTTTAATGAATGCAGTGAGCTTTCATCGGTACAACACGGGTTCGCTTCAATAGTGACCTCGGCATTTTCGGTCATATACGGCTGTATTTCGTCCATGATATCACAGATCTCACGCCATAGCAGTATCGGAGTACCGCCGCCGAAATATACCGTGTCAAATCTGAGGAAGCTGTTTTGCAACAGGTAATACCGCAGATTTCTAATAACAGCGTCCTTGTATTGCTTTGCCGTATCGTTGTCAAATGCCACTGAGTAGAAGTCGCAATACGGACATTTCGACAGGCAGAACGGTATATGGATATAAAGTCCTTTATTCATCAAGCTTGAGCACTGCCATAAACGCTTCCTGCGGAACTTCGACGCTGCCAAGCTGGCGCATACGTTTCTTACCCTCTTTTTGCTTTTCAAGCAGCTTCTTCTTACGGGTAATATCGCCGCCGTAGCACTTTGCAAGCACGTCCTTGCGCACTGCGCGGACGGTTTCTCTGGCAATTATCTTGCCTCCTATAGCAGCCTGTATGGGTATCTCGAACTGCTGGCGGGGTATTACCTCCTGAAGCTTCTCGGCTACGGCGCGGCCCTTGGCGTAAGCCTTATCCCGATGGACGATGGTTGACAGCGCATCGCAGATGTCGCCGTTGAGCAGAAAGTCCAGCTTCACGAGGTCGCTCTTTACATACTCCTTCAGCTCGTAATCAAACGAGGCGTAGCCGCGGCTCCGGGACTTGAGCTGATCGAAGAAGTCGTAGATTATCTCGTTAAGCGGCAGCTCATACTTGATATTTACCCTGTCCTCCTCGATGTAGGTCATGTCCTTGAACACGCCCCGCTTGTCCTGGCAGAGCTCCATTATGGTGCCCACATATTCGGATGGGGTCATTATGTGCGCCTCTACCACGGGCTCCTCCATATACTCTATCTCCGCAACATTTGGCATATTGCTTGGATTATCCAGCAGCATTTCGCCGCCGTCCGTAAGCTTTACCTTATATATGACGCTTGGGCTTGTGGTAACAAGGTCCAAATCGAATTCCCGTTCAAGGCGTTCCTGAATTATTTCCATGTGCAGCAGGCCCAGAAAGCCGCAGCGGAAGCCAAAGCCCAGCGCCATGGAGGTTTCAGGCTCATAGGAAAGCGACGCATCGTTGAGCTTGAGCTTATCAAGGGCGTCGCGCAGGTTCTCATAGTCCGCGCCGTCGGCGGGATATATGCCGCAGAACACCATGGGGTTTGCCTGCTTATAGCCGGGCAGAGCTTCCTTGGCGGGGTTGTTCGCATCTGTTATGGTATCGCCCACCTTAGTCTCCGCCACGCTCTTTATGGAGGCGGATATATAGCCTACCTCGCCCGCCGTGAGCGAATCCGCAGGCAGCAGCCCCGGTGTGAACACGCCCACCTCGGTAACGTCGAACTCGCGCCCTGTCGCCATGTACCTTATACGCATGCCGGGCTTTATTGTGCCGTTCTTTACCCGCACATAGCTGAGAGCACCCTTGTAGTTATCGTATATGCTGTCGAATATGAGCGCCTGAAGCGGAGCCTCGGGATCGCCGCCGGGAGCCGGTATATTATCCACCACCTGCTGTAACACCTGATCTATGTTTATGCCGTTTTTGGCAGAGATGCGCGGTGCTTCCTCCGCGGGAAGGCCTATCACATCCTCTATCTCCTTTATGACAAACTCCGGCTGGGCGCTGGGCAGGTCTATTTTGTTTATTACCGGCACTATCTCAAGGTCGTTGTCCAGTGCAAGGTATACATTGGCAAGCGTCTGGGCTTCTATTCCCTGTGTGGCGTCCACCACCAGCACCGCGCCCTCGCATGCGGCAAGGCTGCGGGAGACTTCGTATGTGAAGTCCACATGGCCCGGGGTGTCGATCAGGTTGAGCATATACTTTTTGCCGTCGGTATGGGTATAGAACATTCTGACTGCGGTGGCCTTTATGGTTATGCCACGCTCCCGTTCTATCTCCATGGTATCCAGCATTTGCTCCTCCATATCCCTGACGGCCACGGTATCCGTAAGCTCCATCATGCGGTCCGCAAGGGTGGACTTGCCGTGATCGATGTGGGCGATTATGCAAAAGTTTCTTATAAGCTCGCGGCTGTATGCCATTGCTGTCCCTCCAGAGAAAAATAAAAGCCTTAAAAGCTTCCAGTAAAAATAATACTTTATGCGAAGGCAAATTGCAAGGGCGGCTGTGATGTGATACATTATTTATTGATCTTAAGATTCGAGGTGTACGCCATGTTCTGCAAAGACTACGATTCCTTTATATCCCTCCTCAGCCGCAGGAATTACACCGTGCATACCGCCAGGGATGGCGCGCAGGCCCGCGACATACTGCTTTCCCTTGTCCCGGAGGGCAGCACCGCGGGCTTCGGAGGCTCCATGACCGCCAAGGAGCTATGCCTTGCCGAGGCGCTGCGCGGCAAGGGCTGCACCACTTATTTCCACTGGGAGGCGCCCCCGCCGAAGAGCGGGGCGAGGTGACCCGCAGGGCGGCCCGGGCGGACTGGTTCATAGCCTCCGCCAACGGCATAACCCGTTCCGGCAAAATAGTGAACATCGACGGCACCGGCAACAGAGTAGCCTCCATGATATTCGGGCCAAAGAACGTTGCCCTCATAATAGGCAAAAACAAGTTCGCGGAAACCATGGACGAGTGCATGGACAGAATAAAAGCTGTGGCCTGCGCAAAGAATGCACAGCGTCTCGGCCTGTCCACCCCCTGTGCCGTCGCCGGCCGGTGTACAGACTGTTTCTCCAAGGAGCGCATATGCAGCGTGACCACCATCATCGAAGCCAAGCCCGGCGCAATAAGCGAGATGCACCTCATACTGGTAGATGAGGTGTTGGGCTACTGATGTACTTCGCCTATATCATGCGCTGTGCCGACGGCACCCTCTACACCGGCTATACGGACGACATAGCCCGGAGAGAGGCCATGCACAACTCCGGCCGCGGCGCAAAGTATACGCGCTCCCGTCTTCCCGTTAAAATGGTCTATCACGAGTCCTTCGCTACGAGATCCGAGGCTATGAAGCGGGAGTGCGCCATAAAACGGCTTTCACGGGAGCAAAAGCTGAAACTTATAGCAGATCATAGCAATACCCGGCAGGAATGACCTGCCCGATTCTTTTGCTGCGCTTATTATTTAATGTGAAGCAGGCTGAACAGCCGGTGCAGCGGCGGCATATCCCCGGTCTTTGGCACGAGCAATATAAACGGGCCTTCATAAAGCTCCGGCTGCCGCGGCTTTTCTGCTGCGATGCCGCTTTCGCTCCTTTGGAGTATTTCCGCCTGCTGCAGCAGCTCATTTTCAGGTTTCACCTCTGTCCGCCTCGGCTCGCTGCCATCCGTAAATCTGACGCTCCTGACGATCTCGCAGATGTTTTCTTCCTGCGCTTCCCGCTCGTCCTTCCATGGGTCCGGGCTTCCGTCTGTAACCGTAAACCTAAATCCCTGCCTTACCGCCTCCACCGCCTTCATGTCAGCGGAAATGTATTTTGCGTCCGGCTCAAAGTCGAAATAACCGCCGGATATGCTGACGCTGCCTCTGCTGTACATATACGAATAAAATCCGTCGGTGGGATCCGCATTACAAAGGCTCTTCTCCGGAACGCAGAACACCTCCCCGCCGATTATCTCTATGCTTTTGCCGACCGCATCGTAAAAGTCGCCGGCAAGCATGCCTCCCTCCTCCAGCTCTGCCATGGATATCCTTCCGCCCGTCATAAGAAAGCCTTTTCCGCCCTCGGTAAGGCTTACGGGTGCGCCGGCAAACACCATTCCGTCGCCGAAGTCGCAGTATTCTCCCCGAGAGGCGATACTGCCTCCCTCAAGCACGCACCTGCCCTCAGTCACAACTATTGCTACGGTATTGCCGATTATACTGCCGCTTTTATTCTCCGAGGAATCCCTGATGGTCAGAGTTCCGCCTTCTATATTCACGTTTACAGCGGCATAGACGTTATATGCGTTCTCGCCCCGCTCCTGGGCTATGGTCCTCCCGTTCAGGTCTATGCACAGCTCCCGCTTTACGGTTATGCCGCTGGTATCCATTCCGCAGTTGGCAAAGGTAACATCGCTTTTGAGCTTTATGCTCTTTTTAAGCTCATAAATGGCAGCCTCCGCACCGCATATAGCCTTCGTATCACACGCAACACACCTGTCAAGGTCGCCCACAACGTAATATGCGCCATTACCGTCATTGCCGCTGAGCCTTGCTATGCATTCCGTGTCAGTCGTTCTTTCGCTCCACTCTCCGTCAACAACGCAGATGATAACCGCTTTTCCCGCAACAGTTATGCTTTCCGCGTCATCTTCCTTGGAAACCTCTATTATTTTCCCATCCTTTGCCGCATCTACAGCTTCTTGCAGTCTGCCGTATTGCCCTTCGCCGGTACCGGGAGCCGCGTATGCCGGGACCAGCGAAAAAGCCAGCATCGCGGCAAGTAAAACAGCGGTCACCGTTCTTCTCATAGACTCTCCTCCTTGTATTTTTTTGAGATGATTAAGCAACGCATCTCGATGCGTATTTGAATTCCAAAGCTGTTTGAGAAAATCGGTTGATTTAAACGCGTATTATTTTGAGCTGAAATAAAAATGCCTGATTTGAACGGTATATGGTATTATGAATGCGCCCCCGCCGGAAGCTGCCCGGCGAGGGCAAATGTGTCTTTTAGAAATCTATTTCTTTCTGAATATAGCCTTCAAGCTCCGCTATGGGCATGCGAACCTGAGCCATGGTATCCCTGTCGCGTACGGTGACAGTCTCGTCCTCAAGGGTATCGAAGTCGATGGTTATGCACAGCGGAGTGCCTATCTCGTCCTGCCTGCGATAGCGCTTGCCTATGGCGCCGCTGTCGTCGAAATCCACCATAAAGTGCTTGGCCAGAAGCTCGTATACCTCTCTTGCCTTGTCGCCCAGCTTGTTTTTCTGGAGGGGCAGTATGGCCGCCTTGTAAGGAGCCAGAGCGGGGTGAAGATGCAGCACGTTGCGCACGTCGCCGTTTTCAAGAGTCTCCTCGTCATATGCGTCGCACAGGAAGGCCAGCGCTACGCGGTCCGCGCCGAGGGAAGGCTCTACGCAGTAAGGGATGAACCTTTCGTTGGTAAAGGGATCCAGGTATTCCATGGACTTGCCGGAATGGTTCTGATGGGCCTTCAGGTCGTAATCTGTACGGCTCGCAACGCCCCAGAGCTCGCCCCAGCCGAAGGGGAACAGGAACTCTATATCGGTAGTGCCGTTAGAGTAGTGGCTGAGTTCCTCCTTGGCATGCTCGCGGAGGCGTATATGCTCCTCCTTCATGCCGAGGGAAAGCAGGAACTTATGGCAGTAATCCTTCCAGTATTCATACCATTTCATCTCGGTGCCGGGTTCACAGAAGAATTCCAGCTCCATCTGCTCGAACTCGCGGGTACGGAAGGTAAAGTTGCCGGGGGTTATCTCATTGCGGAAGGACTTGCCCACCTGAGCTATGCCGAAGGGCAGCTTCCTGCGGGTAGTGCGCTGTACGTTTTTAAAGTTTACAAAGATGCCCTGCGCGGTCTCGGGGCGGAGGTAGATCTGGCTGGCAGTGTCCTCATTTACGCCCTGGAAGGTCTTGAACATCATGTTGAACTTGCGAATGCCGGTAAAGTCGCTCTTTCCGCACTCCGGGCACTTTATGCCCTGCTCTGCAATATACTCGGACATTTTCTCGTTGGTCCAGCCGTCAGGGTGGATGTCGGTAAGGCCATGTTCGTTGGCATAGTCCTCTATGAGCTTGTCAGCCCTGAAGCGGGCCTTGCAGGACTTGCAGTCCATAAGGGGATCGTTGAAGCTGACGACGTGACCGGAGGCCACCCAGGTCTCCGGGTTCATCAGTATTGCGCAATCCATGCCTACATTATATGGGCTCTCCTGAACAAACTTGCGCCACCAGGCCTTTTTTACGTTGTTCTTGAATTCAACGCCCAATGGGCCGTAATCCCATGTGTTGGCAAGGCCGCCGTATATATCCGAGCCCGGAAATATAAAGCCGCGGTTATTACACAGTGCAACTATCTTATCCATGGTAAGGTTTGTCATTATATATTTCTCCTTTCGGCAGGACTGCCAAAATTATTATTCGCTTTTTCAATAATAACACGGCCTTGCCTTTTCTTCAACCTGAAAAAAGCTGATATGCACACAAAATGGCTATTTTGCGTACTATATCGTAGAACGGCGCTAAGCGCCCGAAATTAAAGGAGGCAATGTAATATGTGTAACTGGGGAAATAACAGTTGGTGGTGGATCATAATCCTCTTGCTGATCCTCGGCTGGGGCAATAATGGTTGTGGCTGCGGCTGTGACAACGGCTGCAACAACGGCTGTGGCTATGACAACATTTGGTGGATCATCATACTGCTGCTCATTCTCGGCGGCGGCTTTAACAACTGCGGCTGCGACAACGGCTGCGGCAACAACGGCTGTGGCTGCGGCAACAACGGCTGTGGCTGTGGCTGCAACTAAAACATACATAAAAAGGGCGGGGTGCTTCCCCGCCTTCTGCTTTATAATGCTCCTGCTTATACTCTGATCTTCCCTTTATACTTCTGCTCCAGCACCTTTACTATATATATCGCACAGTCGCTTATCTCGTCGGTATTCTGCCCCTCCAGCATAACACGGATTATTGGCTCTGTGCCGGAAGCGCGGACAAGCACGCGGCCGCTGCTGCCCAGCTTACCCTCTACCTCACGTATGCGCTGCCAAAGGTCCTGGTCCTCCATGGCCTGATGCTTTATTTCGTTATCTACTATGACGTTCACCAGCACCTGAGGGTATATTGGTATGTCGTTTGCAAGGGCAGACATGCGCCTGCCTGTAGACTTCATAACATCCAGTACCTGAATGGCCGTCAGCATGCCGTCGCCGGTGGTGTTCTTATCAAGGAATATTACGTGTCCCGACTGCTCGCCGCCTATGGAATAGCCCTCCTTGAGCATCTCCTCCAGCACGTACCTGTCTCCCACCTTTGTTTCGGCAACGTTTATGCCAAGCTCAGTCATGCGCTTCTTAAGACCTATATTGGACATGACGGTCACTACCAGCGTATCCTTTTTCAGCCTTCCTTCAGCCTTCATCGCCTTAGCGCATATGCCCATTATCCGGTCGCCGTCCACTATATTACCGCGCTCGTCAGTTGCTATCACCCGGTCCGCATCGCCGTCAAAGGCAAATCCCGCATCGGCGTCCGATTCCGCCACCAGCTCCTGCAGTCTCTCAGGATGGGTAGATCCGCACTTGTTGTTTATGTTTATGCCGTCCGGCTCGTCTGCCCTGGGATAAACCTTTGCGCCAAGCTCTGTGAATACGTCGTAAGCTATCTCTGACGCCGCTCCGTTGGCACAGTCCAGCATCACCGTCAGCCCGTCAAAGCGGTTCCTTGCGGTGGACTTGAGAAATTCCTTGTACTCCTGCACCGCCCTTTTGGCGATTATTACGTGGCCTACATTCTCGCCGGTAGGCAGCTCGAAGTCCATACCTTCCTTTATAAGCTTTTCTATTTCGTCCTCCAGCCCGTCGGACAGCTTGAAGCCCTTGCCGTCAAACCACTTTATTCCGTTATATTCCATTGTATTGTGCGATGCGCTGACCATTACCGCAGCGTCCGCTTCGTATGCTCTGGCCAGGTACGCCATTGCCGGGGTGGGTATCACTCCCACGTCTATCACATCGCCGCCTACGGAACAAATGCCCGCCGTAAGCGCCGCGGAGAGCATGTCGCCGGAAAGGCGCGTATCCCTGCCAAGCAGTATGCGTGGCTGATGGACTTCGTTGGTGAGCACGTATGCGCCCGCCTTGCCTATCTTCAGCGCCAGCTCGCAGCTAAGATCCTTGTTTGCCACACCGCGCACGCCGTCTGTTCCAAACATTCTCGCCATACGTCTTACTTCCTTTCAGCCTGCTTCATAATGTGCTCTATGGCAGACGTTGCAGCTACGGCGCCGTCAGCCGCCGCCGTCACCACCTGACGCAGCGGGGTATCCCGCACGTCTCCCGCAGCGTACACGCCGGAAATATCCGTCTGCATGTGCTTATCAGTTATTATACGTCCAGCTTCATCGGTCGAGACTTTATCTGCAAAAAGCTCGGTGTTCGGCTCAACGCCCACGGCTATGAAAAGGCCCTCCACCGGTATTTCCCTCTGGCCGCCATCCAGTGTGCTTTTTACTGTAAGTCCCTCCAGCTCGTCTTCGCCTATGAGCCCGATTATCACGCTGCAGCCCACAAATTCTATATTGTGGGTAGTAAACATCGCCCGCTGCAGTGTTTCGGCAGCCCTGAGCTTATCTCGCCGGTGAATGACATACACCTTCTTAGCGAAGCGTGAAAGGTACAGTGCGTCTGATACCGCAGTATCGCCGCCGCCAGCCACGGCGACAGTGGCGTTGTGGAAGAACGCGCCGTCGCAGGTAGCGCAATACGACACTCCTGCCCCCGTTAGCTTCTCTTCCCTGTCAAGCCCCAGCTTTTTGGGGTGGGCGCCAGTGGCTATTATCACGGCCTTGGCCTCAATCACTTCCCTGCCGCAGTGCAGCCGCTTTATCTCTCCCTCCAGCTCAACGGAATCCACGCCGGTGCGCTTTATCTCCAGCCCAAAGCGCTCCGCCTGCTTCTGCATGTTCGTGCCTATGGCGAAGCCGTCTATGCCGTCCGGGAAGCCGGGATAGTTATCCACCTGTGTCGTCTTTGTTATCTGGCCTCCTACCAGCATGTTCTCAAGGAGCACAGTATCCATGCCGCCCCTTGCACCATAGAGCCCCGCCGCAAGCCCTGCCGGCCCGCCGCCTATTATCGCTATATCGTACATATCATGTCTCCCAAGGATTTGCTTTATATATTCTACAACAAAGCGGACCGTTTGACCACGGGGGATTTTGCCGGTTTGGTAATATACCAAAGCATAACAATAAACGGTCACCCATCCATTAACCCATATTTAACTCATAAAAGCAAGCCGGAGCGCTTCAAAACCCCTCAAACCATGTGAAAAGAAAAACCCCGGAAACCGTTGATTTCCCGGGGCTTTGATGCATTTTGATAAAGTTTAACGCTTGCTGAACTGAGGAGCGCGACGGGCTGCTTTGAGGCCGTACTTTTTCCTTTCCTTCATTCTGGGGTCACGGGTCAGGAAGCCTGCCTTCTTGAGAGCGCCGCGGAGTTCGGGATCCGCAGTGATCAGGGCGCGGGAGATGCCGTGACGAATAGCACCGGCCTGGCCGGTATAGCCGCCGCCGTAAACGTTGACCTTTACGTCGAACTTGCTAAGGGTATCGGTCAGCGCCAGAGGAGCGCGAACGATCATCTTGAGGGTCTCATAGCCGAAGTAATCCTCTACATCGCGGCCATTGATGGTGATAACGCCGGTTCCGGGAATAAGGCGAACGCGGGCAATGGATTTCTTACGCCTGCCGGTACCAAGATACTGAGTAGTGGCTGCCATTTCTTAGTTCCTCCTTATTACTTGAGCACCAGAGTCTCGGGCTTCTGGGCTGCATTCTTGTGCTCAGAGCCCGCATAGATGCGAACCTTCTTGAGCATCTGACGGCCAAGGGGACCCTTGGGCATCATAAGACGAATGGCTTCATATACGGCAAACTCGGGCTTCTTTGCCATGAGCTGACGATAGGTGAGCTCCTTAAGTCCTCCGGGATAACCGGTATGATGATAGTACTTTTTCTTATCCAGCTTGTTTCCTGTAAGAACGACCTTGTCCGCGTTGACGATGATCACGTGATCGCCGGTATCAACGTGGGGGGTATATATGGGCTTATTCTTACCGCGAAGTATAGCGGCTACCTGAGATGCAAGACGGCCGAGCACCATGCCTTCCGCGTCCACAACGTACCACTTGCGTTCTACGGTTTCGCCTTTTGCCATATAGGTATTCATGGCTAAACCTCCTGAGTAGTAATAAAAAAGATTATTTGCCGCGTAAGATGCGGACCAATGCACAGCGTGCCGGGGCTGTGGCCGCAGAAACACCTATCCTATCAAACGCACATTTGCTATTTTAACCAAATTATGCTCGCCTGTCAAGGGAAAAATACCTTATAACCGGGATATTTTATATAATTTGCAAAGTTTTTTGGCTTTACAGCTCCAGCGGTCCCTCACAGGGCTACTCAAGGCCCTGAAAACCCGTCTGCCGCAGGGCTTCATAGAGGACTATGGCAGCGGAATTTGAGAGGTTCAGCGACCGCTGGTCGTGCCGCATGGGTATGCGTATGGCATCCTTTGCCCTTCTTGTAAGCAGCTCGGGACCCAGCCCCGCCGTCTCCCTGCCGAATACCAGAAAATCCCCATCCCTATACTCAACGTCGGCATAGCTCCTGACAGCGTGGGTAGACGTCAAAAAGAATCTCCCGTCCGAATATTTCGCTTCCAGCTCCTCGAAGGAATCGTAATAGCTCACGTCCAGGTCCTTCCAGTAATCCAGCCCCGCCCGCTTTAGGGTTTTGTCGTTTATCTCAAAGCCGAGGGGGCGTATGAGATGGAGTCTTGTGCCAGTAACGGCGCAGGTGCGGGAAATATTTCCGGTGTTTGGGGGTATTTCGGGGTTTACAAGCACTATATTGAACATATCGGTTATCTCCGTTTCTTTTTCCGTTCACATTCTACCACCCAAAGCCGTTTTTGCACAATAGCAAAAGGCCCCCGCAAGGAGGCCCTTTTGTCGTTTACCCTTCTTTGTCCTCGGCTATCGCCCTTAGCTTGCCGGCGTATACGTCCGTAAGCTCCTTCGAGTACTCTGCGTCAAAGCTGCCGGCAATGACCCGGTACGCCGTGAAACCGCTGTCCGGCCGCACCAGCACCCAGCCCTTATCCACATTTACCTTTACGCCATCCACGAGCTGTATCTGCTCATTGCGCTCACCTTCCGTAAAGCTTCTGAGCACCCTGCCCATATCCCGCCATGAACAGGATACCTTCTTTTCGTTTATTGTGACCTTTGGCAAGCCGTCGAGGTATTCCTTCAGTTTTCCCGCAAGATACAGCTCTGCCGCCCGTATTATCTTTGCTTCCGGCTCAAAAAGCTCCGGCAGATAAGCGCCTGCCTCTATCGCTGCCCTCGCCCAGCGGCTCCGCTTCGCCGGGCATGCGGATATCTCCGCGCCCTCGTCCGCGATCTGCTTTACATATTCGCCCGGTATATCGGCTGGCAGCACCAGCTTGTTTGCCCGCCCGTCTTTCACCGCTGCCATTGCCAGCACTGCGTTGAGCTCGTGACGGGTTATATGCTTACCGTATGCTATAGCGCACATAACGCCTTCCATGCCGTCCGCCATGAATGCAAGATCTGTATTTTCCTCCTTGGCGGTTTCAAAGAGCTTGTCGCTGTCCAGCCCGGTGTAGTACCTGACTGAATACCCGCAGGGCAGCAGCACACGCGCAACGGCATCATATGTCTCCGGGTTGCCGCCTATGAGCACCGCCACGCCATTTGGACCGCTGCGCACCGATTGAGCAAGTCGGTTCAGATGCGCATCATATGACTTTGCCGCGCCGCTTACCCTTTGTACTATGCCGAGGCGCTCCGTGGTGATGGGCCGCACCGCGCCCGCCTTAAGCTCCTGCTGAAAAGCCCGAAAGCCGCTGCCGGTAAGCTCTGTTCCCGTGCCGTCGCAAAGCACAATCTCCCCTGAGTGGGCGTCATCGCCCATGCGTATATACATGCCGCCCCGGTAGCCGAAGGCCCGTATGCCGTGTTCGAATGCGGAATAGCCGCAAAAGCCCATATCTGCCGCATCCGCGCCCTGTGATACCAGCCCCGCTATAACGGCGTGCTTGAGCATCACTCCCTGCTGGCTGCCGTCGGTGGATACGGCTATCTCCAGGGGCAGCCTGCCGCTGCTTCGGGCGAAGGCAGCGCCTATTCGCACAGCTCGCTCCGGGGTCATAGTCCTGTCGCAATAGCCTCGTATTCGGCTCATTATTCCGGGCTTCGGGGTATCCTCCTCCCATTGGAGATTCTCTGTACAGTCCTCGTCCTTCCGGAGCTCTTTTTCCGGCCAAAGGGACGCGCCGTTGCATACCGTGCAGTTTTTGCCTACCCGGCTGCCGCTGCCTATCACCGTGCCGCTATATATTGAAGCTCCGCTTTCAACCTCTGCCCCTTCGCACAGTATGGCTCCGCGCAGCTCCACATTTTCCCGTACACGGGTGTTTTCCATAAGTACCGTACGCTTCAGGCTGCTTCCCCGGCCTATCCTGGCCCCGCTGCCTACCACAGAGTAATCCGATACTACAGCCTCGCTAACCTCCGCCCCGCTGCCTATATAGCATGGGCCAAGCAGCTCCGCGCTCTCAGATATTACTGCACCGTCCTCTATCCACGCTCCGTCTTTCTGTTTTGCAGCAGTAGTAAACGCGCACCTTCCGTCCAGCATATCACGCTGCGCGGCCTTATACTGAGCTATATCGCCTATATCGCACCAATACCTGTCCGTAACATAGCCATACACCGGCATTTTCTCCTTCAGGAGCGCCGGAAACAAATCCTTGCTGAAGTCGTATTTTTCGCCTTCCGGTATACGCGCTATGACCTCGGGCTCCAGTATGTATATACCGGTGTTTGCCAGGTCGCTGAACACCTCTGACAGCATGGGCTTTTCGAGAAACCTGTATATCTTGCCCTTGGAGTCCGTCATGGCGACTCCGTATTCAGTAGGCACGCTCACTCTTTTGAGCACAATTGTCACCGCTGCTCCCCGCGCCTTATGGAAGCACATCGCTTCGGTCAGATCTGCGTCCGTCATGGCGTCGCCGCTTATGACTATGGTCCGCCGCGCATCGGCGCCCACAGCCTTGCGCACGCTGCCCGCTGTGCCAAGAGGCGCGTCTTCGATAGAATAGCTTAGCTTTACGCCATACTTACCGCCGTCGCCGCAGTGCCGCATTATGACGTTTGGCAGGTAATGCAGCGTGGCCGTTATGTCCTCTACGCCGTGCTTTTTAAGCAGCTCTATGCAGTAGTCTATCACCGGCTTGTTCAGCAGGGGTACCATTGGCTTGGGAAGGGTACAGGTTATGGGACGGAGGCGTTTTCCCTCTCCTCCCGCCATTATTACAGCTTTACACATAAAAAATACCGCCTTTTCTATTGGAAATTGCGGTATTAGTTTTTCCCGTAAAGAGCCTTTTTATTTAGTTTTAAGCCTTAATAGTAAAAATAGTTGCCGCCTATCTTGGCATACAGCTCATGATCCCAGCTGCCGCTGTTTCTGAAGAACAGCACATCGGAGGGAAGTACGGTATTGCCGTTGATAAATACCGATGTCACCGCAGCCTCGGCCGCGGCATTTGGCGCTTTTAGGCTGGAGGTGGAAAACTGCCCCTTCTGATATATCACGCCGCTTACAGTGCTTGGGAACCTGCTGCTGTGCAGGCGGTTGTATATTACGTTCGCAACGGCGGTATAGCTTTCGCTGTCCCCCTCCTTACGCACCACCTGCGCGATAAGGTACAGCTCCCCGCCGGTATAGCCCCCCCCGTTCATGCTGCCCTGCCCGCCTGACGGCGTTTCAACGGGTGTTATCACCTCGATCTCCTCCGCCTTGGGCGTGGCCTTGGGCTTGCTTGTGGCCTTGGGCTTTTCTGTGGGCTTAGGGGTGCTTTCCGGCGGGTCCCCCAGCTTTATGTATTCCTTGAGCATAAAACCCTTCCTCTTGCCGACCCTTACCCTGTACCAGTCGCCCGACTTGCCCGTGATTGTCACCTTGCGGTTCTGCTGGTATTCCCTGACGATCTTGTAATCCTCGCCCGGGCCGGAGCGCAGGTTTATGCTCTTGGCATAGACATAGCCTGCGGTATCCTCCATATCCTCCACGGTATACTCAGGCTTGTCCGAAGAATCCGGGGTATTCGCAGGCACGGGAGACGCGGCAGGGCTTGCGGCGTCCTCGGAGGCGTTCCCGTCCACCGTATATGGGTTTTCCGCAGGGGGCGTCGGCAGCGGGGACTGGCTTATTTTGATTTTGACCGGGGCTATGGTAGGCCGTGGAGTTGGCAGGTCAAAGAGAGATTTGCCATCTTCCCGGGAACTTTGCTCCGCTGCAACAAGCACCCCCTCCGTCTCTGTTTTGAAGACGGTATTGGCGGTGGTGGCGGCCTCCACGCAGCCGGCGCCGGTCAGCAGCACCGTCATGGAGATAATACTTATTGCAGTAAGCTTGCCTGTCATTTGCCCTTTGTGCTGTGCGGGATCAGAGTATGAACCTTTGCAGGTCCTCGCCCTCGTATTCCCTCGAAACGTGCTCCCTTACGTATTTTTCATCTACCTCCACCTTTGTGAGCGGGTGATCGCCGCCCGCGTTGAAGGATATGTCGTCCAGCAGGTTTTCAACTATGGTATGCAACCTGCGCGCACCTATGTTCTCCTCCCGCTCGTTTGCTGTGAAGGCGTACTTGGCTATGGCGCCCAAGGCGTCGTCGGTAAAGCTGAGCAGTATATTATCAGTCTTCAGCAGCGCTTCGTACTGCTTGGTTATGGCGTGCTGTGGCTGGGTGAGTATGCGCTTATAGTCATCTACAGTCAGCGCCTCAAGCTTTACCCTTATTGGGAAGCGGCCCTGCAGCTCGGGTATAAGGTCGGATACCTTGGATACATGGAATGCGCCCGCGGCTATGAAAAGTATGAAGTCTGTCTTCACCGGGCCGTACTTTGTGGTAACCGTGCTGCCCTCGACTATGGGCAGTATGTCACGCTGCACGCCTTCGCGGGATACGTCTGCGCCGCTGGTATTGCCGCTGGCGGCTATCTTGTCTATCTCCTTGATGAAGTCGTCGGTCAGCTTCTGGATATCCTTCTCGGCGATCTTGTAGTCGTCCTCGGTCATCTCGGATGCCTTCTGCTGCTTCTTGAACTTGTCGACCGCTTCGCGACGGATATTGCGGATGGCGACCTTCGCCTCTTCGCCGTATTTCTTGGTCTGCTTTACGAGATCCTTACGGCGCTCCTCGGTGAGAGGGGGGAAAACGAGGCGGATCATTCTGCCGTCGTTCTGAGGATTTATACCCAGATCGGAGGCGAGGATGGCCTTTTCTATCCCCTTGAGGACGGAAGCGTCCCATGGCTGGATAAGAAGAGAACGGGGGTCGGGAGAGCCGATGGATGCGACCTGATTGAGAGGCGTGGCGGAGCCGTAGTAGTCCACGGTTATCTGGTCCAGCACGGACGCGTTCGCGCGGCCGGCGCGGATGGTCGCGAGCTGTGCGGAGAGCGCCTCGCAGGGTTTTTTCATTTTGTGTTCAAATTCTTTGTAGTCAGACATGCTTTTTACCTCCGTAGTATTATCTTCAATTTTTATTTTACTTCAGTTCCGAGCTTCTCTCCGGCAAGGACGCGGAGGATATTCTCCGGCTCCGCGAGGGCAAAGACCACGACGGGGATGGAGTTATCCATGGCAAGGCTCGTGGCGGTGGTGTCCATGACGGCCAGATGGCGGGAGAGTACCTCGTCATAGCTGATGGAGTCGAACTTCTCGGCGTTGGGGTCCTTGCGCGGATCGTCGCTGTATACGCCGTCGATGTTCTTCGCAAGGAGTATGGCGTCGGCATGTATCTCCGCCGCGCGAAGCACCGCCGCAGTGTCGGTCGAGAAGAACGGAAGCCCAGTACCGCAGCC
>OGOZ01001100.1_pt1 | contig 15879 bp, 12 predicted proteins | sample 1552801 | NCBI WGS metagenome assembly OGOZ01 (sample SAMEA2580196, study PRJEB22360) | human gut metagenome | biome: human gut; feature: human-associated habitat; material: faeces | place: Denmark | collected 2008/2010 | reverse complement strand
AGGCAGGAACGATGGTCAGAGTCACAGTGCTGCCGGAAGCAACGGAGACAGCGTAGGTCGCCGTATCGGTGACGAGCTGATTGGCACCGCCGTTCACGGAGATGTAAGCGCCCGCAGAGGGAGCCTTGAAGGTCAGGGTAACAGCAGTAGCCTTCTCAAGGGTGACGGTAATGTCCTTGCTCACGGCGGAGAGAGTGTAGTAGCCTTCGGCATCGGGAGTCAGGACGGTGTTGCCAACCTTAACGGCCTTAACCATTACGCCGGGAACGCCAACGGGCATGAACTTGAGATCCGAGCCGTCGTTCACCTTAACGGTATCCACGGTAGCGGAAACCATATTCTGACCATTCACATCATTGACGTAGAAGGTGTTCTGGAATCCAACGAACTTGACATTGTGAGTGTTGCTCACAGCGGGATCAACGGTGACAACAATGACTTCCTTCAGGGTCTTGTTGTTGGTGTTCAGCGTGTAGGTCACGAGGTCGTCATCATCGGTGCCGATAGCAGAGATGCTGCCGGTGGTGATCGTGTCGAAGTCGCTGTTCACGAAGTAGACAGCGGTGTCCTTGGTGTAGGCGTAATAGGTAGCGGCAGCCTTGGTCGCGCCGATACCGAGAACGTCGCGACGGTCAGCCTGCGTACCAGTGCCAGTCAGGACGGTCTCCGTGTCAGCGCTGGTGATGATGCCGGTCTTAGCGTCCTTGTTGATGTTCTTGAGCGCGTACACACCCTCGCTGTTCGCATTCGTCGCGTTGGCAATTCTGGAGCCGTCGAACAGGTCGGCGTCAATGCGGGCCGTGGTGACCTCGCCGTCAATGATAGCGGGCAGCTCATAGTAGCTGACCTGAACGCCATTGATCTTCTCAGTCATGACGCTTGCGCCCTTCTCCTTGACGAGATAGGTCTGGACGTCGGAGATGCCGCCGAGGGACTCAACGACCATGTAGATGGCGTCGATCTGGGTGGTATACTTGCTGTTGGTCACATAGGAAATGCCCTTGATGCCCTTGACCGCATCGGTGCTGGGCATATTGGCAAAGCCGGTATAAACAGAGTAATTGTCAACCGTACCATCAGACTTCAGATTGGCAACGAAGAAGATGGTCTCGCTGGTGGCATAGTTGTAATACTGGGAAGCGGCAGCGGCCTGCGCGTTGGAGATGATGGCGGACTTGCCATTCTCGAACACGAAGTTAGCCTTGCTGGAGGTCTGACCGGTCACATTGGTGAAGGACTCGCTGTAGGAACCGGTGGCAGCGGAAGTGCCGGCAGCACCATTGATGGCAGGGCTCTTAACGACCGTCAGCTTATAGGTATCATCGGAGTCGACCGTGTAGGTGACGAGGTCGCCGGTGGGCTCATTGGTGGTGTTGTTGGTGATGCTGCTGGAACCACTAACTGTAACCGGAGTCAGAGCCTGGGAACCGTCAGCCATCTTGTAGCGGACTTCCTTCTTGGTGCCGTCGGGCAGGAGCAGGGTGGCGCCGCCGGTGGCGTTGCCGTAAGCGTTGACATTACCGACACCGATCACGACAGCGTAATTGGTCTCGCTCTCAACGCCCTCAACGTACATGGCATAGCCATAGTCGTCGAGATAGACGTTCATGTCGGACTTGCCGACAGTGAAGTCGGTGATGGAGTTGTTGCTGGAGTCAACAACAGCGTTCACATCATATTTGTACTTGGTGCCGCCGACGGTGAAGTTGGAGTCGCCGTCCCACTTGGTGGTGCCGGGGAAGTATGCATCGCCGGTGTACTGGGTCAGCTGACCGGTGGCGGACTTCTCCAGAGCCTTGGCAGACTGGATCTCATAAACAGAACCGGTCCACGCAGCGGTGAAGGTAACAAGATCGTCCGCAGCAAAGTCCTCGGTCTCGAACTTCGCGCTAACGTTGCTGATGGTATCGGACAGAACATTGACGTTCACATAGCGGTCAGCGGAGCTGGTCGCCTTGCTGACGGAATTGATCTTGCCAACATAGGTGTTGATAACGGTGACGATGGCGGTGTTGTTGTCGTCGTCATACCAAACCTGAGTCAGAACGCCGTTGTTGCCGAACTTCGTGGAAGCGCTCTTGCTGATGTTAACATTGGCCTTCTCGACGCCATCAACATAGTAAGCAGAGGTCTTGGCGGTCTCGGTCAGGCCGAGGTCGGAATAGATATCCTTGTACTTCACACCGGCAGTGTACTCAAGGTCAGCATCCTTGGTGTATTCACCGACCTTCTTGTTCTCGAAGGTCCAGGTGCGGGTGGGACGGCCGAACGCATCGGTGGTATCCTTGAGGACAAGCTTGGTGTAGAGCTTCTCACCGAGCTCGATGGTGTACTCATCGGAGTTGGTGAGCTTATCCTTGGAGATGGTCTGATACTTGGCAAGAGTGTTGGTCACATAGGTGGGGGTAGAAGCGCCGAAGTTGATCTCAGCACCGTTCACGGTGATGTTGCTGCCCTTGGTAGCATACTCCACGGTGGGGGTCTTGAGAGCGTTCAGGCACATCTGAGCGGCCTTCTCACGGGTGAGGACCTGGTTGACGGAACCGTCAATGCCGTCCATCAGCTTGGCCTTGGCCATGAGCTTGCTGGTGTTGATGGCCCAGTCAGCGCCGACCATGCCGGCGGCCTTGGCATCGTAGCCGAGCTCGACGAGCAGCATCTTACCGAACTGCAGGGCGGTCAGCTGACCGGCGGGGTCGAACTTGCCGTCGTAACCGGCGACAACGCCGGCCTGCGCGCAGTAGCCGACGAAGCCGGCGGACCAACGGGAGGAAGCCACGTCGGTGAAGGTAGCGCCGCCCACGAGGGCGTCAGCGGCCTTGGAGCCGAGCTCGAGGTACGCGATGATCTTCGCGGCCTGCTCACGGGTCAGGTTTTCCTTGGCATTGAAATTGCCCTTTTCATCGCCAATGAACACGCCAACGGCGTTCATGACGTCAACAGCTTCCTTGTAGTCGATCTTGTCGGCATCTTTGAAAGCTGCGTTGCTGATGGTGACGAGGGACATGGACATGACCAGCGCCAGCACCAGAGCGAGTAACTTTTTCATATAATGTTACTCTCCTTTCTGAAATTTCCGCGCATGGGGATGCCATATCCTCGAAGCAGTAGCAAAGAAAATACCACAACGCCCTGATATAAAAGGCATTGTGGCATTTTTTATAAATGAAGTGGTAGCCATTGGGTGGACGAGTGAGAACGGCAACACCTGACTTTGCCTTGCAAATCAAGGGGTTCGCAGGTAGCCTTTGGTAGACATCTTCTGACCCAATGAGCTTTTGCCTGTTAATTGTTTGCATCTGTGATGGAATATCGAAATGGAAAGCCGCTTCGACTCTTGTCAGCACATCCTATAATCTCACCTTGCTCAATCATCGGCTTAATTGTTCTCTGTATCATGCGGGGGCTCATACCAAGCGATTCTGAGATCTCATTCGCAGTACAGGCATCGTGCCTTGCAATGTAGTCTTTGATCAACGATTTGCGCTGCTGAGCAATCGTACCTTTACCGATGGTGAGATAAAAGCCTCGGTCTCGTTCTACCTTCTTTTCAGAAAGCAATTCATTTAAACAAGACTGTGCGTTTTGCTTTGTAATATCAAAGATATCGGAGCATTGTTCAGATGTGATGCCGTCATGTTGTGCAGTGTACAAAAGTATCCTTTGCTTGAGATCTTCTTTCATTTGGCGCTCGTTTTCCTCGCGGAGAGCTTTGGGAAGCATATTATCCATGCCTCCCTGAACCAGCAATTCCCGTGTTAATTTGCAAAGCCTCTCTAACGGCATCGGTTTGCGGGCTTGAGGAGAGAGAATCACCTGCGCTGCGTCCTCACACCTACGCCGCTCACTACATTCGCGCAGCAGATGTGTAACCTCGTCGTTTATGGTCACATCCCGATCTGCCAGACGGAGCATACTGTGCTCTAAATCTACCTGCTGCCATGTTAGGGCGGCAATTTCTTTGTATTGCAACCCGGCTGAATAAGCAAGCCAAAGTGCAACGCCTGCAGGTGTGGAGCGATTGTCCTCCAATATTTTTTGCAGCCGCTCTCGATCACACGTCTCGTTGTTCGGCAGTGAATGGTTTTCTATGCTTCTTGCGGCATCCTCCACATGAGCGACTTTATACCTTTGTTTCCAAAAGGAATCCCTGCTTAGTCCTGTCGTCCGTAATGCTTGCTGCCAGCCGTGTCCGGCGATTTGTTCTAAATTATAATTGTAGTGAAGATCGGCTAAGCGTACATTCGCAATGCCAGCATTTCGTAACGTAATACGGACAAGGTTTGAGATCGACTCCGGTGTGAGCGGCCGGTGAAATTTTTCACTCACTGCAACGTACGGACCGTATTCGCCATAGAGCGTTTTCCATTGCGCCAGGCAACGGTCAAGGTCTTCGCAGATCGGAATATCCCGATTCGGAAGGTGCAGCTGCTTCTTATCAAAGTCCACCTGATCCCACTGAAGGCTCTGAATCTCATTGCGCAGCAGTCCTGCACGCCATGCCAGGCGAAGAACAAGCCCTGCAATACTGCACGGATTTTTTGCAAGCAGATCCTCTAAATTTTCCTTTGTTGCTGGATCGAGCGCTATCCACTCTCCACCCTTCTTCACTTGACCCTCGTCATCTCTCAAATAATCCACGAGTACCTCCGCATGAAAGAACTGCAAAATCAGTTTATCGCTTTTTACAGAAAAATACAAGGTAAACATCTGTGTAAGATCTAATGTGTATCCCAACTCTTTCAAAGTTTTTTGCCATCGCCGCACGAAATCGTGCAACAGATGCCCCTCAGAGCACTCACGGTAGAAAACATTTTTCTAAAGCGCCGACTATGGCAAATAACTTATGGAGGAAATTTTATGGCAAGCAACCATACCACCAACTACCAGCTCAACCAATGGGCAAAGTCCGACCGCGTGATGATGGACGACTTCAACGCCGACAACCAAAAGATCGACGCCGCCCTCAAGGCCAACGCCGACGCCATCGCCGCGGAGACCACCGCCCGCGTCGCGGGCGACATGCTCGTGAAGCTCAAAGAAATCACGGTCACATCGGAGATCGCACAGATCGATATGGACTTTTCCGACATCGACCTGCGCAGTTTCTCCAAGCTGATTATCCGCCCGGCGCTCGCCTGCACCGACAACGTGGACTATCGTCTGCGCTTCGGCAGCGGCGAGGGAACCATTTTCCGCCACTACGTCAACCGCGAGTTTGCCAACTATGACTACGCCGCGGACCTCGGCCCCGCCGGGCGCGAGTACGCCGAGGTCGAGCTGTGCCCCGGCGACGGCTGCTACTACATCACCACCCGAAAGCTGACGAGCACCGGCGAGACCGTTACGGTCTGCACGACGAACGCTTCGAACTTCGGGGAGACCGGCCCCAACTCGCTCTCGCTGTATAAAACCTCGTCCGCGCAGTATTTCACAGCGGGCAGCAGTGTGACGCTGTACGGCGTGAAAAAGTAAAAAAGAATCGCTCCTCATTTGAGGAGCGATTCTTTTTTATCTCAGCTCAAAAAGCTTTGATATCGGTTTGGCAATTAGCCGCCGATCACACTGTTGGTGGTCAGAACCGCACCGCCGACGGTAACGGTAGCCTGATACTTCACAGCGCTGTTGGAAGAGACAGCAATCGTCTCGGCGTCGGTGAAGGAAGTGGTGCTAGCAGTGAATTTACCGCCGACCAGATCAACGGTGGTAACATAGCCGTTGGTGGTATTGGTGATCGTCACAGTGCCGGTGTAAGCAACCTCAGCGGTATCAGAGTTCGTGTACTGCAGAGTGACCTTGCCGGAAGAAGTATCCTTGACCAGCTTGACAGCAACAGTACCATTGCTGGGATTGACAGCAGAGGTCTCGTCAACGACCTTGATGAACACAGTGCTCAGCAGGCCATCGGTGAGCTTGAACCAAACCTGATCGTTGGTATCCTTGCCGATGGAGGCAGGAGCGGAAGCGATCAGAGTGCCGTCGGTGCCGATGTAGTAGACCTTGCAGTCATCATCGAAGGCATAGAACTTGGTGTCGATCTTCACAACGGAGTTGGTGGTAGCCTCAGTGCCAACCGCGGTGAAGAGCTTGTCGCCGTCCTTCTTTATTTCAAGTGTCGGCGGCGTGGTGTCGTTTCCTCCCGCTGCGTAAGCGGAAAGAGGGAAAACGAAGGCGCTCGCACAGAGCACGAGCGCCAGAAGCGTAATGGTTATTTTATTCCTCATAAGATTCCTCCGGTTTCTGCGCAACAGGCAGGGTATGCGACCCGGAAAGCCGCGACTGCAAGAACTCGGAGAGCTCAGCCGGGGTCATCTGGAAGCTCCTTGCAATCGCCACGTAATCGGTGTTTTCAAGCTCCGTTTTCTGCTTTTCCATGTCGCGGAGCTTGACCTGCAGGTCCGCAATCTTGGTCTTTGTTTTTTCGATTTCTCGTTCCAGCTTTTCTATTCTGGGATTCAATAGATTACCTCCAATCTGTTGGTGTTACGGCAGTCGGCCAAAGGTATAGAAATGGCTCTGCCAATAGTTGGTGTTGATACTTGCGTAAGAAATGGGGTTGCCGCAATGGATCATCATGCCGTCGCCCACATAGATCCCCACGTGGCTTGCGCCGCTGGTGTTGTAGGTGCCCTGGAAGAAGATCAGGTCGCCGGGTTTTGCGTCCGCCGCCGTGACCGGCGTACACTTGTGCAAAAGTCCGTCAGCCGTAAGCCGGCCAAAGTCCCATCCGCTGTGATTGACTACCCATGATACATACCCTGAGCAGTCAAAGGACGTGGACGGGCTCGATCCGCCCCACACGTAAGGGTAGCCGAGATACTTTTCCGCTTCTGTGAGCATGGCCGCAAACCTTGCATCCGAAAGAGCTTCCGGAGGTACGGTGTAATGGAGATAGTTTCCGCCTCCGCCCACCTGGGACGCCTCCGGCAAATGCCGTTCGCTGAAATCTCCCGTATCCGCGAAATAAAGCGGATTGAGATATTCACCGTCAAGCAGCACCTCCAAATGCAGGTGCGGACCGGTAGAGTTCCCGGTGTTTCCGACTTTGGCGATCACATCTCCGGCCTTAACCGTCTGGCCCGCGCTTACAAGAAGCTGTGAGCAATGGCCGTACTTGGTCGTAAGGATATTGCCTCCTTTTGTTTCGCCGTCCAGCACGACGCATAAGCCATAGCCTCCGGCTTCACCCGCAAGACTGACCGTGCCGTCATGCCCCGCCAGAATATCCGTGCCCTGGGGCATCCCGATGTCCACACCGGTATGATAGTTTTTCTGACCGCTGATCGGGTGTATCCGGTAGCCGTAGTAGCTCGTCACATAGGGCAGCCAGTTTGTGCCGAATACGTTCTTTACATATTGGCGGTTGCCCTTTGTCATTAGAAGCAGTTCGCAGATTTCCTTTTGCTCACTGCTCATGCGGGAGACTACCAGGTTTTCCATCGGCACGGCCGAAAGCTGAACATTCAGGATACGCCACTCGTATTCCACCTCAACTTCGGTTTCCTCACCGGTTTCCGGGTCGGTCTGTGTTTCTGTCCGGGTTCGGATCTCCGTTTCTTCCGTAAAGCTGAGGCTGTACTGGCTGTTAAAAAGCTGCCTGAGCGCCGCTTCCACCTGGGACGCAGTAAAGTCCCGGTAAACGGAAGTCAGGTATCCCATCAGTACATACGGATCGTGCTCGATGGCGTCGATCTGATAGCGGTACTCGTCATAGCCCGGCCGCTGTGCCTCCACGTTGTTCACCTGCATTTGCAGATCGGTTTCCCACTCGGTATAGCTCAGGTCCGCGTTGCTGATCGTCTGATCCTCCGCAAGATAGCTTGTCGCCGTAATGATCCCGGCCCCGCCGCTTCCCAATGAAGAAAAAGAGGAAAATACGGAGGCAACAATCAGGATAAGGAGCAAGATAAGCCCGACGATTGCCCAGACGATAGGGTGGCGCTTGATCGATTCCACCACACGGGCGGCGATCTTTTCCGTCGTGACGGCGGTTTTCTTTGCGCGCTTGCCCTTTTTCTGTGCTTCCCGCAGGGCTTTGGCATACTGCCTTTGCAGCTTTTTCTTGTACCACAGCTTCGCAAGGGTTTTCTTTTTCAGATCCGGGTGGTCGTGCAGCAGCTTGGTATAGGCCGCCTTTGCCTCTGTGCGCGCAGCCCTCTTTTGCAGCCTCGCCACCTTTCGATACGGCGCGGTCTTATGGAGACGGTACGCCGTGCGCGCGCCTGCCTCGCCCACAAGCTCGGTGCGGTGCGCAGCCTTGATCCCGATGTTTTCATGCTCCGCCTCATATATTTTTTTATGAAGCTCTATGCCTGCCATACCGGCCGCGCCCTTTACGGGACGCAAAACGGCGGGGCCTTTGACATGCGCGCTTTGGGGCTTTGCTTCCTGTTCAAATTTCAGGCGCGTTTTCTTCTTGCCCGTTTCCGGGTCGGAAGAAGTCTCCATACGCAGCTTCCGATAGAAAGGCAGACGCTTTTCCGCTTTTTCCAGCTTCTCCGCCGCGCGGTCCACTTTTGACCTTGCCTTTGTCAGTTTCCGGTCCGGCTGATCCTGCAAGGGAAGCTCGTCCGCGTCAAAGGTCAGCTTGGACGGCTTTTTTATTTCCTCCGGGGCAGAAGGCGCTTGTTCTTCGGCCTTTGCCGCCTCCTGAAAACGCTGCTGATACCTGTTTCCGTGTTGGTGAAGCGTATGCCGTTTTTCTGTTTCCGGCGCCTGCTCCCGCAAGTTTTCCGGATCAGCTTCCGGCGTTTTTTCGGCGGTTTTCTCCCGAACACGTTCCTGCTGCCTGCGGCGTAAAAGCTCATCCGCCGAGACAGAGCCCGCCTTCGCCTCCCGAAGATCAAACTCCCGGCTGTTTGCAGAAAGACGCCCCCTTGTGGGAGCATCCCGCGCTTTGCCTTTCGGCTTTGAAAAGTCCATATCACGTGCGATAATCATCACCTCCGTTTCTTTGTGTTACTGCCGTTTATTCTCCGTTTTTGGCGACTTCATCCGGGCGCGTCGTCATAATGCGGTAAAGGGAACTGTCCTTCGGGAAGTGATCCACAAACGGGATAATGACGTTGCCGAAGAAAAGCAGACCTTCGCCCGGTCCTGAGTGCGTTACATAGGAGAGCTGGTGCGGAGAGATACCGAGCTGCTTGGCAAGGATCTGCCGGTCGCCCTGGGCCTGATTCAGCATGTAAATAAAATCGCTGTTTTCAAAGATGTTCTCGATCTCCCGCGAGGCAAGAAGATCCTTGACGTTCTGCGTGAGCCCACTTGGAATCCCGCCCCATTTACGGAAGCGTTTCCAGATCTCCACCGAAAATGCTCCGGTCTGGCCCTTTAAGAGCAAGTGGAATTCGTCGATGTAAAACCAGGTCGTCTTATGCTTGGAGCGGTTGGCCGTAACACGGTTCCATACGCAGTCCTGCATGATCAAAAGCCCGATTTCTTTCAGCGCCTTGCCGAGAGACTTTAACTGAAAGCAAAGTACCCTGTGATTGTCCATCTTGATATTGGAACGATGGTTGAACACGTTCAGGCTGCCGTTGACATAGATTTCAAGGGCGGTCGCGATGGTCTGCGCTTCCGGCTCCGTCTGCTTCCGAAGAAGGTCGTACAGATTGCCCAGGATCGGCATATTCTCCGGCTTCGGGTCTTGCAGGTAGTCACGATAGACAAGCCTTTTACAGCGGTCGATGATGGTCTTTTCCACAGGGGAAAGGCCCTCTTTCCCGCCGATGATCAGGTCGCAGAGCGACAGAACAAAATCACTTTTCAAGGTGATCGGGTTCTCGTCGTCGCTGTAATCCAGGTTGATGTCCATCGGATTGATATAGTTGGTGGAGTTCGGGGAAATATCAATGATCTGTCCCTTGTCTCCAAAGCGTTCCACCAGCAGCCCGTACTCGTTTTCCGGGTCGGCTATGATAATGTCGTCGTCCGTCAGAAGAAACACGTTGACGATCTCGCGCTTGGCAGAGAACGATTTGCCGGAGCCGGGTGTTCCGAGAAACAGGCCGTTGGGGTTTTTCAGCGTCTTTCGGTTCGCCATGATCAGGTTGTTGGAAAGGGCGTTGAGACCGTAATACAAAGCCTCGCCCTCCTGGAACAGCTCGCAGGTCGTAAACGGCACAAAGATGGCCGTGCTGCTTGTGGTAAGCCCTCGCTCGATCTCGATCTGATTGACGCCCAGGGCAAGGGAGGACATGAAGCCCTGCTCCTGCTGAAAATCCAGACGCTTTAATACGCAGTTATAGGTCTGCGCGCTGCCGGACGCCGCAAAGATGTCATTGGAAAGGGTCTGCTTCTTTGCCGCGATATTCGTTACGATCACCGTAACCAAAAACATTCGCTCATTCCTGCTTTGCAGGTCTTGCAGAAGGTTCTTGGCGTCCTCACCGTAGGTAGCAAGGTCGGTGGGAATAATGTCCATATCGTAACCGGCACGGACCGCTTTCTTTTGTTCCTCGATGGTCATTTTCTGCAGGTCTGACATCTTACGCTTGACGTTTTTAATGGCCTGCGCCTGGTCGATAGACTTGATATGCAGGTTGATCGTCACGGCGTCGTTTAAGTCCAAGAACTCCGCAAGGAGCTTGTCGGTAAGCTCCGGCGCCAGGATTTGCAGAAACGATACCGTTCCATGCTGATCGCCCACCCGAAAGCTCGTCCCGTCGTTTGAGAGGGAGAAGCCGGAGGGAGCGATAAAGTCCTTGGTGGAAAGCCCCGTTTTCGGAAGGTCGCTCCACTCAAAGCGCAGCTTTTCCTGGCCGTCCGGGTGGAGCTGGCTGTGCAGAAGCGAAAGCCTTTCTTTCCCGTCCAGGGCATGGGCCTGTACGCCCAGGGTTTTGAAGTTGGACAGAATATCCGCCTCGATACGCTCCAGCCTGAGCTTTGCCGTCCGCAGGTCGTCCGCCTTGATCCCGAAGGTGATGTACTTGCGCTTTACAAGGCCATTGTTTCCCTTTTGGAGCTGGTCTTTGAGCATGTCGCCGTACTCGGTGCGTATATCGTCGTACTCGTCGCCCTTTGCCGGGATATTGATGCTTTTCTCAAAGTCCTGCATGTTGGCCCGCTGGTTGATAAAGGTAAGCTGCACATGGATCGAAGAATCAAAGTAGTTGAGAAAGTCGCAGTAGCTTTCAAAAATCTGTGCCTTGTCCTCGGCCTGCGCAAGCTGGTAGTTGATGTCAAAAAACTGGATCGTCTTTGTGTAGGTCCGCCCGCTTGTCCGGCAGATCCCGTCCCGGTGCATTTCCCGGTAGGGGATACTCTGCTGAACCGTTTGCGGAGGATTACCAAAGAACCGCGCGAAAAAGCCGCCCTGCTTGGACGGCTCTTTCCGTTTCGGCGCGGCGTTACGAACGGCTTTTCGCGTTTCGGCGCGGAGCTTTTTTGACTGCCTGACGTTTCTTTGCAGTCTTTTTTCCTGCGCTTCCTGCTGCCTGGTTTTTGCCAATATGTGATACCTCCTTTGCATTTGATGTGTGATAGATATTTTCCGTTTTATATGGCCGCTGTTTCGGCCAGAGCATAAAACGGAGCCTGTTTTTCAAGATCTTCTCCGCCGGCTGCCCGTCGCGTTCATACATGGAGAAGAAGAAAAAGGGCATCATCAGCCCGATCATTACAAGCGCCGCTGCGGAATTGCCGATGGTTCCTCTTGATAAGAAGTACACCGGCACGCCGACAACGCCCGCAATGGAAAAGCATATAAGCTGCCTCTTGGTTAAATTAAAAGCCACCTTGGTCTTGACCTTCGTCAAGTCCTTGGGAACCGGTACATAAGGCATGGATAGATCACCTCCGTTTCGTATAGCCTTGTGTTCTATCAGCGCGCTTCGCCGCCGCGATCCGGCTTGTCCGGTGCCGGGCGGTCTTTGACTTCATGCGCCGCCTGTTGCAAACGCTCGCGCAAGGATTCCGGCTGCTCCCGGCGTTCCTTCGGCGGGGTGCTTATATCGTCCATGAGCGTTTCTATAACATCCTCTCCGTAAAGAGAGCACTCCGGCCAATAGCTGCAAAGCAGCTCCAGCGGATTGTCATAGCGAAGCAGATAGTCGATTTCTTCCTCCGTAGGATGGTAGTCCTCTGCCATGAATTTATAAGCAGCCATGGTAGCAGCGATTTCCTCGCACTTGTCGATCAGTTCCGCCCGGCTCCAGCCCTGCATTTTTTCCTGATACGCATACAGGTTTTGCCCCAGAAGGGCGATCAGTTCCTGACGCTTGTTCTGTTCCCAGCTCTCGGACGGTTCTTTCTCAAAGCGTTTATCCGCACCTATCGTCTGCAAAAGCTCACAGATCGGAAAGCTGTGTGCATGGGTGTTTTCCTCCCAGCACCAGCGCGCCACGTTCAGCGGGTCTTTGAAAGACAGAAGCGCCTCCACCTCTGCCGGGGTAAAAGGGTGCGAAACCTTTAGGTGGTAATGAAGCTCCGCAAGCTGCTGCAGCTCGTAGATGTCCTTCATATCCGGCTGTGCATTGCTCAAAAACATATTTCTCGTATGCGATTTCAAGCACTCGTCCAAACGCTTAAATAAAAGAAGTTTTGCTTCCTGTTCCATTCACACGCTCCTTTCCGGCATTACAAGGTCGCAGTCCACTTCGTTGCCCCAGGCGTCCCAGCCGGGAGCCTTCTGCCTTGCAAAAAGCTCCACCCGCGGAAGATCGCCCATGAGCTTTACGATCTTATCCCGGACTTCATCCGGCTTCTTGCTGTGCTGCTCGATCCGGGAGATCACGAATTGATGGATACCGGCGCTTTGCCGCTTCGGATGACCTTTTACCGCAAGCAGACAGACCTCCGCGTTTGAGCGGGTCCAAAAGCCCATGCCGTAGAACCAGCTATCCGCTTTGCGGTTCTGTTTCAGCCACAAAAAAGCAAGCGTCCGGTAAGTAAAGCCCCAGGCGTCCATGACCCGAAAGGACTCTTTCAGCTTCGGAAAGGTAGTCCAGAGAAAAAGCGCGCAGTCCTTGTCTGCAAGCTCTGCGACAGGAAGCGCGCATATTTCCTCTAAGCTCATGGTGGGATAGTGCTTTTCCGCACCGCCTTGAATACTTCGCTGTTCATAGCGCCAGGGCGGGTCAGCGTAGATAATGCCGTATTTCTTTTCAGCCGCCATTAAAGAGACTGCTCGTTCTTTCCGGCAGACTTAGCAGGCTGCGCCTTAACCTTTTCGGCGTTTTCTTTCAGCGCACCGGTGAGGGACGGCTTCTCTGTCGCGTTTCTGGAAGCGTCAAGGGTCGCCTGCATCTTCTCCATAGCGATCCCGTAACCCTCTGCGATGGCCTCGGTGAGCTGACGGCGCGCCTCCGCCGTGATCGGCTTGAAGGTGTCGCGCCAGTTGCCCTGGCTGTCCTTTGCAGACGGCATGTTGATGTAGATTCCCTTGTCGCCGGTGCAGATACGGAAGCCTTCGACGACAAAGCTGTCATTGAAGGTGACATTGGCAAAGCCGATCAGATTCTCTTTCGGCGCAATAGGGCGCACGGTAACATCCAGTTTCAGAGTGCCGGTCTCCACGGCTTCGGGCTGCATAGTTTCATTGGTTTTACTCATAGATAGAAATCCTCCTTAAAAATGTGTGTTTGGTAGTTGTCTGCGCATCAGTGCGCATTGAAGATACTCTTGGATAACGAGCCTGTCTTAAACAGGGCAAAGGCAAGCAGGACGGTATATCCCGCCGTGCCCCAAATGGCGCCGTGTATGCTCCCGGACGAAGGGATCGCCTGGACCAGCACCGCGTAGATCGCAATGCAGACCAGGATAAGAAATCCCTGAAAGCCCAGGGCAAAGAGGGAGCGCAGATAGTTTTGACCCATCTGGCCCCACTCCCGGTTTGCCATTGTTGAAAAAGGTATGGGCGCAAGGCTGACCGTCAGATATATTTCAATCATGCGGCCGTACACAATGACAAAAATCACGATAGACAGTATCCACATACACAGGTGAATGATGTTGGTTTCAAGCCACAGGCCGATCAGTTCCCACAAGCCCATTGCTTCAAGCTGGGTTTGCAGGTCGGCAAGAGCCGCGTTCACATTCAGACTGCCGTTTATGATCCCGGCGCTGCGGGATACCACATTTTGCGCCAGATCAAAGACCGCCATGACGATGGTAAAGCAGTTGGTGAGAAGGTAGGTCGCGACAAAGGTCTTGAAGATCCATTTGAAGATATTGAAGGTGTCGAAGTCGTGCATGTTGTTCTTTTCCAATATCATCTGGATCAGCTCGTAAACCAGTACAAAGGTCAGGATCATCCCCGCGATGGGAACGACAACATTATCGGACAGAGAGCGTATCATGTTGAATACGCCCCCGTTCCAGCCCTGCGGGGTCTGACCCACCTGCGCCGCAACGTCCGTCACCTGATTGTTTACGGACTCAAATATGCTTGTGTACTGTCCTGTGATCGCCTCAATCATGCCCTCTTTGATCCAGTCTGTTATCCAGTCAAACAGACTGCCCATAAGGGATTACCCAAAAAGGTTTGCAAGAAGCGTGGCGCCCACCAACGCAATACCGCCGCCGGCCATGAGCTGTTTCATGCCCTGGCTCTTGGCTCCTGGATTGTCATTGCCATAGCCCTCCAGAAGATTGATGACGCCCCAGGCGCCGAGACCTGCACCCAGCGCGATCACAAGGATCTTCAGGGTATCAATAGCACTTGTAAAAAAAGCCATATAGTTCCTCCTTGTAGTTAAGTTTTAGTTTTTTGATGCGGTCAAAAAGGCCGTAAAATACAAAAAGCCGCCGCTGTGAGTTGATGATCAAAACACAGCGGCGGCGACAGCAGAAGCATTTCTGCCGGTAAGTTACATGGGAGAATCGCGTGCCCTCAAATGAGACCTCCTTTATGCGGTATTCTCTGTCAATTCCTCCGGGCTGATTTCATAGCTGCGGTACGGTTCGCCCGGACGGAGAGACAGCCTTGTGGATAGGAATTTTTCGATGTCAAAGGCATTTTTCGGATTGTGATCGGACAGATATTTATAGTTCGGGTGCTTGGTAATGTCATACTTACGTGACAGGAACGGTCTAACGCCGCGTATCTGCAGCAGACACTTTCCGCCGTCCATCACGGCGATCTCGTCCATGGACATGAGGTCCTTGCCCAGCTTTTGAAAGTTCTGCCCGTGGCTTTCCTGCGTGCCCTTGGTGACGCTTGTGTTATACAGGTCGATGGTTTCCTTGCCGAGCAGGGAGTTCCAGCTTTTCAGCGTGGTTTCTTCCTTGCCGCCCAGAAACAGGCTGGCATCGCAGTTGCCGATGATCGTATCCATGTTGTCTTTATACAAGGCTTTGAGCTGGCTTTGTGCCTGCAATACCAGGCAAGCAGAGATTTCTCTTGACCGGATCGTAGCCATCAGGCGTTCCAGGTTCGGGATTTGGCCGATGTTTGCCGCCTCGTCAATGAGACAGCGCACATGGATTGGAAGCCTCCCGCCGTACACATCGTCCGCCCGCTCGCACAGGCGATTGAACAGGATCGAATAGATCAGGCTGATCAGGAAAGCAAAGGTGCCGTCCGTATCCGACATGATCAAAAACAGCGCCGTCCGCTCGTCGCCCAGCATATCCAGATCCAGCTCGTCATACATGGTGATCTCCCGGACCTCTTTAATGTCAAAGGGAGCAAGGCGGGAGGCACAGGAGATAAGGATACTTTTCGCAGTCTTGCCAGAGACGAAAAGTCAAGGACTTTTTCATCAAATTCAAAAAGAAGTCACATTTTGCGGACTTCCTCACGAAGCATACGCTTGATTTTGTCCTCCATCGTCTCCTTGGCGGTCTCGCTGAAATGGACACGGACGATATAGGTGGTCTTGCCAATCTGCTTTCTGACAGTCGGGCAAGTGGCGGTGTTGGTTGCGGTATTGTTCATTC
>OGOZ01001097.1_pt1 | contig 15897 bp, 13 predicted proteins | sample 1552801 | NCBI WGS metagenome assembly OGOZ01 (sample SAMEA2580196, study PRJEB22360) | human gut metagenome | biome: human gut; feature: human-associated habitat; material: faeces | place: Denmark | collected 2008/2010 | reverse complement strand
TTTATATAGCGGAACCGGTCACCCGGCTTCCATTGTTTAACTTTTTAGTACGGTAAATTTTTACCGAAGTATTGCATGACAAAATCTGCAATCTCACCAGAAGACTTGAACTTCTTGTCGGACGGAATGGTGACACCATATCTCTTGGCTATCATATTCGCAGCCCAACTCAGCAGAGTGTCCTTTTTAGGGCTTTTGACCGCAAGGATGTCCCTCGAAAAATTTCGGGCTTTGGGAAGACGTGTCGTGAAAGTCCTGTATTTCATCCCTTTAAGCGAAGGCAAATCCGGCGCAATGTCTTTATGCCTGTCTTCCCAACAATCAATTCTTCCAAACAAATCATTGTACTTGAACCCCAGCTCTCCGACACGACTTAGCAGCCTCGGCCTCTTGACCATTCTCTTTGGCGGCTTCTGCGGAACCGTGTCGCACACAACCTTTGCCTTTTCTTCCGTTGAACTAAACTGATGTTGAATCACCCTTTCGCACATCTTGGTGGTAGTCATGTCAAAATCAAAATCATTATATATAGGAGCGGCAATTCGGATTATAGCTCCATTTCTAATTGAATCCAAGTACTCTTTAAAGCCCTCTGATCCACATGCGTGCTTGTCTGTAAGTATGGCAAAAGCAAAATTCCCATTCTTTATTAAAGCCCCATTTTTGAGCATCTCGACTGAAACAGGAACCGCTCCATCGTTCTTTGTTAAAAAGAATTGTCGTTCATTTAAAACTATCATCAACATCCCTGATTCTGAGAGAACAATGGATTTGTCTCCGGCATCATAGATGAAACTCCATTCAGATGGAATTCTTTTCGATTCATCACCTGAAAGATATTTTTTATACCATTGTGCGTTAACGTTAAAACTGACACAACAACAAATTAAAAGGAATATAATCTTTTTCATTGTATGAATATAGCTTGTGCCGTAAAAGCCCTTTTTTGTGTACCAAATACCATTCGAATGTGTCAATGCTTTTATCATCAGTCTCCCGCTGATGTGGGTGATTGCTCCGAAACTTCGTGGACTGCAAGCGTTCCTTTTACCGGGCGACTGGAACTTTCTGGAGAGCGTACATCTCCTATGAAGTTCGATTGCCTTGCCGGCTATGAATCGCATAATGCGGGCCCAGTGTCTCCTCCGGAGCACTCGGAGCGGATTTCCTTGCGGATGCTTTCAATGAAAGCATTATGTTTGGCGCGGTATTTCTCTACCAAAGATTTGAACTCGGGAATATTCCTGACCGCGTCAAGATATCCATTATTATCTATTAGGTTAAAATATACTAACCCGTGCTTGAATGCAGCTTCCATCGCTATGACAGCGTCTTCAGGCCGGTTTAATAAAGAATAGAGACAAGCCCTGCTGAAATCGACCTCTTTGCTGTCAGGAAACCTTGTGTCCAGCGCTTTCTGCCAGTCCAGCGCCTCCTCGTTTCTCCCGAGGAAATATAATGCGAACTGTCTGTCGTTACCCTCAGTCAAAACTGTGTCTTTTTCGACCACGGCGCTGAAATCAGCGTCGGCAAGATCCTTGTGCCCCTGCTCCAAGTAGATCCTGCCACGGCAAAGATATGCCGATGGGGTGTCTTGACATACTACCTGATTGTAAAGATCCATAGCCTTGGAATAATCTCCAAGATGCTCATGGCACACGCCTGCCCTTATGAAGATGCTGGGCTCTGCTGTATAGCCGGCATCGATTGCTTTGGAATATTCAGAAGCCGCAGCCGCATAGTGGCCTGCAAGCTGGTGGCACAGCCCCAAGACGCAATGGTAGTATCCGGGATCATTCTGAATCACCGAGTCATCAGCTTCCTCCAGTTCGGCCACGGCATCCTCAGGCATTCCAAGCTTGTAATAATACCCGCCTATATATTCAGCCAACGCCCCGGTTCCGTTCAGCATCCATTTCATCTTCAGAGTCTCTTTAAGCGCCATCCTGTAATTCTCGGTTTGGCTATAGAAGAGCGAGAGTATTGCCCGCCATAGAATGATATTCTTAGGATCCCCTGAAATTTTGCCTCGAAGTATCGCTTCTGAATATTCCACATCCGTTGTCAGCACATCCATAACCACAGCCAGGCTGTCTTCCCCTCCGGCCGCGATGTAACGTATCCCCTCATCTACTGCCTTTTTGAACTCACCACTCCTTCGTAACTCCTTGCAAGATCGGAGGATGTCATTATGGTCGGGAGTCTTTTGAGCCCCTTGTTCCATTCCTGAGATTTGCTTTTCCTGTGCCATCGCCATCCAGCCGTTCACATCCGCCCCGGCAACCGCCAGCGCCACAATCAAAATTCTGATGATTCCTTTCATATTCGTTGTTGTTTTTGTCCTTTGTCCATTAATGTCCCTTTCTCCAAAAGGTAAACTCGGCTGCAATTCTGATTATCATTCCCCTTAATCCCGATAGCGCAAAGTTCCTTAATCCCGGCCACCCCTCAAAATCAGTTTTACAAACCCCAACAATGCTGTACGAAATGACAGTGAATCTCATTTCGTACAGAATACGTTGATTTTGTACAGAAAACCTTTGTTGAGAGACTGCGCGCCTCGCTGTTATGTTGTTCTCCAATCACGTCCGCGTTTCCGGTACCAAATGCCATCCGAAGGCTCTTTGGTACACCAGCCCGCCTTTCTGTGTATCGAACCGCATTGATTGTTGTGCATTGCCGGACGCGGAACTTTTGCCATCGGATAATCCAGTGCGGATTTTCTCCCTTTTACAAACCACGGACACATCACACTGCCGTACACACCTCTGTAGCCCAACCTGCCGTGCCCGACCCCATTTCCAGATGCGGTGTCGGATACACGAATATGCCCTACACGCGCCTCTGCCGCCATATCCTGTGCCCGTGGTTTGTAAAATTATCTAGAGCATCCATCATCTTCTCCTGAGGTTTCCTAAGACACGACCTTTTTTGACCCCGTAATATTCAAAGACTGCCCTTGGTTTGTCAGAGTCATCTCGCTTTTCTGGTTTTCAAGTTCGTTGTAAGTGTCGAATAAGCGAGCATAAGACTCATCGATTATGCTTAAGTACTGGCAGAGAAAGTCTTTCAGATGGTCATAATTATCCTCAAAGGAGGTGATCTGAAAGGAGATTCCATTCTCATCTTCGCCAGTGAGCAGCACTTTAGCCATAATGATCTCATCAGAAACCTTGTGTGCCGCCTGACGTAATAGCTCCATATTCCATTCCTTCTTGTCCAAGTCGTAATGCCTCATAATTATGAACATCGGCAGCCTCTCGGTGACAATTCCGTACGTATCTCCCTGCTTCTTGAAGAAAATCCAATTGTCCTCGGCCTCCGGCACAAAGCCATTGTACCGTATCGCCTCCATAATCAGATCCCTGTCCAATCTACGGCTGTCATATTCACAGGCCGCCGCACTTACAATACCTGCTTGTGCAGCGTCTTTTTTCAATTTCTCGTTGTCGTATTTCAGATTCTCGCATTTCTCATTCTCTTTCATATAAAGCAGAATGAACACGATAGCGATGATCGCCACTATGCCAAACGTGATTGCCATATACTAACGCCTTTATATTCATTATTCTTATCACTCATTAATGTCCCATCTCGCATAATGTAACCGCACTTCCGTAGAATTCATTTCTTTGCCCCTCAAGACCGCTTGCAAACCACAGGCACATCACCCTGCCATAGACACCTCTGTAATTCATCTTGCCGTGCCTGACCCCCTTTTCATAAGTGAGGGTCAGCCACACCGACATGCCCTGTACGCACCTCTGTTGCCGTATCTTGTGCCCGTGGTTTGTAAACAGGAAGAGACCACCGTGCTTAGCCTCCGATGAGCCCGGTGCACATACTGAACAGAAAACCGACAGCAAAAGCTATGGTCCCGATCCTGCCGCACTTCTTCGCGACTGCGCGATCATCCTCCCAAAGCCAGTAGCCCCATCCTAAAGCTGGAATCAAGGCTGAGAAAATGTACTTTAAATTTGGCGACATAATTTGATGTTGATTAGTAATGTGTTCTATCTTATCCTTGCTGAAGTGCTGTGAGCAGTTGAGCCAAAAAGTTGATCGCAAAGATGATCACGACAGCCAAGACCCAACCGCTGTTATCTTTCTTTGTTTCAACCGTAGGTTTGTTATCGGCATCTCTTTTTCTCCGGCCATTCCCTAAGTCCTCGAACTCTCCGGTTTTCTCGTTGTATCGATATGCCATAAATCATCAGAGCTCAGGTTCAATGCCTTCCAAGCCTTCAATCCTATCTTCTCCGGCTTCAATATTAATCCTTTCTCCACATAACGGACAATCCGGATCTTTCTCCACACGTACTCCGTACCATTTGAGGATTGTCGGCCCTTGACCGGCAGCCTGAAACGGCTTCCAATTCGCATAATGTCTGTCACGGCGATTGGCCCAAATGTAATAGCCGTAGGTCAGCTCGTCTTCAAGCGAGGATATTCCCGAATCCTTCCCTTTGGAGAGTTCGACAAGGACCAGTTTAACCATCAGATTGCAGATCGGAAGAATGTCTGAGGACAACCCTACCTGAACCATTGCCTCAGCATCCTCCTGAGAGACGTATGCCGGAATCCTCCCTTCACGCCTCGCGGCTTGCAGGTCGCTTATCTCCTCTTCGTTTGAGAATCCCTTTCCGATCAGGCAACTGTAGCACGGACCTCCCGGACGGTAGCGGAACACGTCTCCGCCTTCAGCACGTGTTATGGCACGTCCGAATATCCCTACTTTGCCTTCCTCTTTCAATATTCCGGACAGCACAAACCTGCTTCTGTTGTTATCGGTGGCACATACGACAATATCCGCTTTGCGAACTTCTTTGCCTAACAATACGAGGTCGTCATTCAAGTCGATAGAGTATTTATCGACTGCCGCATACGGATTCTTTCCTTTGATGGCATCCTCGACCACGTCCGTCTTCAGTCGTCCGATATCGTTGACTGTCGCGATGTGCCTTGCCAGATTGTGAAGCTCAACTCGGTCAAAGTCCATAAGGGAGAAACTTCCGACTCCGGCCTTTGCCAATTCCACTGCGATATGGCTGCCGAAACTCCCTAGACCCACAATTAGGACTTTTTTTTCTCTCAATATGTCAACCTCAAGGATCCCTTTGCTTCTTGAATATAATTCCTCACGTGACGGAATGAATTCAGAAGGAATAGGTTCGAGATTTCCATCCTCTTCCCTTTTGTAAACATCGGCGCTGCCTCCTTTTACTGTTACCACATATTTTGAATATTCAGGAATATCCTCTCCATGCCTCACAAAATAGGCTTTGCACTCTTTCCCGAACGAATGCCTCAGAGGTTTGGTCCTGATCTGAACAACATTCTCTCCTTCCCATTCGTAAGCTCGTCCTTCCACGATAGCCGGTCCGTCTTTCAATGCTTCAAGATCTTGCGCATCCAGAATGACTCTGAAGGAAGGGGAGCCCGCTGCCATTTCAGCAGCGAAACCTCCCTCTGTCATCTCGGTCACAATCTCACCTGAACCGTGTGAAGTTCCTCGTGTGCAGGCTTCGAAATCGCCTGTTTCGGGATTGAATACCAACTCTTTGATCGAGTTGCCGTAATTGATGTCGCGGACATCCGCCGCAAGATCAGAAAGTCCTTGTTTTGAAATCATATTATATGTTGTTTTGAATTGTTACTTATAGCTGATGGTTAAGATAGAACTCTATCGGCATTCCTGTCAGGAGATGCCGCTCGTACATATTCAGCCACAGGCAGCATTTCACGTACACCTTGAAAAGAGAAACGTAAGGTGTCCAGGCCGTCTGTCCGTAGTGGCAGATCCGTGTCCAGCCGTGTTCGCTGCACAGGGTGTGCATTGAACCGCTTGCACCGCTCATGTCATTACAGGATCTGTCCTTGAGCATCTTTGTGACAAACACTTTCGGGGAGGATTCGGGAAACCCTCTCAGGTCAAAGTGCAGAGTGTAGATGTGTCCATTGTTTGTTCGTGCCGCTATTCTTAAGTACGGAGAGGATGTGCCTATGCCAATAAAGCGGTAGGCGCTTGACGGGACTTTCGATGCCAGTACCTGATTCTCCGCCAGAAATCTTTCTTTGTTCATATTCATTGCTATTGATTGAGTATAGGGTCTTTATGGCGTGCTTGGACTGTCAGCGGCTTACTGATAAGTCTGCCCAGATCATTGTCGATGACATGCCTGAGAGGACTGTCTGCCATCACGTAGTCCCACGCTATGCTTCGGCATTCAGATGAATCGCAGAGGAAGGCGTTCAGTGAAGACGAAAAGTTGTCGCAGTTCCCGATGCAGAGGAGGAACTCCCCGAGGTCGCGCCGTTTGATCACACTTGTCATATTGTCCGAGTCGTGTCCGCTTGGTTTCGCCAGCCCGAGCTGATGATGCGAGTGCCACTCTCCGATGTGGTGCAGCCCATAGCGATTCCGAAGAATATTCCCGACTTTCACCAGATAGTCAACATCCTGATTGAAGAATGTCACCTGATGATTCGCCCGTGGTCCCGGTCCGATGGCATAGAGAATCACCGGAGTCCCGTTCTCCGTCCAGTACCCAAACAACTGCCCTCCGGTCTCAATGTTCTTCCGGTCAAGGATGCACCGAGAGATGAAGTCCATCTCGCCTTTGAATATCACCGCCTTGCGGGCCGCCGTGGTGGATTTGGATGTGACTCCTCTGGCAAGGATGGCCTCCTTGCCCGCCTTGACGTATATTCTTGCCACGTCAGCCCAGATCGAATGAATCCTCCTGAGCCGCTTCTCGTTTATTTTATGATTCCTTTGCATATCCTTACATTAGTGTTTTTGCTTCTTACACCCATTAATGTCGGTTTCTGCGGAAAGTAACCGGTCAACATCTCTATTTTTCGAATAATTTGCCGACAGCCTTGATGATAGTTCTTCCGATCTTCCTCTCCGCTCCCGACTTGGTCAAGGGAACTCCAGTTTTCTTGGCGACAGTCCTCTTCAGCACATCCACCCCAATCGCCCTTCTTGGCGAGAACGATGTTCCCGGTAAGCCGAATATCTTCATGATTGTATAATAATGTTTGGGAGTTATATACCTGTTGACTAACTTTTGGCGTATCGTGTTAGCAATCAAACAATTGCAAACAATAAATTAATTACCGCAAAACAAATTAATAATTAACTACTTACAAGATTTTGTAGTCAACTCGTATATAATTACCTAATGTTTTTACAAATCAGGATACGACCATTTTCCCTTCCTCTTTCCGATTAGATTCTATTAGTGTTCTGTCGGCTAAGATTTCTCTTTGTTCTAACTCACAATAAGTTGTAATAAATCGTATTTTTGATTCCCTTAGAATATCAATGTAGTTGGTAAGACAGTCATTTAAGTGCTCATATTTGTTCTCAATGGAGGCTATTTGAAAAGTAATCGTGTAATCAGATTTATCCAGCAGGAAGACTTTAACCATAACCATATCGTCTGAGACTTGCTGTGCTGCCTGCCGTACCAAGCTTAAATTCCATTCCTTGCTGTCTATGTCATATTGCTCCATCATAATGAGTATGGGTAAGTATTCTGTGTTGACGTAATACAGTTCCCCTTTGACCGAGAAATTTATCCAATGACCATTCAATTCAGTCTCAAATCCATTGCTGTGAATAGCTTCCATCGTCATATTTGTATTCAGCAAGCTGCTATTGTTGTCTAGTAGCTTGCCCTCTTGCCTGTTACGCATTTCTGTCTTACCTTTCTTTATTTTCGTCATATATCTCCCTATGATTATGCCTAAGCCATCATCCTTGCAAGAGCACTGCAGATGAACACGTTGTTTGCAACAGATCCAATGTAGGATTTTCTGGCTGATTCGATAGGAATCTTCACTGCGGAAGAAGTGAGCCGAATTCCATTGAAACTTTTGTCTCCACTGGGCGAAAGAGACAGGCTTTTGCATCCTACCTTTTCTAATTGATGGCGATTAGCGCTAGTTGTGGGGTAGCAAGTGACAAAATCTTCGTTGACCTCTGCAACTATCGAGTAATGTAATCCTCCTTGAGTAGGCACTTTGACGACATCATATTTCTTTAACGCTTCTAATTTGGCGCATGGACTTTTTTTTGAGTTTCTGTTGAAAAATTTAACCCTTGATGTGTTCTCCCGTGTCTCCATAATCCGACGTTTTTCATCGTGATGTTCAATCTGCAAAGAGATGTTTTTCAGGACTGTTCCCAGATCTTCATTTATGGGATTACTTTCACATACCATTGCGATTTCAGCCTTGCGTATCCAGTCAAGAAGATTTCTCATCCTATTTTCCTCGGCGAATACTTTGATGACTTTAAAGTGATTAGCGATTCTGGGACTGCTCATTTCACCTTTTTTGCAAGCCTTGGACAGTTTCTTTGCGGCATATTTTGCATCGCAAGATTTGTAAGTCTTTGAGATCTGATTATGTGTCATATCGTTGCATTTTTACTGTTCTTTGACTGTTTATGCGCGTTTCATCGAGAGGTAACCGCTATCTGATATTAATTTCTTTCATTGGCAGGACATCCGACATTGGGACAGTTCATACAACTCCATCCCTCGCCACAACCCTGTTCCCGATCATTGTTGTCGTCCCAAGAATTGTAGCCGTCAGAATACATTTGCTGAAAATATTCTGCCTCCAGTCTTTCTCTTTCTTCATTTCTTATGTATTCTTTCCATCGCAGTATGTCATTTTTTGCCACGTCCAATGTTACAGGACGCATTTTCTTCTTACCATCGTTCCCGATGTAGAGCAACGAATCGGGGTTGTCCTTTGATGCGCGACTGCGCCATAATTTAACGTAAGAGATTTGTTTGCCGGTGACTTTGCTTACGTATGTATAGCAGTGCCAACGCCTGTCACTGAAGTTATACGTCTCCACCAGATCTGGATCCACACCAAAAAATACAGCAAGCCTCTTTAGTCTTAGCCTCTGGACTATGTTCGGTTGTCCAGAGTTGGAGGCCGCATTGCTGATTGCACCTACGACTTGATCTGTTATGTCGCCATAATGACTGATGTATGGGAACACATCGTACATTGATGTCCATCTTTTGAATCGAGCTCCAGTCTGCCTCAGATATAAGTTATATGGTGTGCCGTCTGATTCCCAATCCGCCATAACCAGAACCGTCGGGTTGGATATTTTGCCGGTATTGGGAGCATCATCAACGTTGGATTTGCTTGCCATTGAAATGACTTCTTCAGCCATTGAAGAGATAAATTCGTCGTGTTTCCGATTGGAATCCGACTTTTGGTCATATTCCGAATACTCATAATTGCGAACCGCATCTGCTGATGAGTATGGAAGAGAATCTATTGGTAGGAAACTATAAATTTTCTTAATGTCTATGGCTGACAGTAGCATCCCAAAGCAGTCGTACTTGATGTACCGAGGGCTAAAAAAGATAATGTTGATGTTCATATCTATGTTGTTATTATGACATTCTAATATTGTTTATGAATAAGGTCTTTTAAGCCTAGATGGAGTTGTATTCTTGGACAACCTGCTTCAAATGATTGTTAAGTACTCTCCTGTTTTCGTCCATACTCCTATGGCTGCTATCCTTCGAAGAGAAGTGGAAGTTTCCGCAGTAAGGGCAACGGAATATTGATTTGTAGTAAAAGGAAGGAGATACCCTATATATGGCTCTTTTGGCATCAAGGGCTGTGGTGAAACTGAGTCTGCCAGAAGGACACTCGTAAAGATCATTCTTTGCCTCTGCCTTACGGAGTGTCGCTCCGCTTTGATAGAAATAGCGCTTGGCCTCTTTCTTTGACAGAATATGACCGAATTTCATAATGTTATTATTGCTCATTTGTCTCATTACTTTTTGTTTTCTGTAGGTTAATGCAGGATTTGGCAAGAGGTAACCAGGCTCGTCTCATTTTTTTGTCTATTTGTATTGGCAGGTGTTTTGAGTTATGATTAGTTATGTCTGCTCATATCATCGTAATATCTTATAATGGAATGTATTAGTGCTTACCTAATCTTTTCGTGATTCCATAATATGCCTTCCATAATATTGTGTTTTGCTATATGTGAGAAAATTGAATAAATTTGTAAATGTGTATACGTATGAATTTTAGTGATGCTAAAAATGTTGATTTCTATGTCACAATATAAAGTAAAGTTGATTATTCATATCTCTATCCTTATATTTATGCTTTGCGGCTGCAGAGATTATGCTTCATTTAAGAATCATTTTTTGAACGAGTGTGGCATTGATGTTGATGATCAAATAAGATTTAACAGATTAGACTCTCTAACTAATAGACTTCTTGAAATTCATGCAGGTGCGAGTTACCATAGATACGCAGATTCTCTTTATAGGTCGTATCTCTATGACTCAACCTCCGTTAAGACAATAAAATCAATTTGCAGATTGTTATCTAATAAAGGTAAAGGTAGAATTCCTTCTTCAGTGCGTGAGCTTCCTTTACCTTTAATAGAATCAGAGCTCCGCTATATGTATTGTTCTGTTGGAATTAAAACAGTGAAAACAAAAAAAGATTTAATTGAGATAGTGGCTAGGTATGCTCGGAGTGAATCGCCATTAGATGAGGCAAGAATATCGAAAGCCTGTTATAAGTATGGATGCGGGATAAGTGATACATTAGATTGCATTTGTCTAAATGGTATTGTTGATGGCCTTATTCGTCATGCTGACTCTAATGATGCAAACAGCCTTACTAATAATGAAGAGGTGCTCAAATACGCAAAGGCTGGGTTGGCTGCCGCATATTCAGCTATTGATGGGAAACTTCCAGATCCAAACTATACATATTTTTTAGGAAAATGTGCTGATTATGCTGTCTCCGTTTCCGATGCTGATTATTACACGGATAGTCTTTTCCAGTACGAGAAGAAGTATCATTTGATATTTCCACCAGGAAGAGAATATAATGGGGCGATATTAAAAAGAAGCATTCGGTTGATGGCTCAAAGCAGATTCTCACTTGCTCAAGAATACTTGGACACCTTGTTTGGAAGCAAAGTCTCCACTATGATTGTCAACCCTTATGCCCCGTACGCATCATATTTAAGTGATACACTATCAGCTGAAGAAAAGATGCAGGTGGATAATGGAGGGCATATAAATTTTATGGATAAGCGGTCACTCTCTGGTCTTTCTCGAGTTATGTTTGGTCCTCTTGGAATTGTTGGTAATGTTGAGAATGCTAGACTTAGATATTTAAAAGGCGATACTACTTATTCACAATTCCTTAATAGAGGATTTGCATTGGGCGTTATTGATAGTTTCCCGCTCGGTGAGTCAGATTTCATAGATGTTTTTCTTTCTCCGTCCCATCCTTTTGATAGGCGGACGATAGATGCAATGACGTTTCAATATAACAATTCCGATTCTAGGATGGTGTACAACGCATTATTATATATCAAAGGCATATCAAATGATATATATCCAAGATTGTACGAATCAATTAAACAATCCAATGATAACCGTTTAATTCAATATGTGGACTCAATCAAATGTTATCACCCTTTCAGTTGGAAAATAAATAAACATAGAATCGAAAAAGAGAAAGCATATAGGAGGAAATTAACTGATTTCTTTAACCGTAATTGCATTTCTGAAATTCTGTCTGACTGTTTAGTCACATTTGCTGATGTTCGCGAAAAACTTAAAAATGATGAGTCTGCAATTGAATTTTTTAAGGTTCGGCCTTTAGATCCATCTATAGAGCCAGTTTATAAGGCGGCTATTCTCACCAAAAACATAGAAAAACCAATTATTGTTACTTTGTGCAAAGACAGTGAAGTGAAGAGCCACATATTGGAGAAGTATGGTAGGGGTAGCAGAGATCGTTTCCTGTTTGAAAAGATATGGAAGCCAATAGAACCTTACATATCAACGAACTCTACTATATATTATTCGTTAGATGGAATCCTGAATTTGATTAATTTATCTGCAATTAGGGATCAGTATGGCAATTATGTGGGTGATATGTATGATTGTTATCAGCTTTCGAGTACCAAAGAGATTCTTCAAGAATCTCAATTGAAAAAGAAAAATTCAATTGTTATGTTTGGAGGACTTGATTATAACTCTCAGAATGTTAGCCCCAAACATAATAAGTCTCTTTATGGACGAGATGAAGGTTTAGCATATTTACAGGGCTCTCTTAATGAAACGAAGCAATTATGTGCTTTGGCTAGTCATTATAACATCAATGCGAGGGTGCTGCTTGGAGAAGAAGGCACAGAAAAAGAATTTAAGCGTTTGTCAGGATCCAAGTTAGATGTACTCCACATTGCAACTCATGGCTTTTATTTCTCTGAAGGCGAGGCTCCTATACAAGATTATTACGATGTGATAGAAGAAAAGTATAATTCACTATCCAGATGTGGGATTCTTCTTTCTGATTCTGGCCCTGCATGGAATGGGCAAAGACCTAAAGAGCTAACCGACGATGGCATTCTTTTAGGGTCTGAAATATCAAGAATGGATTTATCAGATATAGGATTAATTGTCATTTCTGCGTGCGATACAGCATTAGGTGACATTACCTCTGATGGGGTGGTTGGGCTTAGGGCAGCATTGAAACTTGCGGGTGTCAAAACGATGCTGCTTGCAATAACAAAAATTGAGGATAATGCAGCATCTGTGTTTATGAGAACTTTTTACAGTCACTTATTTAACGGATGTTCAGCTCATGACGCATATGTATCTACAGTTAGAGAAATTAGAAACAATGAAGAATATTCGGATCCTAAATATTGGTATCCTTTTATATTGATTGAGTAATAATATGATACCAGATAGTGGCAGCTAAGGCTTCTATATAATTAGATGCTTACTTGCATAGCATCATCCATAAAAGATTCTTATATCAGCATAATACTAAGAAGCTGGAATTCTAAATTGCGGATACGATTTAAGCTGGGACGTATAATAGGATTGATAGGCAAAACAAGCTTGCTGCAAGATATAGACTTGTGTGTACCCCATTAATAGACATTCTTAAGAATATCAAGAGCTTCATTGGCAAATGGACTATCAGACCTGGAAATAGAACGAAGAGTACGTTTTGCCACCTTGACCTTTTTGTCTTTCATAAGCGCAAGAGCACTATACCATTCAACCTTGTACAATTCGTTGGACAATCGTTGTTTAGTGATAACATCTGAGTCACTATTGCTAAGTTTCGATAAGGTCGTTTTTAAGCTATTCCTTGCTTCTTCGAAATAGAATAATGCAGCATCGTAATCTTCATTATTGTAAGAAATGATAGCATCCTCAATTATGTCGAACGAATTCCCTCTAAAGGTTTGAAGCTCTAATCGAGATGGTGCGTAATTAAATACTGACGTGGCTAAGTTAGCATTGTATGGCAATATTATCGCCAGTGCTAAGGAGGCAGCAACGGCAAAACTGATAGCCATCCTACTTGCATACGAGAGAGAGAATGTTATCGTATTCCCGCTTGTTGGTTCAGCAGACAACTTGTCTGTTGGAGTGAACCATTGCACAATAAAACTTAAAGCGCCTTTCATTCGGTCTTTGAGAACTTTAAATATACGTGGCTTTGGCTCTTCAACAGGTATGCCCATATTTCTCAATTCTCGTTCTATCTGGTTAAGTTCAGTGTCTATTGTAGTATCCTCTTGAACCGCCATAAAAGACTCCGTACGTTGCTTTTCGTATTCCTCCAATGCTATCCTTAAGTCAACCTCTTGATTGGCTTTTCTGATAGAACGAGCGAGCAATGATAAATCGTCGTAATGATCTCTTAAAGAATCGTCAGAAGACAAATCTTTCTCAAATGCAGCGCGATCTTTTTCAGACATTCTCCCACGAAGATACTCTTGAATCCTTTCGTATTTTTCTAGTTCACTATTCATAACTGTCTATTCTTTAACGGCTTTCCAGGCCTTATACATATTGTCCAAAGTTTTGCGACATTTAAACCTCTTCGTTTTTAGTGAATTAGTGTTGGCGAAGTGACCATCAAAGGCTTTCAAAATATCGTCATCGGTCATATTGTTGTACCAGGTGTATCTAAGTAACAGAGTACAAGGATACCCTAGCTTCTCATACTGATTTTTTAAGAACTCTAACCGATTATGCATACTCTCCATATGTTCTTCATCAGGGTCATAAATCGTAATGATTGGAGATTTAGCCCCGCCTGATACGCGATAGGTATCTGGATACTTTTTCAATGCGTCGGCAAGTTTTTCCTGTCTCTGTATTCTACGATATCCCTCTTGCATCTTATTGATGCCTATCGAAATTATATAAGTGGAAAGTGAGCATTGGAGACTTTTTTCGGTAATTTTCCTATCTACAATTTGAGACCAAAATTCCATTATGGAATCCTGATATAAATCGACTAACGACACTTCGGTCTTGGGGTAGTGCTTGGAAAAATACGCCATAAACAGTCCTCGGCAGTCTATGTAGAACTGCTTGAATGCAGAATTGTCGCCTGCAAAAATATTCTTTAAATACTGCTGACCTACCATAGCCAATGGACATCATATATAGTACAAATATGGTGATTTTTTCTAATTATTTTTGTCTTTACATTATTTTTTGTAAGTTTACTTTATTCTGTCTTGGCGAAGGGCATCGATTATCCTAAGGCAGACAAAAAAGATGGTGATTTCTCGCCTCAAGGAATCAATTAGTTTTATTGTTAATTTAATCTTTTTCAGTTATGAAAAAACAATTAAAGAAATGATGAAATGCCATCGGCTTTGCAATCTCTCTTACAGGTTTGTTTGTTGGTGGCATAAGTGCGATATCTATTTTAGGATTAGTTAATAGTCTTATAAGTCTGATAAATGCGCTTATAGAAAGCAAAGAATAATAGATTATCCCTGTTGGTCACCAGCAGGGATTTGAATTATGGACGACTTTTATATATTAGATAGACTCCGAGAATTGTTTATAATTGACTTAGGAAACTATATAAGAGTTGATTAACTTCCCACTTATTATGCTGACATTAAGGCAATTATGGCAATGCGAGTATTTGGGCGGCAATGATTTGTTTGCCAATGACTTATGTGCAATCATAGTCAACAGCTATATAATCACCTTAATATAAGTTTCGCAAGTGATTCGGGTCGCCGCTTTGGCGTGGGCTAGCCAGTTGAAAGCCATCTTCACTGCCTTGATTTTATGGTTGTTGTTAATAACGTTTTCAGTTAACTCAAACGAATTGCGCGAGATGAACTCAGCAATAACGTTGAAGACCTCTATGATGAGTCACTATATTCTCTAGATGACTGTAAGTTTCAGCGTTTAGCCGGTCAATCCTGCGAACAGACCACCGATGGTCTTATGCGATTCAAACCGTTTGACGGTGTATAATATATATCATGCACGGCTACAGCGCAACATCCTGTCCAGTGAAGTCCACGCGCTGGCATTCCCCGAGCATGTTGTCGCTCAAACTGAACATATTCAGGCTCCCTGGATGATTGAACTTAGAAAGGAAGCATCAAACTCTCCCTGGATACGCATCAGTGCGCCACTCGGTGTCCTGAGTTCAATGCTCATCATTTGAGCCTGGTATCTAACTTCTTGGACTTTGGCCTGCGGCCGGTTGTTGATGCAAAAGCTGGCACTGGAACAAATGTCCCACCAGGAACCAGTTGCAAGAACTCTCCGCCGCAAGATTCGGCTTGTGCTTGTTGTTTAGCATATCTGGATTTTGCATCATAGAACCGCCATGGAGCGATTCCAAGTTCGGCCAACCTGTCTTTGTGGGATACTGTGTGTTCTTGGCAGTAAGTCATTATCTCTGCCACTTCTTCGCGTGTCATCATAATTCAATGGATTTTTACGCAAAGATCGGGCAAGGAGATCAAGATTGTAAGCATCCGACGAAATGCATATTGTAGCGGGGAGAGATCCTCGCTACATTTGC
>OGOZ01001096.1_pt1 | contig 15906 bp, 15 predicted proteins | sample 1552801 | NCBI WGS metagenome assembly OGOZ01 (sample SAMEA2580196, study PRJEB22360) | human gut metagenome | biome: human gut; feature: human-associated habitat; material: faeces | place: Denmark | collected 2008/2010 | reverse complement strand
ATATATGACATACAAAAACTGGCTCAATGAGTGGCTAATCCATTACATAAAGCCATCAAGCAAACAACGAACTTTCGAGCAATATTCGAAAGTGGCTCAGATACATATTCTGCCATATTTAGGAGATATTGAAATAACAGACTTAACGCCGTTTGTGTTGCAAAAGTTCATAACCGACCTTACGACGAACGGCAATAAACGCACGGGCAAAGGTTTATCGCCTAATTTCGTAAAAACGATATTGTCAGTTATTCAGAATTCGCTTAAAACGGCACACTTAGTAGGATATCTGCCCGAATATTCGGCGAATAAAATTAAACGTCCTAAAATCATTGAAAAACAGGTCGAATGTTTTACGATTCAGGAACAAAAGAAAATCGAAGAAGCCGCGTTATCCGCAAAAAAGGATAAATATCGCGGAATTATTATATGCCTTTACACGGGACTTCGTATCGGAGAATTGCTTGCCCTGACGTGGAACGATATAGATTTTGATAAAAACATTCTATCCGTCACGAAAACCTGCCACGACGGAAACGAAAACGGTAAACATGTCAGAATTATCGACACTCCTAAAACGGAGAATTCAAGGCGACAAATTCCGTTATCGAAAACGCTTATAAAAATGCTGAAAGATATAAAAAAGAAAAGTAAATGCGAATTTGTGATTGCAGACGGCGAAAAGCCTGTTTTTATCCGTAGTTATCAACGAACGTTCGAGTTGTTTCTTAAAAAACTCAAACTGCCGCATAAAGGGTTCCACTCTCTCCGACATACGTTCGCCACTCGCGCCTTGGAATGCGGAATGGACGTAAAATCTTTGTCGGAAATTCTCGGACATAAAAATGCAACAATCACGCTCAACCGCTACGCCCATTCTTTATGGGAACATAAGGCAGAAATGATGAATAAATTGTCTAAAATGCTATGAAAAACACAACGTAAAAATGTGCACCTATTATCCAGATAGATGCACATTTGTTTTATAGTATTATACCATAATTAGTTATTTTAGTCAATACATATAGGCACTTAATCGCTCAAAATGTAACAAACATACATTTTTAATGTACTTCCGAATTGTTTTCGCTTATAATCCGTGCATCTATCTGGATATTCAATGCACAAAAAGTCATATTTGTTGTGCATTAAAACTGCTGGAGAAATGAAATATGTTGACGCAATTTTTAGCAAATTATTTTCTGCATAATCCGCAAAAACCAACTTTACAAAGCATTATGCCTTCGCAAGCCGTAAATAAAATTTATTCGGGACAACTGCCGGATATTCAGGCTGATAAACTCGTATTAAAACAAGGCGAAAAATGCCGTTACGTCGATATGTGCGCTCTTTTAACGCAAAGAAGATATACATATCGATGGAACAGCGGTTCAAGCAGCAGATGGTGGAAAGGCTTTACTCATCACGTCAGCACCGGCGAAAGCATTCCGCAGTACGACATTGAAATTACAAAAGGTTTTCTGTATTTTACCGATAAACGTATCGTATTCGTTTCAAACAAGCATTGTTTTGAGCGTAAGATTGATAAATTAAGCGCGATTTCGGATTTTTCAGACGGCTTAGTTCTTCAATTTGGAGATAGAGTGTACTCGCTTTTACTTCCGGATGGAAATGGCAACGTAGCCAAAGCGGTTTTAGATTTATTGGTGTAAAGCACAAAGGAATATAAAAAATGGCAGATTTCAAACAAGGGGATAAAATTAAACTTACCAACGGCGGTTCGATTACAATAAAATCGAAAATCGGCGAAGGCGGGCAAGGCTCAGTATATAAAGTCGATTACGGCGGAAAAGAATACGCATTAAAATGGTATTTGCCGAACTACCTTAAAACGCTAAAACCTAATTGCAAAAAGTTTTATAAAAATCTCGTAGACAACGTAACGGCAGGCAGTCCGTCGCCCGAATTTTTGTGGATGAAAGCGGTTGCCGTGACGGGGAAACATAGCAACGGCTTCGGCTACATAATGGATTTACGCCCGCAAAACTATGCCGAGTTTACGAAGTTTATAAAAGCAAAAGAGTTTTTCAAAAGCACGCAAGCGGTAATCTCTGCGGCAATAAATGTTGTAGAGGCATTTCAGGCGTTGCACAGAAAGGGATACAGCTATCAGGATTTAAGCCCCGGCAACTTTTTCATTGATAAAGTAACCGGCGACGTGCTTATTTGCGACAACGATAACGTTGCTCCGAACGGGGACAATCTCGGCGTTGGAGGAACTCCCGGATATATGGCTCCGGAAGTGATTCTTAGTAAAAGCAAACCTGGAACGGATACGGATTTATTCTCTCTTTCGGTAATACTATTCGAGTTGTTTTTCCTTGCTCATCCGCTCGAGGGTGCGAATTGTTGCAGATATCCGTGCCTTACTCAACAAATCGAAAAAGACCTTTATGCGATTCATCCTGTATTTGTTATGAGTAAAACGGACAAGTCCAACTCGCCCGTTCGAGGAACTTGTTCTAATCTTATAAACTTATGGCCGATTTACCCCGAATATTTACACGATGCGTTTCAACAGGCGTTTTCGGAAGAATGTTTGAAGAACGGCGCAAAACGACTTTCGGAACGCGAATGGAAAAAGGTTTTATACCATTTGCAGGATGACGCGGTTGTATGCCCGAAGTGCGGCGAAATAAACTTCGCTTCTATGGCGGAAAATGGTGTTTTAACTTGTTCTGATTGTCATAAAAAGGCAAATATTCCGTATGCGATAGAAGTAAACGGTTATACGGTCGTTGCGGGAAAAGATAAAACTCTGACCGAATACCATACCGCTTTCGGAAGCAGAGATAAGGTCGTCGGTAACTTTGTCGAAAGCAGGAAAACTCCCGGCGTATTCGGAATAAAAAACGCTTCGGATACAACGTGGGCTGTAACCTATCCCGATAAACCGACTATGAATTATGAAGTCGGTAAAGCGGTTACGCTCATTCCCGATACGATTATCGAAATCGGAAATATGAAACTTAAAGTCGTTTCTGCGGCTGAAAATAAAGAAAATAATTAAAGGCAGGAAATACAAATGGGAAGATATGACGGTAACAACATAGAAGAAGTTGCGGCAAGAACTATGGCTTTATTTTATCTGTTCGATAAATCCGGAAGTATGTTCGGAACAAAAATCGGACAAGTAAACAACGCTATGAAAGACATTCCGAAGATTATTAAAGAAGTAGCCGACGGTGCGCCTAACGCTAATATAGTAGTTGCGGCGGCGGCTTTTTCGAGCGACGTGGAATGGATTACTTCGAAGCCGCAAACGCCCGAAGAATTTATAAACTCGTGGAAAGATATGAAAGCCGAGGGGCTTACGTCTTTGGGCGCGATGTTAAAATCGCTTAACGAAAAGATGTCGAGAAAAGAATTTTTAGGCGATAACCCTATGGGCTATCTTGCTCCCGGCGTTATCATTTTAAGCGACGGCGAGCCTACCGACGATTGGGAAACGCCATTAAAAGAACTCCGCAAAAACAACTGGTTCAAAAACGCTATTAAAGTTGCGTTTGCCGTCGGGGACGACGCGAATAAAGACGTCCTCGCCGAAATTTGCGGAACGAAAGAAGCGGTCGTTTCAATCGACGATCCCGAAAAAATCCGTCAATATATCAAGTTCGTTACGGCTACCGTTTCAAAGACCGGCACAACGAGTTCTACGGGCAAAGATCCGCAGGACGCAATTAACGAAGCGATTGCAAATATAGACGATAATCAGCCTATAGTCGTAGATATCCCCGATATTGACGATGATCAATGGTAAGATGTTTGACTTTTTGAATTTCAGCGGAGGTGAGAATATGAAGAATAGAAATGTTGATAATATTTCGATTCGGGGGTATTCTCACCTTTTATCAAATAAGGGATGTCAGGATTCGTCTATATCGTGGCGCGGTAAAAAATATTCTGCTGTAATTATAAGCGACGGACACGGCGGAGAAAAGTATTTCAGAAGCGCGAAAGGCTCTGAAATAGCGTGCGGAATCGGAAAAGACGTTATTTCTATGTTTATGGAAAAGATACGTTCGGAGAGCGGTCTTTATAACGACTTGGTAGGCAACGCGACTAAACGCGAAAAAATGCTTTTACAACTCGAACGCTCGATAATTCAGCGTTGGAACGACGAAATCGAAGCGGATTTATCCGCCGCCCCGTTTGAGGGAGATGAAAGGTTTTCCGCTTTAATCGATACCGATAAAGAATCTGTAACAAAAACGCCCGCAAAAGCCTACGGAGCGACTTTTATTGCCACCGTTATTGCCGAAAAGTATTTTTTTATATTGAAACTCGGCGATGGCAACGTCTGTGTACTAAAAGATAATGTTCCGCAAATGTTTTTCGGGCTATCCAACGAACTTAAGGACGATCAGTTGCAGTTTAACCTTACCACCTCTCTGTGCAGTAGCGACGCGGATAAGGAATTTAAGCATTGTTTTGTCAACACCGATAAAGATTATCCTATTGACGGATTGATTTTGACTACGGACGGAATTATAAACTCTTACACGAGCGAGCAAGCCTATCTTGATTTTATGGGCAATATTTTCAGCGGATATAAAGAAGAAACTCTCGAATCCGCGCACGCCGAACTTAAAGAGTTTCTGCCCCGCCTATCCGAAAAAGGCAGCGGTGACGATTTAACGGTAGGGATAGTTTTTAAGTAAAATGAGAAATATCGACCTAAAACAAATAATAATCGATCATCCCGATTGCATAAATAATGGGACAAAACTAAAAGCAATCCTGCTTGATACATACCCTGGTCTTTCAAAAGCTGTAGTAAATACTTTTGTTATTATGGTTAATTCAGGCATCGTAAAGGAAATTCAGGATAGTGAAAATATCACGGAATTCGATAAATCTCGATGGCAAAAAAAACTTGGAGATGACTATGGTATTTCAGACAAATATATTGAAATTGCATTAGAAATTTGCATTAAATCAATAGATTCTTCAAGGAATTCAAATTTTGAAACTTATTCTGATAAGTATGTTGACGCCTTGGGCATAGAATTAAAAAAAGCCCACACAGTTGTCTTGCTATATAAACAAACCCCTCAATATAAAGAGGTCCCTGAAGAGATACTTGAATATGCATTGATTTCAAATACGGCAAGAGCGGCTTTGTTTGGATTTAATGAAAAAAAGCAATCTTATGAAAGGGCGTTTGTTTTGTTTGAGTATCTTTTCAAACAATATTCTCAACCAGATATAGCTTATTACTTGGGCTATATGTATGAAAACGGATATTTCGCTGAACAAGATTATGATACAGCATATCGGTATTATATGTTGGCGGCAACTGATGCAAATAAAAATGAAAACCTACCATATGGTCAAGCACAAGAATCAGCTAAGGCTAAATTTAATCTTGGGAAAATGATTGTTAATCATCACGAAAAGATTAACGTTAAAGATATAAATAGTGCTTACTACTGGTGGGCAATAGGATTATATCTTTGTGCCGCTGATGATGGTTTACGAGAAGCTTGTGACTGGTTGAAGACTTTAGGTTCATTATATGAATCTGACACTGATGAAGACGAGAATGTTGCTTTTATGAATCCGATACCGGTTTTTGATAAAGCAAAAACGGGAGATACAGAAGCAATGTTTGAGTTGGCGAACATTTATCTATCACAGTATTATATGCCTGAATTTAGGATTGATTACGCTTTAAAATGGGCGAAGAAAGGATATGAAACCGGGGATAAAAAATGTATGCAACTATATATTGCTTTGATTTTAGGGAAAGACATTGTCGAATACAACAAAAATCCGGATTGCTATGAGATAATTCATCAAGAAGGACAGGTCTTTGCGTTATTTGCCGCTTTATGTGGCAATAAGAAAGAGAATAATCCATGTGATGAAATATTAGTTGTTCATTCAAAGCTCCATGTTTCTCAAGCGTTAAAATTGTTTGTCGAATTCTGTTCAAAATATCAGGATAAAGATGACTATGCTTGGGTTGCGTATCAATATCTTGATTTTATAAATACGGCAAATAGTTTTATGCGTCCAAAAAAAGGATTGCCCGGTTATAAAGAATAGTATGGCAAAAGAGATGATTGCGGTTATGAGCCGCTGTGTAAAAACAAAAAAACTATTCGGAATACGATTCGATACAAATAACGGCAAGAATTGGCAAGCTGCTTGGGCTTTTCCGTTGAAAGAAGGTGCGGACAAGCGCGAAAAAGGATATGCTAATTTCGTTAAAGGAACTTTTGGTTTAGGATATGACTATCCGGGTTGCCCACATTGCGGCAATCCAGCATATTTTATGTGCGGAGATTGCGGAAAGTTGTCATGTTGGGACGGCAAAACTAAACACGTTATTTGTGCAAATTGTGGCTGTGAAGGAGACTTAGACTCGCCTATCACCGAAATTCGTGGTTACGGTAATTTTTAATATCAGGGTTAAAACATTATGGACGAAATAAATTTGAAACAAATTATAAGAGAGTTCCCCGATTGTATAACTAACGGGGCGAAATTAAAGGCGATACTGCTTGATACATATCCTAAAATTTCTAAAGCCATAGTAAACACTTTAGTTATTATGGTTAATTCAGGCATAGCGCAGGAAATTCAAGATAGCGAAAATATCACGGAATTCGATAAATCCCGTTGGCAAAAGAAACTTGAAGATGATTACGGTTTATCTATAAATAATATCAATAATGGAATCATTTTGTTGAACGGCGATTTTATCAGCACAGCAAAAGAAAACAGTGATTCACAAGAAAAAAAATATTATTGTCCTGATTGTGGAAATGAGATAAACGATTTCGCACAAGATTGTCCTAATTGTGGATGTCCTAATGAGTATTTCGACAAATCATTGACTTATAAGAGAAAAGAATATATGTATTGTTCGGTAATTTATTTAGATGCAGTAAATTATAAAAATCCAAAACAGTATTATTATATTTCAGACGATAAAAATGTAAAAGTTGGCGATCACGCTATTGTGACAGTGGGACAAAACAATGATGAAAAAGAAGTTATAGTTAAAAAAGTGGAAACATATTCCGATAACTATCCTTTTCCGCCCGAAATAACAAAACGAATTGTAAGAAAATTGTAAAAGTGAATATATCGCGAAAATTCGCGTTTATATTAATTTTTTGCCAAGGAGGAAATTAATTATGGCAATGATCAAATGCCCTAAATGTGGGCAAGAAGTAAGTGACAAGGCAACAAAGTGCGTTCACTGTGGGTTAATATTAAAATCCAATAACAAAGTACGTTTGGGGAAAGCACCACAAGAGTTATACGACGAGGCATGCAAATATTATAAAAATTTGCAACTTACAGTAAGAAAATTGGGTTTGGTGTTGGAATCAACGGACGGATTTAACTTTTCAACCACAGATGCTCTTCATGAGATGGATTTTGCATTACAGTTTATATTGCTTTTGCAGGCAGTTTCCGATGGCGAGGTTGATCACTTTGAACAACAATTTATTAATTTGATAACCGAACACGGGAACCTTCTCGGTTTGTTAAACGAAAGATATAATACTCATTTTTCTTGGGATTCGCTAGAACTCTATAATAATAAAACAATCTACACCATGCTTATCGGTCTTACGCCAGATATCGTAGACTTAACCAATGATTTCATTGTCGGAATGGCATTAGTTGATGCATTTATTAAAGATCATGATTATTATGCGGACATAAGATGCGCTTTTCTTAATATAGCAGAATGTTTAGCGTGCATCGACAACGACGCAAGCGATAATAGAGGCGACGATCTTTTTGACAAGTTTTTTGGCTCAAAATATCTTGAAAAGAAAAGAGAATTTGAACAAAAGTTGTTGAAGTAAACTGATTGGCAGATAGATAAACGTGTCTATCTGCCAAATATTTATTCTTTAATTCCATGATATACGACAGATATTATTATTCAAAACTAAATAATCGTGAGAAAAAAGCGTACAAAAAAATTTATGCCGCAATGCAAAATTACGAACCATTCGTAACGATAGACGGTTTTTTCGAAACGGATATTCCGAAATTGATGTCGGCTATAAATTTTGACAACCCACATTTGTTTTTCGTTGATTTTCATTACGAACTTCAGTCCGATTTATTTAGTCAAACGATAAAAATAAAGTATATTTACAATCAAGCCGATACGGTGGTTTTAACTGAAAAAGTAAAGAAAGTATGCAATAAAATATTATCGAACGTTACAGGTAAAACGGAATTTGAAAAAGAATTAAGCCTACACGATGTATTAGCACGAAACGTCTTGTATGATGACGTTGCAAAAGACAATTTATTAAAGTTTCACGCTCGAAGCAACACGATTTTAGGAGTTCTGTTTTACAAAACAGCCGTTTGCGAAGGAATTGCAAAAACATTAAAATTTTTGCTTAACGCTTTGGATATAAAATGTGTTGTCGTTAAAGGTAAAGCGACGGATGAGTTAAGCGGTGGTATTGTAAGCCCCGAAATTTTTCACGCTTGGAATATGGTAAAAATCGACGAAAAACCTTATTACGTCGATTTAACATGGGATATTAATCTATCCGAAAAAAATATTATACGGCACGACTATTTCAATCTTACCGATACGGATATAGCAATCGACCACAGTATAGATAAGAATTTACCTTCCTGTAAGGCGTATGACGATAATTATTTTTATAAAAACGGACTTGTCGTAACAAAGAAAGCAGACTTACGGAGAATAGTTGCAAATAAAATAAAGAATGGAGAAAACTCGGTTGAATTCAAAATAATGAATGAAGTCATCGATAAAAATTCCGATATGTTTGACATTTTCAAATTTTGCATAAGACTTGCTGTTGGAAATGAGTGTTGTTTTACACTTTACGGAACCGAAAAGTCAAAGCAAGGCGTATATTGCTTTGAATGGAAAATTAAATAAAATTATAGCACATATTAAAAACCATAAGCGTTTGCCTATGGCTTGAAAATTATGTGCTACAAATCTTATGAGTAAATCGCCATATATCTTTGCCGCATTTTGATAAAGTATTCATACACCGTAGCTTGCGCGCGAGATAAAACTCTGCCTATTTCGGGATAACTTAAACCGTTTTGGCGGCATTCCAAAGCGATACGCATATTTTCGGTCAAATTAAGGCTTGAAACGATTTTTTCGTATAAAGTATAATCTTGTGCAACTTCTTCTTTTATTTCGTATGACGGCTCGCTTGCAGGCGTTAAAGCCTCAAGGCTGACCGAACGATAATAATCACTCGTTTTTCTGTTTATCAACTTCATCATTTTACGGATACAGGCAATCTCAACGGTAATCGGCTTGCCTTTCTTGCCGTAAAACAAAACGTCGCTTAAACGCTTTCCGTAATGTTCGCAAAGATACAACGCGCCTTCTTGGACTAAATCGTAAGAATCGCTGAGAATATAGCCTAATTCGTTTTTGTGCTTAATATCGCCATACAGGTCGGCATACATTTTCTGTGCGCGACTTCCCAAGTAACCTATTTGAAATCGCAGTTCCGTAAAGGCAATAAGTTCTGCCATTTCAAGCACGTTGTTTTGTGAGATTTCTTCTTTCATAATGCTGAAATCTAATATTTTTCTTTTCATTTGGATTTACCTCCGATTTATTTTCGCCTTTCGGCAAAAACGGGGTAGCACCGGGAAAAGATAGAAGTTTTTTCACTTTGATGTCGATTACACGGAAGTCAACGAAAAAGCACAAAAATTGTTGCGTGGATATAAATCATACTAAAAAGTCATAGCAAGAATTTTTTGCCGTTGACTTGCGCTTTTCACTGTGCTACAACCGTAAACGAAAGGAGATAAATCGGAGCGCGTAAATATAAAGTCATAAGAAAAAAGGCGGTAGAATCAACGTTCTATCGCCTTAAATCGGGTTTTAATGAGTTATTTTACAAAGTTGCCGTGAGCATCGCGTTTCTGCGTGAGATAATGGTCTGAACGCTTTATTTGATATTGTTTTGTTTGAAAAACGATACCTGCAACGCCTTTTAAGCAAAAGTAAAAGAGCCGCGTGTTCAAACGCGACTCCCTGTGGCGGAGCGTTAGTAACGTAAATCGAATAGTTAAACAACATTGGCAACCAATGTGTTTACTGTGTCACGACTTTGATTATCTTTTGATATTGTTTTTATCAATTCATCGCGATTAAACTTAAGTTTATCCAACATGAAACCATGTCTTAAATCGAATGAAGTAAAGATATCGTCCCAGGTAAGAGCATAAATCTCATATTCGTCAACCTTTTCGACAAGTCCAATTTTGCCAAAGTGCTCAAATGATTTATATTTTGCTTTTACATCATCATCAACTTGCTTGCATACAGCAATAAACTTCCATCTGCGTTTAATACTCGCAAATTGAGGTTGTTTTCTGATATAATTCATATAATCCTCAATTTGCCTTAATACTTTAAGAGATAAATTTATAGAAGGCGCTTTTAATTCAACAACTATGTTTTCTTCCAAAGAATGTTCAAATTGATCTTCAATCTGCCTTGCTCCACACATGAATATATCCATACGTCTATTATTATCTTCATCTGGCGTTAGAGTTCCGCTTGGTGACGATGCTCCATACAAGATGTTGATATAAGACTCTAATGCTCGCTTCATTGTGGCATCAGCACTTACTAAATTGTACTGCTCTCCAAAAAGCCAGTAATGTGTTTCAATAATATTCTGTATATGATCTCTTTCGTTTGTAAATTTCGTCAAATCATAAATCAATGTCTTTAGAACTTCAATTACCTTATATCTATTTTCAACGAATTGAATCGTATCAATTATATTCTCCAATTTCGTTTTTTTAAGTATACTTGCAAACGATGCTCTTTGTCGTGGAGTTAATTCAACAATTTGTTCGACAATGGATAAGATATTTTCACGTTCTTCAGAGGATAATAACAAATTCAAGAAACCAAGTAGAGACTTCTCTTGGATTTCTTTTAGTTTGTAAAATAATTTTGGTTCTGTACAATATAGTCCTTTCGTAACTCTAATTAAGTCTTTTTTCTTAATTTCCCCATAAGAATCATTTGAAAAAACTGGAAATGTTTTTCTTTCATTTATCATTTTGTTAATTTCATCGTCTGCTTTTGTAGACATATAGATTGATAGTTTATTTTCTATTAAGTCTTGCACACGTTGTTTTAGTTCTCTAAAAATAACTCTTTGTTCATCATCTTTTAATAAAGTAAGTTGTTCGGAAGAATCAAAACAAACAAGTTCCATAGTATCGAACAATGGTGATTTTATAAAAACGCTGTGGTTAAAATCAACAGTGTTACGATTAAAAGTTGTTGTGTCAGTTCCTTTTAATTCATCTGTGCTACTCATAAAGTAACAGCAAAACTTTTCTTTTATTTTTTCTTTCCAAACTATTAAATCTATTTTGAATTGATATTTGGAAACATTAATGTTAATTGAGTCACTAAATTCCGAGTTAATATGTTTATTAAAATCGAGGCAAACACCATTAATAAAAAGATGTCTATCTTGGAATAAATATAAAAACCAAGCGAATTCAGATAACAAATAATCCTCGAAGTTATCATATGAAATATCCGCGGTGGTTACATCATGAATATTATAAAAGGTTACGGTTGTTCCAGTGGTGGTGCTATCAATTATAAGTGGTTCATCATCAAAAACCACATTTTGTTTATTCGCGCTGTCCAACATTATTGAAAAAGAACGCACTACCTCGCCATCTTTATACTTTGTTTTCCACTTAGCAGAAGTTGAAAAAATGCCAAAAGAGAATCGACCTTTACCTTTATTTGCTTTTGTTTTTGCCTTAAGTGATAATGAGTTCTTTTTTGATACTAAAAATGCTCCAAATGTCTCAGAAAGATCATCAAAAGCAATTCCGTCCCCGTCATCTTCTATGCTAATACTTTCAACACCAGTCAATTCGTTTTCTTCAAAGGAAACTTTAACATTTTTTGCGTTTGCTTCAAACCCGTTCCAGATATATTCACAAATAGCCTCTCGGTAGTCCTTTGGCAACCCAGAAGTCTCTACGCTTTGATTATTAACACTTAACTGAATATTCATATCTCAATACCTCATTTACTTTTTGAATACAAACAAATACTCGTGGGCGAGAAGTAGAAAGTTAAACTTTATGCTGTTTGTTTTCCAATAGCCCGTGGCTTTGCAGTTGTGTTGTTCTTTGATTATAATTTCTTTCGTTTTAAATCCTGCCATTTCAAAAATACGCATTGTTTCAAACGCTAATGGTTGAACCATACCTTTTTTGCGCGTGTCTCCCATAAGTATAGCGCAAAACTTGTCCTTTTTCAATACCCGATAACATTCTTCTGCGACTTTGCCGATTTCAAACAAAAAATCTTTCATCGGCATAAGCGACATATCGCCGTCAATATCTTCGCTGTAATGAATAATATCGGCATAAGGCGGATGCGTGCAAATAAGGTCAATAGAATTATCCGCAATAGACGAAAGATTTCGCGCATCGCCTTGGATAATATTTATCGTCGGATTAAATTCACACTCGAAATTTAATTTGCTTTTTGTAATTTCAAGCGCGTTTGGATTTATATCCACGCCGATAAAATTTCTGTTCGTCAGTTTTGCTTCAACGGCAGTAGTGCCGCCTCCGACAAACTGATCCAACACGGTATCGTTTTCTTTGGAGTAGCGTAAAATAACGTTTCTCGGAATATACGGCGACCAATTTCCACGATACTTAGCGTCATGCGTTGCCCATTTCCCACGATCGGGGAATGCCCACACGGTATTTGTTTCAAGTTCGAAATTTTCAGGCTGTAAAGGTATATTTTTCTTTGCCATTATTTGAAAAGTTCCTTTACAATGCCGTTTTCAAGGTCAGTTATGCAATACATATTGTCTAAAACGTCAAACGTTTCTTCCAAATTGTTGCGTGCCGATTTCCAACCTTGTCCGTCCGTGAACCAAACGAAAGCAAACCCGTCAATATTTTTCGCTTCCAAAGCAATGGTTTTGTAACTTCTTGCAGTTTCATTGAGCTTTGAACCGCCGCTTGAATAGAAGTTTGTTTCTACGGCATAGACCGTTTCGCCTTTTTTAACTACAAAATCAAAACGTTTTTTCGCTTTACCTTGATTTGAAATACTCGACAAATTTAAATTCCAAGTTTTTTCCACATCGGCGAGATACATTTCTTTGAAATAATCGACGCCCTTAATAAGTCCGGCTTTGATAAAATGAGATTCTACCAAGTCTTCCATTAAATGACCGCCTCGATTTTTTCGTCCGTTGCTGTCCAGTCCGACTTCCACACCGGTAACATAGTCTACGAGATTGTTTATCAAATGCTCGGATATAAGCGAAAACAACCCCGTTTTACGCATAAACATTATGTATTCGTCGATAGAATAATTTTGTTTGGCAAAATTAAACCAATATTCGCCGTCGCTGTCAATCGCGTATATTTCGCGGCTACGGACTGCAAGCAAAATAGGAATGCATTTCAAAACTTTCGGGTATTCCGCTACAAGGTTTTTGAAATCGTTTTCGATATTTTTTGAACCGATAAGCGAGTTAAGAATATTTAACTCCACTTTGATATTATCAACTTTACCATACACTTTTTCAAAGTCAACGTAAAATTTATAGTCGCAAATGCTGCTTCTGAACGAGCCGAGCCATTCGTTAAAATCTCTTTTCATTTGTTTTACCCCTCAATTATTTTCGTATGCTTTCAAAATAAGTTGTTTTGCTTTTTCAATTTCGGAGCGATCGCGCATTATTAACTGCAAATCACCGCAACCCCAATGCCCTATATTACGAACGTCACGTAATGTGTCTGACAATTCGTAATCGTCGGGATTAAGCCTGAAATTTATCAACATTTTTGCCTGATAAACTTCCATAGTGCAGAAATTCTTGATTTTTTTGAATGCTGAATACAGTTTCAATGTACTTTGTGACACATCATCTCCTAAACTCGTAGCATAATCGGATAATTCGTCATATAGTTCTTTGAATTTTTGCGGGGCGTTTTTATATTGCTCCGTAAATGTTTTCTCATTATTTTGTGATGTTTTACGCTCAACCTGCTCGTTATCAATAGGGGCTACCGTGTTTGTATTCAGCAATTCAAACAACAACAAATCGTTATTGTATTGTTTGTAACGAATAAGCGATACGTTACGATTTATTTGTTTAATTGCTTCTTCGTCATATTTATTAAAGTCGCTTGCAATACAAACCACTCTCGGCATAGACCAATCGATATTGTTTGCAACTTCATTGCCATAGGTTTCTAAAACTAATAGTTTGAAATTAGCCCTATGTTCCAATAGCCAATTCAAATAAAACAAACCTTGATTTATTACATTTTCACTTGAAAAACGCTTGTATTCGAAAATAACGGGGCAATTATTCTCGTCGATTCCTATGGAATCCATTCTTCCGTTGTCTATTCTATATTCCGAAGCAAGAAATCTCACACCGAAAAATTCTTGCATATTCTTTTCGATAATGTTCTGCAACTCTTTTTCTATGGTTACGCTTTTAGATTTCAATTCTTCAACGTGTCCGTTTACCTTAAATAGTTTTAATTCTGCCATATAACCGCTCCTTTAATTGCAAATAAGCAATTCGTTTATCTTGCCGCGTTTATCGCCTTTGCTGTTTATTGTTCGGCTTGCTTCAACACGATTTATTTTGTAATTCTTATATAAATCATCAAAGAAGTTATCATCTTCGTTTACGTTTTTCGGATCGGAATTGCTTAAAACGATTTTTGCGCCCGAAAGATTGATTTCGTCGATAAATTTTGCGAGTCTGATTTGCTCGTTGTCGTCAAACGCATCGGTATTATATGCCGTAAAAGCCGACGTTTCCGAGATAGGACGATACGGCGGATCGAGATATACAAAAGTATCCTTATCAATAAACGATTTAGACATCGAATAATCACTGCATACGATAGTAACGTTTTGCAATGCTTCGTGTATATTGCGCAAATTTTCATCGTCGCAAATAGTCGGGTTTTTATACGCACCCATAGGAACGTTGAATTGTCCTTTTCTGTTTACGCGATAAAGTCCGTTAAAACAAGTTTTATTCAAGAAAATAAACTGCGCCGCCTTATCAGTTGCGGTTTCTTCGGTTAATGCCGTTGAATTAAATCTTTCACGAACAGTATAATAGAAATATTTTCTGCCGTTTTCATCAATAGGCAAAAACAGCATTTGCATTTCGTTAAGTTTTGCAATAAGATTTTCTACGTCGTTTTTAACGGCTTGATATGCATTTATAAGTTCTGCATTTATATCACTGATATACAATTCTTCAAAATCATATTTGGAAAGGATGCTGAAAAATAATGCGCCACCGCCAACCATAGGTTCGGCATACTTTGTCAACGTTTTTTCGCCATCTGACGGAAGCATTTTTTCTATTTGCTCCACAAGTTGGCTTTTGCCGCCAACCCATTTTACAAACGGTTTAAGCGTAACACTTTTTGATTTTTCATAACGAACGGTTCTTTTATCAATCGGTTTTTCGGCATTTGACGGAATAATCCACATATTACCGACCATCATTGCGCCTGTTATCCTGTTTTCACTACATAATATGGAAACGCGTCTTTGCGAAATGTTCCATTTTTCGGCGGCTTCTTTTGCAGAAATAAAACTTAACATAACGTCACCTCAAAAATTCTTGCTTATATTATATTCTAAAACGCGAATAATAGCAAGCGATTCTTTGTTTATCTAAATGAAATTTTTTAATTAAAATTTCCAAATGGCACTTTGGCGGGTGCTTGACTTATACAAGCGCGACGCTTCGCGTCGCGGTCAAGCACCCGCCAAACAAACTCTCTGAACTCGGATAAAAAGGTCAACTCAAAGCCGAGCGAAACGGG
>OGOZ01001081.1_pt1 | contig 16087 bp, 14 predicted proteins | sample 1552801 | NCBI WGS metagenome assembly OGOZ01 (sample SAMEA2580196, study PRJEB22360) | human gut metagenome | biome: human gut; feature: human-associated habitat; material: faeces | place: Denmark | collected 2008/2010 | reverse complement strand
ACAACATTGACAAACAAAATTACGTAAAGGCCATGACAACAGCACGTGACACCCATAATCAGATTGAATACGCCAAGGAGACCGGCCTTGAAGAAGGACTCGCGAAAGGGCGTGTAATAGGTCGTGCGGAGGGACTTGAAGAAGGACTCTCGAAAGGACGTGAGGAAGGCAGAGAGGAAGGACGCGAGGAAGGTAGAGAGGAAGGACGCGAGGAAGGTAGAGAGGATGCGAAACAACAAATCGCGATTAACTTTCTTCAGTTGGGGACGCCATGTGAGATCGTGGCGAAGGCGACTGGCTTGTCCGTGGAGGAGGTTGCTAAGCTAAAGGAAAACCTCTGAGTACGCCAGCCTTGACAACATTGACAAACAAAATTACGTAAAGGTCAGGACAACAGCACGTGACATCCACAATTAGAGATGAAGTGTGTACTGAAATAGACGAAAGCGAGGGCGCTGCGGAAGTGCAGGGTCCTCGCTTGGGTGTTATTGTTCTATGTCCGTTATATTAATTGCGGACTGTCTGAAAGGCGATTCAGGGAGTCTACTTGGACTGGGCAACGCCGTCAATGACGAGTTCACCGGTAGTATCAGGAACGAATCTGCCGTAGAGATTGCTGTGTTCAGGAGCGGTCTTGCCGGTCTGGGTTATGGTGTTTCCTGATTCGGTGATGTTATTGATAGACAACTTGCCAACATTTGCAGTACCGACTACTACACCTACTCGCCAACCACCATCGTCAGTGGATGTGAGAACGCAATTCTTTACTGAACAGTCAGAGATGGTGTGGTAGGTTGCAGGGTTACAGCCGGCATGGCCGATAATACCACCTACAGAACCTTTAGCTGAAATTGTACAGCCCTCTACTGAACATTTGGTAATATTGATATATGTGTCAACCGGTCCATCATTAGGTTTATTATAACCTGAGGTCCAACCGATTAGACCACCGACACGTGCGCCGCCAGTAGAAATTATTTCAGAATTCGTAAGATGACAATTATCAAGTTCAATCTTAGGCATGCTATCTACATTGCAGACAAATGCGCCAATACCCTGATCGCTGGTAGCATCGTTAATCTTAACACCATCCAATGTAAGGTCCTTGACAATGATTCCTGAATCACCTGCGAATCCGCCAGCAAACAAAGGAGCATTCAAGCCAGAAATGGTATGACCATTGCCGAGAACAGTCACGACACCGGCACCATGATAACCATCTACTTTAGCAGGCGTCCAGGTTTCACCCTCTTTCAGGACAATGTCTTTTCCAATTTCAATGACATTGTCACCAGAGCCTGCACTTGTAAATGCGGTAAGGGTTGCGCGGAGTTCTGCTGTCGTCATAACGACAGGCTTTGTGCCGCGGACAACTGTCCAGACATTGTCTTCAGTCTTGACTGACATATACCCGTCAGCTACGAAGTTCGTGTGAGGACCTTCGGATATACAATCGGCAGGATCGAAAGCTACAAACTGACCACCTGTTATGTTAATCTTAGCTGTTGCACGACTTGCATCCTGCATATTAAGCAAGAAGCTGGTACCCTGAGCATTAAGCATCGCAGTTTCAAACTTTCCACCGGCAACATTGACAACAGCTCTATCCATTACATAGATAAGGTTCGAAGTTTCCGGGTTAAGCTGCTTGTTGTAGAAGTAACCGCCATTGATATCAACTACTGCATCGTCATAAGCCCATATTGCCATGCGATAACCATCGACATCCGAAGTCTCCTCAAGAGCCTTGACCTCACCCTCACCATTGATTGTAAGATGAGAATTTCCGGTCACATTGAAAACGACAGTATAATTTCCATTAACCTGTGTCTTATTGACAATGCTATGTCCGTTAAGGTCAATGACAACATCCGTATTGCCGCTGAGAACCAGAGGATAATCTATTTCAATGTCATCAACGAGTTTCGCAGAACCACCGGTTGCAACCAATGCCTTCAACGACTCCGCATTCTTGATATTGACCAGGTCAATGTCATTGTCCGGCTCATTGAAGATAGGGACAATCTCGACATTGAAGATCACCTGTGAGGTGAGGAGGTTGCCGAGGATGTTGGTGCGGTAGTTGTTCTGGACCGGAGCGTTCGGCGCGGACACAGTCACAGCTTCGCCGTTGTTCGCCTTGAAAGTCGCAGCAACGTCAATGTTGTGGGACTCGCCCTGTTTGCCGACCGGGATGAGGTAGTTAATCGCGAGGCGGTTGTAGGTCTTGCCGTCGAGTGTCTTGAGGACGTCAGCCGGAATCTCGGTTTCTGTCAATGCAACTTCGACTTTATCCTTTCCTTCTTCAGCGAATGTGTCGAATGTCGTTGCCGCCTCAGATGCCGTGAATGAGCTGACTGCCGGGTTGAAGCCTGCCTTTATTGCGTCAGCATAGTCTGCGGTCGCGAAGTTCACCTGCGCGAAAGGACGGTAAAGCTTGATGGTTTCTGTCAATGCACCATTGACTTTCAATTCCTTACGTGTAGCATAGAATGCGTCACGCTTCTCGTCATTAGCATCAGTAGTGTAGTCCTTCACCTTGATGTTCTTCATGTCGGTGACATCATAAGGTGCGCCTTCTGCCTGTGCCCAGAACACGAAATTGTAGGTCTTGCCCTTTACGAGGCTGAACTTCACCTGAGTTTTCAGGTCGGTGAATGTAGCAGTCTTGTCGAGTTCGAGCTTTGTTTTCGCATCGTCGTTCTCATAAACTGACACATAGAGAGTCTTGGCCGTCTGACCATCGCCAATCGCCTTGGTCGCGATTTCGCCCGGCAATGCAGCCGTAAACGTCACGTCAACCATCTGTCCGTCAGGGACTTCCGTCACCTGTTCCTTATTACAGCCAACTGCGAGCAATGTCAATGCAGCCGCTGCTAAGTATTTTAATGTTTTCATATTGGTTATCGTTTGTTAATTTTTGAGCTATTCTGCTGTTTGGACCTGATTTCCATCCACCGTGATATTGAATTTTTTAGTAGTTGGTTTCGGTGTTGTCGTAACATTGTTAATCCCTTCCCACCACAAACCACCATTGATTGAAGAATCAAATCCAGTGACCGTCGTATTCTTAATAGTAAGAGTCCCGGAAATACCCAATTCAGTATGCATCTGAATAGCGGTTTTTCCTGATATCTTTTGATCAGCTGTCATGTTACATCCATCAACGGTAACATCGAATTTTTTTACAGTTCCCTCATTATAAATCAAGATAGCCTTGCCCAAGGTATTTTTAAACTTGCAGTCCTGAATAATAGTCTTTGATGAGCCATAGATTCTCAAACAATACTGGTCACCCGACTGAATAAATGTACAATTCTTGTATGTCTCAGGAGTACCATAAGCTACAACCTGCCCCTCAAATGTACATCCGTCAAAGACAAGTTTTTCACTGTGCTGAAAGCCCTTATAATCCGCATTTCCAACTTTGAAAGACATATTCTTGAATGAAACCGCATTATATCCAGGTACCGTTTTATCTTCCATATCAATTATGACAGCAGAGCCACTTTCTGGGCCTAAAATAGTCACGCCGCTGCCGATAGTTGACGGTAAGGTATATGTTCCTTCTGCCAGTTTGACCGTTGCATTTGCTTCAGTAACAGCAGATGCAAAGGCCTCCTGCGTAGTAACAGCAGGGATCTCCTCGACTTGCCAAGTCTCTGGAGATTCGCTTATTTTCACAGACTTGTAGCCTTCAGCCACATAATTAGTATGAGGGCCATCAGATTCATTGTCAGCAGGGTTGAAACCGATGAATGTACCACCATAAACTGTAATACATTTTTCGGTCAACTGGTCATCCTGATTAAGGACAAAACTATGGCCATTGTTTCCTTTCGCATTTGTGAAAGTACCGCCATAGATCTCGACCTTACCTGCTTTACCTATATTTTCCACATAAATCGTAGCATTACACTTTTTGTCAACGTCAGTCCCGACGCTATAGTTACCACCGTTGATTATAAGATGGCCACCTTCCAAAACGCTGATGCAAGTATTGGATGGTTGCTTTTCTACATCTGGTTTTCTTTCAGTATTTCCTTCGCAAAATACGTCTCCATCTCCATTGATTGTAAGTTTACCTTTCACCACCAACGCTGACTTGGCATCAGCTGTCTTACCATTATCCTCATTAGCAAATCTATGTCCATTGAGATTAAGAATACTTTCAACACCAACCGGAATATTAATTCCTGCCCAATTGTCTTTCAACACTTTGTAATCTTCAGAAAGAGTAACGGTTGTACCCTTCGCTAAACCAGCACTTACAGCGTCATATGCAATGTCACCGCTCTGGAAGTCCGGATTAATAATCACGTTCCATTCCGCATTAGCAAGAAGAAGATTACCGACAATATTAGTTCTAAAATTCTGCATCACAGAGACATTCGGAACTTTAACATTAGTGGTTTTTCCCGTTTCAAATTTAAATACCGCAGACGCATCCACAAGAATTGGGTCATTCTTGGGCGCAAATACATAGGTCGTTGCAAGATAATCATAGTTGACAGAATTTACAGAAAGTGGTTCCGCCATAACATCATTATCAGACAATACGATATCCTGATCGCTGAAATTTCCACAAGCAGAGTGAGTAGCAGCCAATAAAGGATAAAATGTTGTCGGAACATTCTTAAGTGTTATCGAAGCCTGAGAAACCTTTGCATCTTGCCGATCAGATTTTTCAGAACCAAAATTAATTTGCGCCAATGCTCTCTTCAGTTTTACATCAGTTGAAAATTCTCTACCTTTCGTTGGGCCTGCCACTGCATAAAATGCATCCAAGGATTCATCATTCGTCTTCACATTTTTATAATCAAGTGTTATTGTACGCAAATCAATGTTACTCAGTTCTTCCGTATTAACATTATAATAACCTGTACCTTTTTTCTGCGCCCAAAAAATAAACTGATAAAATTGTCCTTTCACAAGGCTGGCCGTTATACTTGCTTTTTTGTCAACTACTGGCACCACCTTCGTCAATGCTGGAACAGGGATATATTCCGTCACGTGTTTATTTGTTTCTGGATCCGTGTACTTATGTTGCAATAATGCCTGGAACACCAACTCATCCACAGATGCAGCATCCGAAATGCCTTTAGTTGCTACTGATACTCCTGGGACCTCCACATTAAATGACACTTCAGTGGTTTCCCCATCACCAGGGCCGACCTGCTCTTTCGCGCAGGCACCTGCCAGCACAGCCATTGCTGCGATAGCGAAAGTTTTGAATAAATTCTTGTTCATAGTTTTATTGATTTTTAATTTATATGTTTCGTTTAAGATATTGTATATCACTTTATTATAATATTGAACTCACCTTCGAAGTCAGGGTCGATGGCGACGCCGCCGCCGGTATCCTGCATGAGGAAGCTGCCCTTGACGGTGGTCAGCATGCTTCGCTTGATAGGGACCTCGATCGGATTGGTCATTGACAGGCGGGTGCCTTCTTCGTCAAACAGGCCTACCGCTACCATGACGCTGGACTCCTTGCCGTTCACGAGAACGTAATCGAAGCCGAGCCGGGCATTGTGATCATCTATCAATGTTATGTCCGAACGGAACTGGACGCCGAGACTCGAGTCGTTCGGCTTGTCGTCCCACATATTGAACTTCGACGGCATGTAGCCGGTGTAGTAGAAGACGACATTGTACTTCTTCAGATCGACAATCGGCGACTTGCTGTCTCCGTCGCCCTTGGTGTCGTCAGGAGCCTTGGTATCATCATCGGCATCCTCCGCACTCTTGGTGAGTTCGCCGGACACCTTGTCCTCGTTCTCCTTCTTCTTGTTCATCTCGGTGATTACCTTGGTTATGAACTCCTGGAGGTCAGTCGTTATGAATTCGAACTTGGCGAGCGGACGTTCCATATTTATGGTGCCGCTGACAGGAGGGAGCATCGAGCCGTAACGCGTGACTGTCAGTTCATTGTGCCCGACGAAAGCATCGCGGAAATCATTGTTTCCCTCGTGCTCGCCCTTCATGGTAATCTCACGGAAACTCCTCGTGTCGTAGAAATAATCCGCTGCAGTCCCCTTCTCGACGAAATCGGTCCAGACGTAGAGCATATAAGTACCTTCGTCAATGTTGATGGTGACTTCATGGTTCAGGTCGGAGACATCTTCCTTGGTGAAAGTGAAGCGCTTGTACGGAACCTCGTCATAACCGCCGTTGCTCAGTTTTCTGTAAGCCTCTATGACATAGCGGATTTCGTAGTCCTTACCGTCCTTGGAGACTCTGGTTCCCTGATTCAGGTCCATGACAAGGAACTGAGGCAATGCAGTATTGAAATCAAGTTTGAGCGTGGCATTGGCAGGAAGCTCTTCCGGCCATTCGTGGACCGCGCAGGATGCAGCTGAAAGCATCACCGCCAGAATTGCGGCCAATATTTTAACAGTCCTGTCTTTCATCGTTCCGCCCCCCTTTTCTTAAGATCGAAACTGTATGAAAATGATACTGCCGCGTGGTCGATTCCTACGAATGTAGTGTGACCGTTGGTGGCTTTCGGACCATTTTTCTCATTGTAGAATTTGTCGTAATAGACATCATAGACTCCGGCGCCGATGGAGAATTCGACATTCCATCTCGGATGGCGCTTGGACAGAGGCATCCTGTATCCTGCTGCAAGGCCGCCGCCCCACAGAGGTCTGTCTCCGTCATATGTCTGGATACGCCAGTCACCTTTGGTGGCGTAGTTGAAGTATGCTGTTCCGAAGTGCACTCCCACGAAGAGGCCGTCAGGCTTGCTGAACCACCAGCGCAGTTCAGGCTGTACGGCAAATGTCCTGAATTTCAGTTCGCGGCTGAAGTAGTCCACCGCAGAGTAGTAGATAGGGAGCTGAAAAGAAAGATGAGGCGTAATGTCGATTTCGACTGCGACATTGGATATGAACATCGCCCATCCGATGGCATTGGTCTTAATGTATAGTTTTCGTGTCCACTCCTGCAGAGGTATCGTCTCGGGCAGCCGCAGCATCGGCACGGTCAGACTGTCGTCCAAAGGCGGGAATTCATTTGCCTGCTGCACATCGGAGTCCGCGATTTCAGGCAGATCCAGCTTGGGATTCTCGACGCCGACCTCCACGATTACCGTGAACGCCCTGAGCTCCGGGAACAGATGCTCGTTCATATACCTCCATGGCCTTCCTCCTGCAAGTCGCTGCAGTTCAGTCTTCAGCACCTTGTCATTGTCCACATTGGCGATAAGGTCCAACACCTCATTCTTTTCTTTCATGTCGGACTCTGACACGAGCCGAGCAAGTCCCGCCCAGTCTTCACTGACGGTCTGTACATGAATGATGGACTCCGGAAAGTCGATGTAGCGTTTGAGATAAGCGGTGAGCGTAGAACTTCTTTTAGCAGCCAACTTTTCGTTTATGGCCAATGTTCCTTCAGGAGAAGCTCCCGCGTGGTAGTTTACAGTGAGGATGTCGAAGGCGGAAGACTGTGACTTGAAGTCGTTTACACGGTCAATGAATGCCTTGGCTCTTTCTTGATTATGCTTGTAGGAAGGGTCGAACGAAGAATAACCCTGGCGGAAATAAATCCTCAGAGTGTCTGACATCTGCTGTGCGCTAACGTTGACACAGACCAAAGCCAAAACAATGGTTATTAGTCGTTTCATAATAATGGTAATAGCGTTCCCCGAATATGAGGTTATAATGGTCAGACTCGGAAACTCAGTTTTTATTATCGGTGCGAATATATCAAAAAAGAGAATACGTTGTAACGATTTAATCGAAAATTTGTCCAAAAATACCAAAAATTCGACCTTTTGACATTAAAACCGACTGAAATAGATCAGAAATGAACCCAAATGAACCAAATTCAGAGTAAAATGAGCCCAGACATTGACCGTCTATCTGGAGAGGAAGAGATTCCGCGCCGGAAGGGCGGAAGAATAACGGGAGCGCAGGTCGCGGAAGAGGGCGGCGGTCTGACGGGTGAAGCCAGGACCTTTCCAAGTACTTGTGTTAGTGACCATTATCCAGCATTCGCCGTCAGGATAATACTTTATCAATGCGCTCGTTCCAGACAGTGTTCCAGTCCTGGTCCACTCCCCTGTCGGCTTGGTGTCATTCCAGCCGAGAGAATAAGTCTGTTCATCGAACCACTGGGTCATATCGGCCACACTTTGGGCGGAGATGATGTCCGGAATTTCCGGTCTGCCGTCAATGGATGCCACGAAACGTGCGAGTTCAGGTACGGAAGTCACCCAGCCGCCTGCTCCGGAAAGTGCTCTGACATCACTGCCGCCATAGCAGCGCTCCACCATATTGCCGCTGTTGTTGTATTCCTCCACCAGACAGGTGTCCGCGCCATTGTAATAACGGACCTCGTTCGGGAGCCTGTCCTTGTAATAGTTTCCGCCGATATGCATATCATAGCAGCCTGCCCTGTAAAGCACGCTGTCTCTCATAAAGATCTCATAATCAATGCCTGAGACTTTCTCGACAATCATACTGAGAAGAAGATACCCGAAGTTGGAATAATACTGGGATGTGCCCGGCGCGAAACGGAGACGACGCTTCAGCTGCGTTTTCATCAATGTCTCATGGTCCGGCGGGGTATCCAGATGGTTCTGCATCATAATAGTCCTCGTGGAGAACATCGGGTCGCCTCCGTAAGACGTGAAACCACCCTTATGACGCAGCAGGTCCTCAACGGTGATCTTGTAGTAGTTCTTGTCCTTTATAATAGAGGTATATAAAGAGTCATTCAGAATGCCGCGCGGACCGAAGACGGTATCGGCCAATGTGAGTTTGCCTCTTTCCTGCAGCATCATTATTCCGGTGGCGGTCAGCAGTTTGGACACGGAAGCCACTCGCATGATATTGGTCGGGGCCATCTGCACCCCGGCTTCTTCATCGGCCCAGCCGTAGCCTTTCGCATACAGGAGCGAATCGCCACGCATAATCGCGAGTGAAGCGCCACGCAGACGCCATTGACGCATATAGGAAGCAATACGCGAATCCAGACCGGAGAGAGAGGATGTGTCTGACAATTCATTTGACAGGGTCTCATTCAGACAGACAGGCTCAGGCGCCGGCAAATCACTCGCCTTCCCCGTGGAAGACAATGATACACAAAGTCCTACGGTCAATGTCACCAACGCCAATCCTGCTGCTAATCTGAGTTTCCTTCCCGTCATTATTCAGTTTCTCCCTGTACGCCTCCCGGCAAATCATCTATAAGTTTCGCCCTATGGCAAAAGTCAATAATCATATCGGCAGTGCCGTCAATCCCGAGAACCGACGAATCTACGCAGAGGTCATAATTGGAAGCGACGCCCCAGTTGCCGAAAGTGAAGTAATTGTAATAGGTCTCCCTGGTCCTGTCCTTCTTCTGCATCAGTGACTCGGCCTGCTCAGGGGTAATGCCCATACGCTCTGCAACTCGTTTGATGCGGACTTCGTCAGAAGCGGATATGAAGACGTCAAGACATGGACGGTCACGGAGGATGTAATCTGCGCAACGACCGATGAAAATGGCAGAGCCCTTGTCCGCGATGGAGCGTATGACATTGCTCTGGATGACGAACAACTGGTTGTCACTCACGTAGTTGTCTGCCGAACCGAAGCGTCCGACATCCACGATGAAACTGGACAATGCGAGGAGATTTCTCTTCTCGTCACTCTTGGCAAACAGTTCTTTGCTGAAGCCGCTCTGCTCCGCTGCCTTGGAAATGAGTTCCTGGTCATAGACAGGGATACCGAGTTTCTTGCCCAAAGCCAAGGCTACCAGTTTTCCGCCACTTCCGAACTGACGTCCGACATTGATTATCAATTTCTTGTCTTCCATAATCAAGCCTCCTTAAATTTCATTTTACTTCCTAAAATATCCGGGTCGTCACCGTCATTGAGTTTACGGAATTTGCGGAAAAGCGCTGCCAGCAATATGGCAGCCATTATGATGGACAATGTGTCTGCAATCGGAAAACTCATCCAGACTCCTTTATGCCCGAAGAACACCGGCAGGAAATAAATCAGCGGCACGAGGAAAAGGAGCTGTCGGCACAATGACAGGAAAATGGACTTGTGCACCATGCCCAGACTCTGGAAGAAATTGGTGGTCGCCATCTGGAATCCTACGAGCGGAAAGGCGAGATTTATCATCCTCAATCCCTTGTCGGCCAATGATTTGAGTTCCGGATCACTGGTGAACAATGATATCGCGATATCCGGGCAGAGTTCAGAAACCAGAAAGCCAAAGCATGTCACTGACGTGGTACAGATCACGGTAAGTTTGAACACCCGCCTCACTCTGCTGTATTTTCTCGCGCCGAAATTATAGCCTGCGATAGGCTGCATTCCCTGGTTGAAACCCATATTGACCATAATGAACAGGAACGAGATACGGTTCACGATTCCGTACGCGCCGATGGCAAGGTCGCCTCCGTATTTGAGCAGCTGCTGATTGATGAAGAGGGTGACGATGCAGGCCGCCGAGTTCATCAGGAACGGGCCCATGCCTATGGTCAATGAATCTTTGGCTATTCTCAAGTCCAGCTTGTAGTCTCTCAGACGCTTAGGGATGTGGAGATAGTTGCGCTCGTCGAGGAAGTACTTGAATGTGTACAACATTGCCAAGAGTTGGCAGAGCACGGTAGCCAAGGCGGCGCCCTTTATGCCCATATCCAGGACGAATATGAATATCAGGTCCAGAATCGTGTTGGATACGACCGTGAAAATGGTAAGCCCCATCGCCAACTTCGGATTGCCCGAAGCGCGTATCATATTGTTCAATCCGAAATACAGATGTGTGACCACATTGCCTATGAGGATGATCACCATATAGTCCCGTGCAAAAGGCAATGTGTTCTCGCTGGCGCCGAAGAACCCGAGAATAGGGTCCAGAAATGCCAGGGATACCAATGTGAATGACAGACCGATCAGCACATTGAGCACAATTTCATTGACCAGAACCTTGCGGGAAGCCTCGTAGTTGCGCTGGCCGAGCAACATTGACAATATCGTCGATGCGCCGACGCCCACGAGCGTTCCGAGTGCCGTGGAAAGGTTCATGAACGGGAATGTGACGGCAAGGCCTGAGATGGCATACTTGCCGACATCCTTTATATGGCCGATGCAGATGCTGTCGACCATATTATACAGAGAAGATGCAGTCATGGCTATAATAGCCGGGACTGCATACTGCATAAGCAAATCGCGTATTCTCTTATCTCCAAGTTCTGTAGGAACAGTTCCTGAAACAGCCATTCAATTCCTCCTGCTATTCTTTCGGTTTATCGACGATTTCGATTTCAAATACGAGCGGCGCATATGCCGGGATGGTGTTTCCGCTTCCGCTGTAGTCATAGCCGTATGCGGAGAAGAACATGCCCACGCCTTTTTCGTGCTTGCGCATCTGCCACAGGGTCTTGGAGAATCCGTTGATGACGGAGGAGCCGTCCGATGAGCTGCTTGAATACAACTTTATATCCGTGAAGTTCTCTCCCCATGAGATTTTCACCGGAGCATATGTACTCGATGAGCTGTAGATATTATAGAACTTGGCGGTGTCCTTGATGGTCGTGTCGAACACCTGCCTGTTCAGCAATCTTCCTGTATAGTTTATGTAAATGCTTGTGTCAGAAGGGAATGAAACAGTGTCATCCGGAGCTTTCGTCTGCTTGTAGTAGAAGCCCCAGGACAATGAATCGACTCCGCCCAGATACTTCGCGCCGTAGATCTGCATGCTGTCGATCTGGGATTTCAATATGTCCTCAGTTATGCCTGCGAGAGTGAGTTCATATACCGCTGAAGAATTGTCGTTCGAATGCTTGAGATAGTCGGCCGGAGTCTTGTATCTTGTCGTGGTCATGAGCCAGGACGGGATGAGCGCACGTCTTGTGCCTCCTACCCTCATTCCTTTCAGCATGTCCTCCACGCCGACCGGAAGACTGTTGCTGTATGTAGGCCAGGACGATGTGCCGTAATAATGGGACTTCTCGTATTTGCCGAGCTGCTGGGCGAGTTTCTTGCTGTTGGTGGTAGTGATGTTGCCGTCCATGTCCCTTACGGTGCAATGTACCATCACGTATTTCTGCGAGTTGAAGACTTCGCCGTCACCGGCTTTGTCGTCCAATATATATATTCCAAGTTCCGTCTTTTTCGCTTCGGGATGTTTCTGGCTGACCCAGGCCTCCACATAGCGTTCTTCATCTTCGAAAGGCAGAGTCTTCTCCGATTTTGCACAACCGGTGAAAACGAAAGCCGCGGCGAATGCGCTTGCCGCAATGAGTTCTACAATTCTTATATTATTCATTTTCAATATATTATCTATTTAATCATTCGTTATCGACTCTACCCAGATGCGATAGACCAAGGCGGAGTTTGCAGGAATCGTGCCTAACTCGCGTTTGCCGAAACCATATTTTCCTGAAAAAAGTATATAACATTCCTGGCCGGCCTTTACGCCCTCCAAGCCATATTTCAGTCCTTTCACGAAGCCTGACTCGCTGAGTTTCACTGTCTTGACCTCGAAGACCGAGTCATCGGAGAGTGTCCAGCCGGAGCCTTTGGCCACTTCTTCACTGTTGGTGGCGAACATGTCGGAAGCATTGACGGAAGTGCCGGAAAGCACATATCCCGCATAATGGAATGAGACTGTCCCATTGACAGAGAGGCTGTCGCCGTCGCCGGGAACTACCACAAGCCTGGTTACACCTTTATTATATACTACATACGCGGTGTCCACTGACTTCAATGTGGAGTTCACAAAAGACTCTATGTTCTGCTCCTGTCTGGAATACCTCAGTTTCACTTCCTCCTTGGAGCAAGCGAAGACCATGACGAGTGCAATAAGCGCGACCAATAATTTACCTGCTTTCATAATCTCCTGATTTAAAGTACTCTGACGTCACCTTCAGCAGGTATTTCTCAACCTGTGACGGTGATGATATGTCAGCGGGATTCCCGTCATTGGCCTTAAAGAAAAGCCGTCCGCCGGAAGCGTTCTCATGGCCGCCGCCGTGGAAATAGGCCTTCGAGCAACCGACTGCCGAGAAGCCTTTTTTGGACCTGATGGAGACGCGGAAGAAGCCGGCATCATCCTGCTTGAGGAAAATGCTCATCTTCACGGATGCGATGCGGAGCGGTTCGTTCACCAGGCCTTCCGTTTCGCCCTCCGAGATATTGAATTCCGATGCAATCTCTTCTGTCAAAATCATATACGCCACGCCATAATCGGTGAGTTTCATATTCTGGTACAGCATGTAGCCCCACAGCCGCACGCGTTTTTCGGTTCCGCTCTGGTACAGGTTCGAGAGTATCGCGTCCCTGTCCACGCCGACGCCCAGGAGGGCTGATGCCATGGTCAATGTAGAGGGATACACGGAGTTCGCGAAGTTGTTCGTGTCCGTGGTCATTCCGGTCATGAGTGATGTGGCCGATACTGCCGGAACAAGGGATGCGTCTGCGTGGATGTCAGGCATTGACATGAGGACATTGAACAGAAGTTCGCAGGCTGAAGAGACCGCCGTCTCGGAGAATACGACATCGAAGGATTCGGCTTCCGGGGCGAGATGATGGTCAATGAGGACCTTCCTGCACCGGGCTGCGCGAAGCATCGGTTCGAGGTCTCCCGTGCGTGTGAACGAGTTGCAGTCCAGACAGAAAATCAGGTCGGTTTCAGCTATGCGTTCACGTGCGGAATCACTGTCCGAGGGCCACTGAAGCACGTTTTCCTCCGGTGTGTCGCTGAGCATGAAAGTCAATGTCTCAGGAAGCGGGTCGGAGTAGATGACCACGGCGTCCTTGCCTCTGGACAGGAGATAGTGCAGCATCGCCAATGTGCTGCCGACCGCATCTCCGTCAGGACGGATATGAGCCACGATGGACACTTTCCCGGCGTCCCGGACCAATGTTTCGAGTCTTTCCACTGCCTTCGTGTCGATATTTACTGTATTTCCGTTCATCTGCCGCTTTCTTATACCTGATTGTTCCGGATGCAAATTTACAAATTATATTGCATTTCATAAATCAATTTCATAACTTTGTCGAGTATGAGAATTTGCGGGCGGCAGTGAAAATCGCCGCTGAAGTTCCAGCCACGTTTATAATTGATATTATAAAACTCAAAACATAAAATGAAAGGAATAGTTAAAAAGATCGTCAGCGTACTGCTGCTCTTTGTTATTGCCGGACTCGTGTATGCATGCATCAAGAGTATTATGGAGCCTATCAATTTCAACAAGCAGAAGGCTTACCGTGAGACTGTCGGTATCCAGAGAATGAAGGATGTCCGCACTCTTCAGGAGGCATTCAAGTCTGTTTCAGGCCACTTTACCGCATCTGCTGACTCCCTCGTGGATTTCTACAAGAACGGCAAGATGGAAGTGATCATGCAGATCGGTTCAAATGACGACTCTCTTGCAGTTGCAACTACTGAGAAACTCAAGAAGTCACGTAGAGGCATCACCCCTGAACAGATGTATGAACTCTACAAGAAAGGTGAGCACCTCGTATTCTCCATCTCAAGCAAAGTGGATGTGAAGGATACACTTTTCAACACAAGAAACGATTTCAACATTGATTCTCTCAAATACATTCCTTTCTCACAGGGCGACACCATCCAGATGGAGTCCGTCATCAAGGAAGTATCAGGTGTGAAGGTTCCTCTCTTCGAGGCGAGAATGCCTTACAAGTCTCTTCTCAAAGGTCTTGACAATCAGCTCAGAATCAATCTCGATGCTGACCGCAAGGCTATGAACCGTTACGAGGGACTTCAGGTAGGTAGCGTTTCAGCACCTAACAACAACGCCGGCAACTGGGAGTAGTCCGTCGGGACTCACTCACTTCATATAAGAATATGAGCCAGACGAATAATATAGAAAGCAGAATATCCATTCAAGTAGCCTTGAGTGGATATTCTTTTAAGATACAGGACAATGAGGGTGAACACTCGTCGGGCTGGCTTACGCCTGACAGGATCTTCACGACTCCCGAGTTCCAGAAGAGATATGACGCGGTGAAGATTTCGCTTCTGACACCGAAAGTGGCCCTGATTCCGGAGCAGTTCTTCAATCCGATGGAGCTCAGGCAGATGCTTGGCGACGTGGTCAAACTGGGGGAAAATGATGCCGTCGAGTTTGTCAGGATGCCGGAGAGGGCTTCGGTACTGGTTTTCTCAAACAATGTGGGAGAAACATTGTCAAGAATGATTTCCCAGACGGTATTTACTACAGACGGGTATCAGGCAAGGATTCTGCCGGAGATGTACTACATCCTGGAGGCGCTGGACAAGTGCAGTGACTACAACAAGATCGTGGCATCTTACGCTGACGGATATCTGCACCTGGCTGTGGCACAGGGAAAGTCCCTGCAAATCGCAAATACCTTCAGGGCAGTGGATTTCACGACGGCCGAGTACTTCATTTTCAACACATTGAAAAAACTTCAATTGAATCCTGAGATATCGACCATCTGCTTCAGGACGCCGGTTTCTGACGAGGAGGAAATGTCATTGTACCGATATTTCAAATCAGTGGAACAGATATGAGAATTATAGGTGGTGCGCTGAAGGGCAGGAACATCGTCACTCCTCCTGATTTCAAGGCAAGGCCGACGACTGATTTCGCCAAGGAGGCGCTTTTCAATATTCTCGACAATGAGTTCGAGTTCGAGGGGCTGAGTGTGCTTGACCTGTTCAGCGGCACGGGTTCGATTTCCTATGAGTTCGCGTCACGTGGTGCTGGCCATGTGTGGTCAGTGGAGATGAATATGCAGTATTCGTCTTTTGTCAAGGAGCAGGCCAGGAAGCTGGGCCTGAAGAATCTGACTGCAGTACATCACAATGTGTTCGATTTCATTCCCATCTGCAGGGAGAAGTTCGATATCGTGTTCGCAGACCCGCCTTATGCGCTGGAAGGGCTGGAGACGATTCCTGACAAGGTGCTGGATGCCGGATTGGTATATCCTGAGAGATATCTGATTCTGGAGCACGGGGACGAGCACTCGTTCAAGGAGCACCCCGCTTTCGTAAAGGAGAAGGTTTACGGCCGCGTCCACTTCAGTTTCTTCGAGCCGATAAATAGGGATTGTCGTTTAATGTTTTCTTTTTGACCGAAGCAGCCGACTGATTC
>OGOZ01001077.1_pt1 | contig 16120 bp, 17 predicted proteins | sample 1552801 | NCBI WGS metagenome assembly OGOZ01 (sample SAMEA2580196, study PRJEB22360) | human gut metagenome | biome: human gut; feature: human-associated habitat; material: faeces | place: Denmark | collected 2008/2010 | reverse complement strand
AAATGAGCGGAACAAAACCAACATCAGGAAAAATAAAGATAACAAATGGAAGTGTAGACAAATCATCATCAACTATGACAATAGGAGATTATGATGTTACATATAATTCTACTAAGAAAACATATGAAACTACAGAGAAAGGAACTTCAACTAAAACATATGCAAATGGTGAAGTAGTATATTTTAATGTAACAACAGGAGAAAAATGTTCGAACTATACAGAAACCCAAAGTAATATAGGAACAAAGAGTGGATGTATGAAATTCTATGCCTTTAATGATAATGGAGGAAGTAATGTAAATTTACTATTAGATCACAATACAACAGCAGAAGTTTTTTGGAATTTAAAAGTAAGTACTGCATCAGGTCCAAAAGAAGTATTGAATCAGTTAAAAAAAGATACAGCATTATGGCAAGGAACAATAACACCGGAGAATTATTCAATAGATCAATCAGAACAATGTAGTGGAGTAAAATATGCAGTAGATTATAGTGATTATAAAGCAAGATTGATTACAGCACAAGAAGTGGCACAAATCACCGGAAATACAACATTTGATGAAAAAACATCAAGTTCAATATTTTACTTTGATACAAATACAACTACTGAAAGTAAAACATGTAAATATGGAAATACAAGTGGATGTAACTATGGGTGGTTATATGATAGAACAGATACAGACTGTACAAACTATGGATGTTTAAATAATTCAGATCTATCTACATATGGTTATTGGACAATATCCCCTAATGCGTCTACCTCTGGCTACGCTTGGAGCGTGTACTACAACGGCGGCACCTTGACCAATGGCTACGTCGGCGGTGCCCACAGACACGGCGTTCGCCCAGTTATAACTGTTGCAAAATCTAACCTTTCATAATAAATACATTGAATTAGAATATAAAGATAATTGAAAATGGTATAAATTCAATTATCTTTTTTATGTTTTAATTGATTATTTTATTTTAAATATGTATAATAATCATAGGTGAAATTATGAAGCAGGAAAATATAAGAAATTTTTCTATCATTGCTCATATCGATCATGGTAAGAGTACTTTAGCAGATCGTATTTTGGAACTTACTGGAGCAATAGATGAGAGAGAAAAACAAGATCAATTATTAGATAACATGGAACTTGAAAGAGAACGTGGAATTACAATTAAATTAAATGCCGTAAGACTTAAATATCATTATAAGGATGAAGATTATATGTTAAACTTAATTGACACTCCTGGACATGTCGACTTTACATATGAAGTGTCACGTAGCTTAGCAGCATGTGAAGGAGCTATTCTTGTTGTTGATGCAGCACAAGGAATAGAAGCTCAGACTTTAGCAAATCTTTATCTAGCTTTGGATAATGATTTAACAATTATTCCTGTTATAAATAAAATAGATTTACCTAATGCTGATCCTGAAAAAGTAAAGAAAGAACTAATGGATACATTAGGATTTAATGAAGATGAAATAATTTTAACAAGTGCGAAAAATGGTATTGGTATTAAAAAATTAGTTGAAACAATTATTGAAAAAGTACCTAGTCCTAAAGGTAATAAAAAAGATAAATTACAAGCTTTAATATTCGATAGTATATATGATCCTTACCGTGGTATTATTACTTTATCTAGAGTAGTGGATGGTAGTGTTAAAGTTGGAGATAAAATAAAAATGATGGCAACTGGTGCCACCTATGATATTACAGAAATTTTAGTTCATAGCCCTAAAGAGGTTAAAGTTGATGAGTTATATGCTGGAGAAGTAGGGTGTATATGTGCTAGTATCAAAAGTATTAATGATGTAAAAGTAGGAGATACTATTACTAATGCTTTAAATCCTGCAAGTAAACCTTTGCCAGGATATAAACCTATGAAACCAATGGTATTCTGTGGACTTTATCCAATTGAATCATCACGTTATCCAGAACTTCGTGAAGCGTTAGAAAAATTAAAATTAAATGATGCATCTTTAGAGTTTGAACCAGAAACATCAAAAGCTTTGGGGTTTGGATTTAGATGTGGTTTTTTAGGACTTCTACACATGGATATTATTGAGGAGAGAATTGAAAGAGAATTTAAAATAGATTTAATTGCAACATCTCCTTCTGTTGTTTACGAAGTAACTTTAACCGATCATTCTACCGTAATGATTGATAGCCCAGTTAAAATGCCTGATAAGCAAAAAATATTAGATATTAAAGAACCATATATTAGAACTAACATCTTTGTGCCTAGCGAATATATAGGTCCAATAATGGAATTATGTCAAGATAAACGTGGTAATTATATTTCTATGGAATATTTAGACCCTACACGTGTTAATATTCATTATGAAATTCCACTATCAGAAATAGTATACGATTTTTTTGATAAGTTAAAATCTACAACTAAAGGTTATGCATCTTTCGATTATGAATTGATTGGGTATAAAAGTAGTAATTTAGTTAAAATGGATATTTTACTTAATGGTGAAGTTGTAGATGCTTTAAGTATAATTGTACATAAAGATTTTGCTTATAAACGTGGTAGAGGTGTTGTTGAACAGTTGCGTAAACTAATTCCACGCCAACAATTTGAAGTTCCAATTCAAGCTTGTCTTGGAAATAAAGCAATTGCTCGTGAGACTGTTAAAGCAGTACGTAAGGATGTTTTAGCAAAGTGTTATGGTGGAGATGTTTCTCGTAAAAGAAAACTACTTGAAAAACAAAAAGAAGGTAAGAAAAGAATGAAAATGGTAGGTAGTGTTGAGATACCTCAAGAAGCTTTCTTAGCTGTTTTAAGTATGGAGGATGAAAAATGACAATAGGAGAATTAACAAAAATTGCTAATGAATATTTAGAAGAAACTATTTCTCTTGAAGCTTTAGCAACTCGCCATGGTATTTCAAAAACAACTTTAATTAGATATTTTAATGGTGAACAATTAATTACTTTACCAACTAATTTACAAGAAAAAGTAGATATAAAAAAGAGAAAAAATTGGATAGATGGAAAGTCTACTAGTGGTAATTTAGGGCATACAACATTACCAAAAGAACAAATTCAAAAAATAGCTATGTTTGCTATTAAAAATAATTTATCTTTAAGGCAAATAGCTGATATAACTAAAACTAATTATTCTACATTATATAATTTATTTACAATCGATAATCTTGGTGTTGATTTGTATTTACAATTATTAACATTATATGGAGAAAATAAAAAAACAAAAAGAAAATAATCACTTTTGATGACTATTTTCTTTTTGCTTTGGAACAATAGCTTTCATAAATTCAACTTCTAACATACTAGGATATATGTATCTTTCTACTGTTCCTATTAAAAGATTTTTACTATCCATTTTTGTATAATCAATATCTAGTGGACCACAAGGAAGACTTTTACTTTTTTCTAAAACAAATTCTCTTATAAATATTCTTATCGTTCTTCCATTTCCTTCTCTAAAAGGATGAACCATAATTAAATCATGATAGAATGGAGCAATATAAAAAGCTAATTCTGAAATTGAGGAAATATTTTTGATTTTATTTAAATCACTAAGAATTTCATCTAAAGATTTTATGATATTTTTAGGATCGCAGAAACTTGTTCTATCTTTTCCTAAAGTACATAATCTTATTTCTCCAGCAAATGGATATATTTTGCCAAAAACAAATTTGTGGATTTTTTTCAAATCTTCAATATCAAAATTTTTACATATTGGTTTTAAATATAGAGCTGCAATTGTTGTTCTAGTAATATCTTTTTCTATTTCTTTTAATTTATCACTATCAGTGATATTTAAATTATTCTTTAAAACATTCGTTCCTTCAATTAAATAATCATCCCAATGATCTTTTTCCATTATAACCATCCTTAACTTTAGTCTTTTTTTTACCACTATTTTTTGTTTTAATGTCAACACTTACTTCTTCAAAGCTAATATTCGCATCTGCTTGCCTAAGTGCTTCCTTAAGTTCTTTAAGTCTCTCTATCTTATCCATACATAACACATCCTTACTTTATTTTATCATATTTTTCTAATATGTACTATTATATTTGCTTAAGAATAATCATTTTGCTATAATGGTTATAGAAAAGAGAATGCCTATGAAGTCGTGTTATATCCATATTCCATTTTGTAAAACAATTTGTTCCTATTGTGATTTTTGTAAATTTTATTATAATAAAAAATGGATTTTAAAATATTTAGAACAGTTACAAAAAGAAATAGATTTAAATTATAAAGGTGAAAAATTAAGTACGATATATATAGGTGGAGGAACACCAACATCACTTGATTATAATGAATTAAAATATTTATTAGATATAATAAAAAAATTAAAATTAAGTAATAATTATGAATATACGATTGAAGCTAATGTCGAAACTTTAGATTTAGATAAGATAAAATTATTGAAAGAATATGGTATAAATAGAGTAAGTATTGGTGTTGAGAGTATTGTAGAAAAAAATATTAAGTTTCTAGAACGTCATCACACTAAAGAAGATGTTGTTAAGGTTATTGATTTATTAAAACAAGAAGGTATTAATAATATTAATATTGATTTAATTTATGCTTTACCAAAACAACGTATGGATGATTTAAAAATAGACTTAGACTTCTTTTTAAGCTTAGATATTCCACATATCTCAACTTATTCACTTATGATAGAGCCTCACACCAAATTATATATAAATAGTGTTAAGAATATTGACGAGACATTAGATTTAGAGATGTATAATTATATTTGTAAGATATTAAAAGATAATGGATATAATCATTATGAAATAAGTAATTTTTCTAGAGATAATTTTGAATCAAAACATAATTTAACTTATTGGAATAATGAAGAGTATTATGGATTTGGTGTAGGTGCGAGTGGATATGTAAATGATATTCGTTATGATAATACACGAAGTATTAACAAATATTTAGATGGTAATTATCGTTTTGGTGAGGAAAAAATAGATTTTAATACGAAAGTTGAAAATGAATTTATTTTAGGCTTCAGAAAATTTAAAGGAATTAATAAAAAAGAATTTTATGATAAATATCAAATAGATATTGATAGTTTAGATATAATAAAAAAATTAAAAGAAGAAAAGAAAGTGTTTGAAGATGAAGATAATATATTTATAAATCCAAAGTATATTTATACATCTAATCAAATATTAATAGAGTTTTTAGGAGGAAATTATGAACAAAGAAGAAATATTTAAAGTAGAAATAGATTATGTGTTTAATACAAAGTTAAAAGAAAATTTGAAGACGCTAGTGAATTTATTACCAGATTATTTTTTTGAAATACCAGCATCATCTACAGGAAAATATCATCCATCTTTTGCTTTGGGAGAAGGTGGTCTTGTAAGGCATACTAAAGCTGCTGTAAGAATTGGTTACGAGCTTTTAAATGATAATTGTATTGGTAATGTTTTTAATGATAATGAAAAAGATTTAATTATTATGGCACTTCTTATGCATGATGGTTGTAAATCAGGTCTTACTCATGGACAATATACAGTAGTAAATCATCCTCTTATTGTTTCGAAGTTAATTCAAGATAATAAAGATAAATTAACACTAACTGATGATGAATTAAATTTGTTGTGTTCGATGATAGAAACTCATATGGGAGAATTTAATAAAGATTTTAAAGGTAATGTCGTTTTACCTTTACCACATAATAAATATCAAAAATTTGTTCATATGTGTGATTATTTAGCTAGTAAAAAATTTCTTGATATTAAATTTGAAAATAATAATATAGTGGGGTAATTATTATGGCAGAATTTGATTATAATTCTTTTTCTCAAAGTTTAGATGAATATAAAAAGTTTGTTAATAATAAACATTGGGCTGATTTAACAGAAAGTGAAACTTTTTATGTTGAAGATAAAGAAAAATTAAAAAATCGCCGAAGATATATTAGAGAATATATCATGCCACTATTATTTTCCATGAAAAATAGTAGTAATTTTAAATTTTCTCATTCAGATAGTGCCTTAACTTGTCGTAACATGCGTGATGATATTCATGCTTATTATAAAAAATTAAATTATAATGAACAAGATTTATTTCGAATTAATAGTGAAAGAAAAATAAATAGATATTGACACGAACAAATGTTTTTGGTAGAATTATGTTGGAGGTAAGATATATGGAAAATGTACATGCAAAAGTTAGCTTATTAGGATATACTAAAACTATCAATGGTGGTGGTCCAGAAGAAGTTGTTGCCGCTGCTGGAAAGCTTTGTTATTCTAAAGTTGGAGCTAAAGAAATATTAGAAAAAATGACTGAAGAAGATATTGAAAAATTTTTAAACACTTTAAGTAATTTAGGACATTATAGTCCATTTGAACATGCTAATTTTACTTTTGTTATAGAAGGTATTAGTCGGGCTTGTTCTCATCAAATAGTAAGACATAGAATTGCTAGTTATTCACAACAAAGTCAAAGATATGTTGATCTTAAAGATACTATTAAGGTGATAGTACCTCCGGAAATAGAACAAGATGAGGAAATAAAACAAAAATATATAGATTCAATTATGAATGATTATGATGCTTATGTGGATATAACCGCATCCTTATCACATAAATACATAAACGAAGGTATGAATGAAAGAGCAGCTACTAAAAAAGCTTTAGAGGATGCTAGATTTGCTTTACCTAATGCTTGTGAAACTAAGTTGGTAATGACAATGAATGCTAGAAGCTTAATTAATTTTTTTGAAAAAAGATGCTGTAATAGAGCTCAATGGGAAATTAAAGAAGTGGCAGATCAAATGCTAGATTTGGTTTTGAAAGTTGCTCCGCACTTATTTGCGAAAGCAGGGGCTAAATGTGCTTTTGGTACTTGTCCTGAAGGAAAAATGAGTTGTGGAAAAAAACAAGAACCTAGAGAGTTACAAAAGGTGAAAAAATATGAGAGGTAAATTAATTGTAGTAGAAGGGACTGATTGTTCTGGAAAAGAAACGCAAACAAATCTTTTATTAACCAATTTACATACAGATAATATAAAGGTTGAAAAATTTAGTTTTCCTAACTATCAATCTCCAACTGGAAAAATAATAGGAGGTCCTTATTTAGGAAAAAGTTATATTTGTGAAGGTTGGTTCCCTGAAGGAGCACCACAAGTAGATCCTAAAGTAGCAGCTTTATATTACGCCGCTGATAGAAAATATAATATTTATAAAATAAATTTCTTACTTGAAAATGGTGTAAATGTTATTTTAGATAGATATGTATATTCTAATATGGCTCATCAAGGTGGAAAAATAAAAGATAGTAATGAAAGATTTGCTATGTATGATTGGTTAGATAAACTAGAATTTGATTTGTTAGAACTTCCAGAAGCTGATATTAAAGTTTTTTTACACCTTCCTGTTGAGCAAGCAACAAAACTTCGTATGGGAAGAGAAGAAGCTTTAGATGAAAATGAGAAAGATATTAATCATTTAAAAGATGCTGAAAGAGCTTATATAGAAATTGCAAATAAATATAATTTTAAAACTATAGAATGTAATATAGAAAATGATATAAGAACTATAGAAGATATTCAAAATGAACTTTATAAATTTATAAAAGAAGAGATTAATATTAAAGATATGTAGAAGTTTTATCATATAAAATCATTCAGGAGGTGGACTGGTGCAAACACTGCAAATAAGAAATTCAACAGCAGAATTTTTAATTTTTACGAAGCAAAACAAAGAGAAAACAATTGAGGTAATAGTAGATGATGAATCAGTATGGCTTAGTCAGAAATTGATTGCTGAACTTTTTGGAACAACTAGGAACAATATTACAATGCACTTAAATAATATTTTAGAGCATGAATTAGATAGAAATTCAGTGTGTAAGGATTTCTTACATACTGCTGAAGATGGAAAAAATTATAAGACCAAATATTATAATTTAGATGCTATTATTTCTGTTGGTTTTAAAATTAATAGCAAAAGGGCTATTGAATTTAGATTGTGGGCTATTAATATATTAAAACAATATTCTGTTAAAGGATTTGTTTTAGATAAGGAAAGACTCAAAAATGGGACATTCTTGAATGAAAATTATTTTGATGAATTGTTACAAGAAATAAGAGAAATTAGAATAAGCGAAAGAAATTTTTATCAAAAAATAACAGACATATATGCCACTAGTTTAGATTATAATAAAGACTCTTCAATTACTAAAGAATTTTTTAAAACTGTGCAGAACAAAATGCACTACGCTGTTCATGGTAATACTGCTGCGGAAGTTATAGTAAAAAGGGCAAATTATGAAAAAGAGCATATGGGTCTTACTAATTGGAAAAATTCTCCAAATGGCAAAATAATGGCAACTGATGTTATAATTGCTAAAAACTATTTAACAGAAGAAGAACTAAAATCGTTAGAAAGAATAGTTACAATGTATTTAGATTATGCAGAAGACCAAGCCGAAAGACATATCCCAATGACTATGGAAGATTGGAAAAAAAGATTAGATATCTTTTTACAATTTAATGAAAGGGCAGTTTTAAATAATCCTGGCAAAGTAATGCATAAAGTTGCAGAAAGCTTTGCTTTATCAGAATTTGAAAAATACAGAATTGTACAAGATAAATTATTTGAATCTGATTTTGATAAGTTTTTGATAGAAATAGAAAATGAAGGTATAAATAATTAGATTGAAGTATTGCATTACAAAAAGTAATTATGTATAATTAGTATAGTAAAGGAAAGTGGTAGTATGGTTAAAGTAGTATCTAAAAAATTAGCAAAAATACCAACCTGGGGGGGGGTTATTTAATCATACTATAATAATAAAAGATAAAGAAAACACAAAGTTTCTAGACTTATTTGTAGTCTAGATTTCTTTGTGTTTTTTTGTTGTACCTTTACTAAATAAAGTAAATCTAAATAAAAGAAGGAGGAATATTATGAAAAATAAAAAAGGTTTTACTTTAATAGAATTACTAGCGGTAATAGTAGTACTAGCAATCATCGCTCTTATTGCTACACCAATAGTAATGAATACAATAAAGAATGCAAAGAAAGGAGCCGCAGAAAGAAGTGCAGATAATTATGTAAAAGCTGTAGAACAAGCAGTAGCAGAATCAAGAATTGATGGAACAAAAATAGCTAATGGTACATATAATATTCAATCAGATGGTAATTTATGTCCAGTATCAGGATGTGGAGAAAATGACAAAGATAAAATAACGATAGATATGAGTGGAAATAAGCCAACATCAGGAACAGTAACTATATCTAATGGAGGAGTATCCCAAGATGGAACATCAATGATAGTAGGAGATTATGCAGTAAGTTATGACAAAGATAACAATAAACAACAAGCTCAAGAACTATATAAAGGTGTTTTGTGTAAAGCTAATACAGCAAAAGCAACAGCAATACTATGGGATGGTGAAAATAGCCCAAATGATGATTCTTCTTATAAAGAACAAGAAGTAGGATTGCTGGCAAGTGAAACAACGAGTAAATATGATGTTGGAGTAACGTATACGTGTGAACTAGGAGATAATGATATAAAAACATTTTTTATATTAGAAGCAAATGGTGATAATGTATCATTAATAATGAATGCAAATGTAGATTCAAACGGAAAAGAAATAACATCAAGTAATATACCAGAAGATGACGAAAATGTGGCATGGATAACTAATGAAGATTATCTAGCTGTAGGTGGAGTAGTAACAAATACAATGAAAAAGGATAACGGTCCTTGTCAAACTGGAAATATTTGTGTAACAACTGAGTATGGTCCAGTGACTGCAGAAACTACACTAAAAACAAGAACAACAAAATGGACAAGACTGATATCAACTCAAATAACATTACCAACTGCAAATCAAATAGCAGAAGCATCAAATTTTTCATTTAATGGAGAGGGTGTTAATGGAAATTTAAAGCCTTGGTTGATTGCAAATATTGAATTACTCGGAACAAATGGATATTGGACGTCAACTTCTGATGAATCTGATGAATATAAAATCAGAGCTTTTTCTGTATATGGAACCTATAGAGGAGGAATAGACTCTTATGCTTATACTATTATTAACTCTGACTATGGCATCCGTCCTGTAATCACAATCTCAAAATCACAACTAGATTAAATAATCACACACAAAAGCAGTTGATTTTTCAACTGCTTTTTCTTTACTTTAATAATAAAATATGCTAAAATACAAGGCACTGAGGTGAAACTATGGAAGAAATAGAACTAAGGAAAGAACAAAACTTACAAAGAATATATAATGCTAGAGATGTTATTAATCAAGCTTTAATTAGTGGTTTAATAACAAGTAATGATATTTTTAAATTATTGAGGTGTGATAAAGAATATATTTTATCAAGTCCTAAAAGTTATAAAGAGTTATTATTAAAACAAATTGCTATTAATCCATTTTTATTATGTGATCAAGATAATCTTGATTTAAATGTTAAAAAGATAATACCTGTTTTATTAACATTAAGAAGTAATTCAGAAATAGATGAATTAGAAATGATGCAAGAACTTGATTTTATTAGCGAACAAGAATTAAAAGAAGAAATACAGATGGTAAAGTTTAACTATTATTTATCATCAGAAGACGGAAGAAATATTCTAAAAAAGGGCCATGTTAAAAATGTAAAAGATAATGTTTTACGTAAAACAATAAAATAATAGATTGAATTTAATTTTTAATATGGTATAATTATTTTGTTAAAGCTTAAAGCTGTGATGAAAAAGTAGTAATAAGTCTAATTATTAATAGAGATAAAGTGGTTGGTGGAAACTTTAAATAAATTCTTATGAATTCGTTTTCTAGCAATATAAAAGAAAATTTATATCGGTAACGCGTTATAGTTTTAAGGTGCTTTAAGCACAAATTAAGGTGGTACCACGTAAACTCACGTCCTTATCTGGATAGTGAGTTTTTATTTTAGGAGGAGATATTATGGTAGAAAAATTAAATGAACTATGTGAATTAGTACTTCATGAAATTAGTGAAGTAAATGATTTAAAAGCTTTAAATGATTTAAGAGTTACATATTTAGGTAAGAAAGGCCCTATTCAAGAGTTAAGTGCACACTTAAGAGAATTAAGTATTGAAGAAAAGAAAAGTTTTGGGGCTGCTTTAAATTCTGTTACTAGTAAATTAAGTGAGGCGATTGATTCTAAACGTCATGAATTAGAAGAAATAGAATTAAATAAAAAATTAGAAAGTGAAAAAATTGATATTAGTTTACCTAGTACTAAAGTTGAAGTAGGAGCTCCTAATATTTTAGAAAAAGTTATTGAAGAAGTAGAAGAATTATTAATGTCTATGGGTTACGATGTTGTTGATGGCCCTGAAATAGAAGAAGATAAATTTAATTTTGAACTTTTAAATATACCAAAGGGTCATCCTGCTAGAGATGCACAAGATACATTCTATATTAAAGATGAAGAGTTACTTTTAAGAAGTCAAACTTCTCCTGTTCAAGCAAGAACAATGTTAAAAGGAAATGGTGAAAAACCAATTAGAATGATTTGCCCTGGTAAAACTTATAGAAGAGATGATGATGATGCAACTCACTCACATCAATTTATGCAAATAGAGGGGTTACTAGTAGATAAAGAGGTATCTTTATCTGATTTAAAAGGAACATTTGATTTAATTGCTAAAAAATTATTTGGTAAAGATTGTGTAACAAGATTTAGACCTAGTTATTATCAATTTACAGAACCATCAGTAGAAACAGATATTAGTTGTTTTAACTGTCATGGTAAAGGATGTAATATTTGTAAAAACACTGGTTGGATAACTGTTGCTGGTGCTGGTATTGTTCATCCTAATGTTTTAAGAAATTGTGGCTATGATCCAGAAGTATGGACTGGTTTTGCTTTTGGATTTGGAGCTGAAAGACTTGCAATGCTTAAATATGGTATTAATGACATTAGAACATTCTATAATACTGATTTAAGAGAAAGTAAAGTATTTGATAGAAAGGAAAGCGAATAGTATGATTAGTTTAAATTGGGTAAAAGATTATGTTGATATTGAATCAGAAGATTTAAAAGAACTTGCTGTTAAAATTACTAAAGCTGGTATTAATGTAGAAAAAGTAATAACTAATCATATTGATCATTTAGTAATTGGTGAAGTTTTAGAATGTGTAGATCATCCTAATAGTGACCACTTACATATTTGTAAAGTAAATGTAGGAAATGAAGTTACCCAAATTGTATGTGGTGCTTCTAACGTAAGAGCTGGTATTAAAGTTATAGTTGCTCTTCCTGGAGCTATTCTCCCTGGTAACTTTGAAATCAAAAAGGGAAATATCCGTGGTGAAGAATCAAATGGTATGATTTGTGCTTTATTTGAATTAGGATTAGAAGAAAAAACAGAAGAAAATTATAATAAAGGAATTCATGAATTAGATAGTAATGCTCCTGTTGGAGAAGATCCATTAAAATATTTAGGACTAGATGATACTGTTTATGAATTAGATGTTCATAAGCATAGAAATAATGACTGTTATTACCACATTGGCTTTGCTTATGAAATAGCTACCATCTTAAATAAGAGGGTGACACTTCCTAATTTAGATTATAATGAGATTAGTGATGATATAAATAATCACTTCAGTTTAAGTGTAGAAACTAAAAAATGTCCATATTATTTAGCTAAAATGGTTAAAGATGTTACTATCAAAGAGTCACCAGATTTCATCAAAAAAAGATTAGTTTCTGCTGGGATGAGACCTATTAACAATGTTGTTGATATTTCTAACTATGTTATGCTTGAATACGGGCAACCAATGCATTTCTTTGATAAAAATAAATTAGGAGATAAGATTGTTGTAAGAGATGCTAAAGAAGGAGAGAAAATCACTACTTTAGATGGTAAAGATAGAATTTTAAAAGCTAGTGATATTGTTATAACAGATGGTGAAAAACCTGTATGTATAGCTGGTGTAATGGGAGGCTTAAATACAGATGTTGATGAAAATACTAAAGATATTCTAATTGAAAGTGCTATTTTTGATGCTGTTAGTATCAGATATACTGCTTCTAATTTAAATCTTAAAAGTGAAGCATCTATTAGATATGGTAAAGGATTAAACTATGAATATACTATGGATGCTATTAACAGAGCTTGTCATTTGCTAGAAAAATATGCAGATGCTAAAATATTAACTGGTATTGTAATGCATGATAATATTGATAAGACTCCAAAAGTAGTTGAGTTTAAACCAAGCGCTATTAATAAGATGTTAGGAATAACTATTAGTGAAGAAGATATGGCTAGTGAATTAGATCGTCTTGATTTTAAATATACTAAAGATGGCGATAAGTTTACTTGTACTATTCCAAATAGGCGTTTAGATATTGAAGCTAACGTTAATGATATAGCTGAGGAAATTGGCAGACTTTATGGTTATCAAAATCTTGTTTCTACTTTACCTAAAGGAGAATTTAAAAGTGGCGTATATGTAGGTGATGTTAAATACCGTAAACTTATTTCTAAACGATTAAGAGCTTTAGGACTTAATGAGTGTAAAACATATACTTTAGTAAGCCCAGATATGGCTAAATTATTTAATTATGAAAATAAGAACAAAATAGTATTACCAAATCCAATGAGTTTTGATAAATCAGTCATTAGAGCTACTTTAATTCCATCATTATTAAACATTTATGATTATAATAAAGCTCGTAAAGTAACTGATGTATGTATTTATGAAATAAGTAAAACTTATGATACTAATTTAACAGAAGATACTAAAGTTTCTGTTTTAATGAAAGGTAACTACTTAGTTAATAATTGGCAAAACTTAAGAGTAAAAGTAGATTTTTATCTAGTTAAGGGTATTGTTGAAAACTTACTTGATTATTTAGGACTTAAAAATAGATATAGTTTTGTTGTTGATACTATTCCAGATTTACACCCTGGAATAAGCGCTAAAATAATTTTAGATAGAGAAGAAATTGGTGTTATTGGACGTGTTCATCCAAGTTTAAAGAAAGATGAGATATATGTTTTTGAACTTTCAATGAATAAGTTAATAAAACAAATTAAACCATTAAAATATAAAGAAGCATCTAAATATCCAAGTATTACTAAAGATATGGCCTTTATTGTAAAAAAAGATGTTTCATCTAATGATATTCAAAGTATTATTAAAAAAGTTGGTGGAAGATTACTTACTGACATAGATGTCTTTGATGTGTATGTTGGAGAAAATGTAGGTGATGATGAGAAATCAATTGCTTATACTCTAACATTCTCTGATCAAACACGTACTTTATCTGATGAAGAGGTAACACAATTATTTAGACAGATTATTGAAAAAGTAGAACAAACAGGTGCTAAGTTAAGAGATAAATAATGCATCAATATATTGACACTACAAACAATAATATTGTATACTTAATACAGTAAAGGACAGTGGTAGTATGGTTAATATAACTTCAAAAGAATTATCAGAAAAACTAATCTTGGGTATATATAACCATACTATAATATTAAATAATAAAGAAAACACAAAGTTTCTAGACTTTTTTATAGTCTAGATTTCCTTGTGTTTTTTATTGTACCTTTACAAGTAAGTGAATCTAAATAAAAGAAGGAGGAAAAGAAGATGAATAAAAAACACGGATTTACACTTATCGAATTACTAGCGGTAATAGTAGTATTAGCAATAATAGCACTAATAGCAACACCAATAGTAATGAATACAATCAAAAGTTCAAAGAAAGGAGCAGCTGAGAGAAGTGCAGATAGCTATGTTAAACAAGTAGAAGTAGCAGTAGCAGAAGAACGACTAAGCAAAAATGAAGTACTAGAAGGCGAATATCAAATAACAAGTGATGGAAATCTATGTAGAGATAAAAGTGCAAGTTGTTCAGATGATAACAAAATAAAAATTGAAATGAGCGGAACAAAACCAACATCAGGAAAAATAAAGATAACAAATGGAAGTGTTGATCAAACATCATCAAGTATGACAATAGGAGATTATACTGTTTCATATAATTCTACTAAGAAAACATATGAAGCAACAGAAAAAGGAAATAGTACAACTACTGCGCTTTGCACAGCTAACACATCTAAAGTATCTGCATTAGTTTATAATTCTGGCAATCCCGGTCAAGAATCATCATATACAAGCCAAGAAGTAGGATTATTAGCAAGTGAATCAGGAGCGTATACTACAGGAGTAACATATACATGTGAATTAGGTGATAATGAATCAAAAACATTCTTTGTATTAGAAACAAATGGAGATAATGTATCACTAATAGCAGGATTTAATTTAGGAAGTACGGTTGCATGGTCGAGTGATGGAAGTAATCATAAAGATGAAGATGCAAGTGCACAAGCTGTGACTGCAAAAGCAGCATTAAAAGAAAGAACTTCAGGATGGACAAAGTTAACAGAATCACAAATCGCATTACCAACATATGATCAAATATATAAAGCTGCAGGTAATAAAACTTCAGGATTCCCAACATGGCTATATAGTTATACAAAAACACCAATAGCATTTGGTTATTGGACATCAACCATTGATACGTCTAGCACTACACTCGCTTGGTATGTGGCCTATGTTGGTGCTTTTGACGAAGATATGGACGTTGGCTATGATAGCTTCTACGGCGTTCGTCCTGTAATAACCATCTCAAAATCACAATTAAATTAATAAATATTGATTAAATAGACTTTAAAGTCTATTTTTTATTGTATAAAAATATATTTATAATGGTGATACTATGAAATCCATTAATAAATTGAGAAGTTTTTTACTAGAAGATGATTTAGAAATAAGAATTTATAAACATAAAGTAAATGTAGTTAATTATGAAACAATTGGGCATTTTGATTCTAGTAAAGTAATGATATACCACAAAGATGGTTGTCTAGTAGTAAAAGGAGATAATCTAGTAGTATCACGTTTGATGAGTAGTGAAGTATTAATTACCGGAGATATAAAAAATATAGAATTGAGGTAATGATATGAAAAATAGTCTTTTTTATCATGTTAAAAGTAAATTAAAATTAGAAATTAGAGGAAAAAATACTGAAAGATTTATTCATAAATTAGCAAGTAATAAAATTGAACTTTTAAATATTAAAAATATTAAAAGAGATATTATAGAAATT
>OGOZ01001074.1_pt1 | contig 16142 bp, 16 predicted proteins | sample 1552801 | NCBI WGS metagenome assembly OGOZ01 (sample SAMEA2580196, study PRJEB22360) | human gut metagenome | biome: human gut; feature: human-associated habitat; material: faeces | place: Denmark | collected 2008/2010 | reverse complement strand
ATTTTGCATATATTTATGAGGTTTTTATTATGGTATCTGTAAATGAATTTCCAATAGCAACTGCAAATGAAATACCAGGTTTTAAAATTATTGAAACAAAAGGTTTTGTCTATGGTTTGACTGTTAGAAGTAGGGGTGTAGGCGGTCAGGTATCTGCCGGTTTACGCTCTTTAGTTGGTGGAGAAATTAAAGAATATGTTTCCATGATGGAAGATTCAAGGGATGAAGCATTGGAAAGATTAATTGAACATGCCAAACAATTAGGTGGAAATGCTATTGTTGCAGTACGTTTTGATTCTAATGATATTTCTAATGTTATGCAGGAGATTCTTGCTTATGGAACTGCTGTTGTAGTTGAAAAAGAAGAATAATTGGTTGTGATTTCATTTTTCAAGATGATTTTGAATTTAAAAACAAATCAGTTCCCAGAATGATTTTAGGTAATGCTCCTTTTATAGCTGAACCTTATTTTGGCCATAGATCCAGATTGTATGATTTGGATTTGCATAGAAATCCTGATGCAATAGCTGATATTATCATTGAGTCTTATAATCATGGAGTTAGGTCTATTAACTTAGTTAATGATGATGCATTAATTAAAGGATTTGATATGGCTTTAGATGAGGGCTGTGACATGAAGGTTGTAGCTACTGTCGGAAAGTCTGATGTTGATTATATGAATCCCAATTATGATGTAGCTAAAGAGGTGGATTGGGGAGATGATATTGAATTATTTGATAATTATGATTGTCCTTTAATGCTTGTTGACGAGTTTATTGTTGACGGTTATGACTGGAATCTGACTTCAAATATTTTGTCTCAGATTAATGATACATCTGCTGCCTCCGGATTAATAACTGCTTTTCCAAATAAAACTACTGATTTGCTTATGGATAATCCTGTTTTAGATTTGTTTGATTATTATATGGTTCCTATAAATAAACTGGCTTATATGATGGATATTCCTTCATTTTTACCAAAAGAAAGACAGGAATTCAAAGTTAAAATTGAAAAATTGGATAAAAAAATAATAGCGACTCGTATTTTGGCAGCAGGGATTTTAAAGCCTGCTGAAGCATTTGATTTTTTAAATACTTTGGATTATGTTGATTTGGTGACTTTTGGTGTAGCTAGTAAAAAAGAAGTTGTGGAAGATGTTACAATATTGAAAAATATTTAATCTTCCTTAAAATCTACTATTTCATAGTTGTCAAATGGGACTAGATTTTTTTGTTTGATTTCAAGGTTTAAACTTTCCAAACCTTGCTCTAATTCTTTAATGTTTTTATTTGAAGGTTTTTTGCCAGTAATTTGCAGGTATTGTCTTGGATTAATTTCACAAAATTCACATTCAAAGTTGCAGCATCTGTCTTTTTCTTCGCAGCCGTAGCCTTCAAGTTCTTCTTTTGTTCCGATTACAATATCTTCAAGAATCTTTGAGACTCTTGAATCTGCTGCAAACATAGCTATTTTTTGAGAATATCCGCAAATTCCAATAGCTTTTTGCCCTCTAAAGTTACAAATCCATTTAATAGGATAATCTTTTATTCCTTCAATTTTTAAGTTTTCTACCATATTATCACAAGTTGTCTTTTCTTTCTCTAATAATTTTCAATAATTCAGAAGGATTTTCAAATTCTTTCAATTCCCAGGATTTAATCACAGGAATGGTTCCAAGCGAATCTTTTATTTTGTCATTATTTATTATAAAAACAGGTTCCGAAGATGTAATCATTGACAAATCTTTTAATGGGATAGCCATTCTTTTTAAAGTTTTTTCACTTCTGTTTTTCTCAACATTAGTTAATAATGATGATTTGTCTTTTGAGCTTTTCATTTTTGCTACAGCATCAAAAGGACTTTTATTTGTAGATAAAATACCGTAACCAAGTTTGGATAAATCATCTGCTCCTTCAACATTACTGTATTCAATATCTTCGCTTATGGTCGGTTTTAATAAATCAATGTCCAATGTTACTTTTGTATTTAGTATTTCTTCGAGAATCATAGCTGTTTCTGTATTGGCTCTGACAATTTCATTTTCATATTTGTACATTGTTGCTCTTGATACATGAGCCAAATCAGCCAAATCTTTTAATGATAATGAATATTCTTCTCTGTATTGCTTTATAACATTACCGTCAACTTTAACAAAGTATCCTCCTCTGTCTGCAAGGATTTCAGGATATTCCTTGTAAAGTATCATATTTTTTAAGGTTTCAAAACTTATAGCAGGAATATCATATCTTTCATAGATTACTCCTTCTTCCAGAATGCCGTTTCTTGATTTTTCACCAATTATAATCGGGGAAGCAAGGAATATATTAGCTAATTGTTTCATTTCATGAGCATTGGCTTCATTAATACTGTCTATATTTAAAAAAGTTTTTAAAAGTTTTCAGAAGATATTAGCAATATCGATTGATATTGCTTTTTTAGTCTTTTTTATGTTATAATTTATTAGGTTGCTTACTTAATATAAAAAAATGAAAGGAGAATTAAAAAATAAAATATGAGTAAAATTAAGATATTTGGTCTTGGTGGACTAAATGAAAATGGAAAAAATATGTATATAGTGGATGTAGATGACAACATATTTGTGTTTGATGCAGGATTAAAATACCCTAGTTCTAATATGCTTGGTGTTGACTACATAATACCTAATTTTGATTATTTAAAAGAAAACAAAGATAAAATACGTGGTATTTTTATTACTCATGGTCACGATGGTAATATGGGGGCACTTCCTGATATACTTAATGAAATGCCTGATATACCTGTTTATGCTACGAAGTTTACAATGAATTTGATTAAGAAAGAGTTAGATGAGAAGAATATTAAAGCAACTAAATTAAAAGAAATTAGACCACATTCTAAGATTGATGTAGCCAATTTCTCAATATTTCCAATCGAAGTAACTCATTCTATACCTGAAGCTGTTCTATATGTTTTATATACTGATGATGGTGCAATTGTTTATGCAACTGATTTTGTATTTGATTCTACTATGCTTGGATCATATAAAACTGATATAGGTAAGCTTGCATACGTAGGTAAACAAGGAGTATTATGTCTTCTTTGTGAATCATGTTATGCTTACAGAACTGGACATACTAGTCCAAGCCATAGAATATATTCTAAGATGTGGGATATATTGAATGGTACTGAAGATAGAATTATAGTTAGTTTATATCCAGATCATATTTATAGATTACAAGAAATATTTGATGCTGTATCTAGAACTAAAAGAAAAATTGTAATAATGGGTAAAAAACTACAAGAAGCAGTTGATTATTCAATTGATAATAATTATTTAAATGTAGATAAGAGTATTATTGGAAATCTATCTAATATAAAAGATAAAGATGTAGTTATAATAGTGGCCGATGATAAAGAAAAAGAAGTAGCAAGTTTAGAAAAGATTATTAATGGATATGATAAATATATCAAATTAAAAGCGGGGGATACAGTATTCATTTCTGAACCTGTTTATCCTGGCAATGAAAAGATTATTTCAAAGATTATTGATGATTTATCAAGACTTGATGTTGAAGCAATTAGTCTTTCTATGAAGAAGCACGTATTACATCATGCCTCTAGTGAAGACTTAATGCAAATGATTAATCTTATGAATCCTAAGTATTATATGCCTGTTCGTGGAGAATATAGATATCAATATATGAATGCCAATGTAGCAGAGTTAACTGGTATTAATAAAGATAATATATTACTTAAATTAAATGGGGATGTAGTAGAATTTGATAATGGAGTTTTACAAGATAATAATGAACACATTAAAACTGATGAAATATTAATAGATGGTAATCAATCTGATGATATAGGTGAGCTAGTATTAAAAGATAGACAACTATTAAGTAAGAATGGTATTGTAATAGTAAGTGCAAGCCTAGATAAAAAAACTAAAAAGATATTAGTAGAACCTCAAATAATAACAAGAGGATTCATTTATGTAAAAGATAATCTTGATCTTATTGCCAAGACTGAAGAATTATGTAAAGAAGTAATACTTGACTTGGTTGAACCTAATAAAAAGGTTGATTTTACTGGTTTAAAACTTAGAATAAGAGATGTGCTTAGTCATTATTTTGAAAAAGAAACTGGTAGTGTACCTATGATTATTACTGTTATATCTGAAATATAAAAGTTATCATACGTATAAAACTACTAAAAGTAGTATAGTATATATAAAGAAGCACGTTCTATGAACGTCGGCTTCAGTTTGTTTGTTGAGCGATGCTTTCTTATATATAAAGAGGTGTCGCATTTTTTTATTAATTAAAACATTTAGAACAATCTATAGATGATAATTAATAAGAAAAGTATAGCAATAGTAATTTATGTAAAACTATAAATAATTGGATGAATGGCTATTTACTCCGAGTTCTTTTAATGAAATTTTAGCATTTAGTGTAGCTTTTTTAACAATTTATAATGCTTCGAGTGTAAAAACAAAATCTGAAGTAGGACTTGTTGTTACATTATTATCATCAGTAAAGATATCTTCGGGATCTGGTACAAGTTCTGATCCATATACGTTATCAGTGAATTAGAATTAAAATATCATTTTTTAATATTAAAAACTTGCTTATTTCCAAATTTTGTCATATAATATAGTCATTATTTGAGGTGATTCTATGTTTACTACTGATTTTAACGAATATATTGATAATAATATTGGTAAAATAATGAAAAAAATTAAGAATACTAAGCCCGATTATGATGGCGATGAAAGGAGATCATTAGATTACATTCTAGACTATTTACTAAATAACTATTTATATTGTGGGATTGATTTAGAAGACTATATTAAAAACGTAAAAAACTTCCCAGTAGAAAAAATTGCATCTTTTGCTAAAGAAAATAGTTATGATGAATTGCTTGTTTTTATGCTTGATTATACTGATAACAAAGACTTAATAATATCTTGCCTTAGTAAAAGCATTCCTTCAGTTTTGCTTTACAATATAGAAATGTATTTTATTAAATCTAATTTATTTACTTTAAATGATATTAGAATACTATCAGATAGTATCATTAACTTTAATAATTCAAATTATATATTTGAACTTATTAAGCTAATATCTTTTAGAGATTCTTTCTCTACTAAAAAGGCAATTGATAAGTTAATTGAACTTAATAGTTATGATACTTTAATAAGAGTACTTGAAGAAGTTGATGGAATTGACAAAGAGTATATAATTAGTAAAATGTATAAAGATGGTTTCAACAGTTCTTTAATTGCAATTCTTAATAATTACGAACTAGAAGAACCTCTTAAGAATGTACTTAATAGTATGTTAGAACAAGATGACGTTTCTAAACTTAAAAGTTTTAGAGATAATTTTCCTGATATAGTCAAATATAATTCTTCACTTTCTGATGATGATGCTAATGTACGAATTTTGTATCCATATGAAGAAATAATTGATTATGATACTAATAAGAGTACTGGTTATATTGTAAATGAAGTTGCTTATGAAAAAGCTAAAGATTTAGGTGTTCTTTGTACTCTTATGTGTGATAATAATGGTGCTTTATCTTTGATATCTTATATGATTAATGATGATGATATAAGGGTTGATGTTTTACTACCTAGATACAAAGTATTTATAAGTGGTGAATATAGTGATTTAGAGTATGCTAGAGATAGTGATTTATCTTATAATCATTCTATTAGTAAATTAAGTAAAGACAAAAATTTACAAAAAACTATGTAAAGTAATACAAGTGTTGACAAACACTTGTTTTTATTTGTTGATTTTTTCTTTTTTTTCGTTAAAAAATGTGGACAACCATAAGATAAGGAAGTAAAATTGTGGTAGACAGTGGATAATAGTGGTGGAAAGTGGTGATTTCTATGTTAATGGGTGAATTTCATCATAATATTGATGATAAAGGAAGAATAATAATTCCTTCGAAACTACGTGATGAGTTAGGAGAAAAAATAATTGTAACTCGTGGTTTAGATAATTGTTTGTTTTTATATTCAGAAGAACAATGGAAAGTTATTGTCTCTAAGTTACAAACATTACCATTTACTAAGAAAGATGCTAGAAACTTCACTAGAATATTTTTATCCGGTGCCACTGTTTGTGAATTTGATAAACAAGGAAGAATTAAACTTGCACCACAACTTTGTAGTTATGCTTTTCTTGATAAAGAATGTATTGTTCTTGGTGTAAATGACAGATTAGAAATATGGGCTAAAGATAAATGGGATAGTTTCTTTGATGTAAATAAAGAAGTTCTATCAGATTTAGCGGACCATCTATTTGAAAGTGATTTTGGTGATTAATATGTTACATAAGAGTGTTTTACTAAATGAATCAATTTATAATCTAAATATAAAAGATGGTGGATTATATGTAGATATGACTTTAGGTTATGCTGGTCATTCAAAGGAAATATTAAAAAGAGATAAAAAGGGGTTTTTATTCGCCTTTGATAAAGACATAGATGCAATTAATCATAGTTCTAAAGTGTTGGATGAGATTGGCGATAATTACAAAATATTTAATACCGGATTTATTAATTTAAAGAAGTGTTTACAAGATGAAGGAATAGATAAAGTAGATGGAATCTTATACGATCTTGGTATTTCATCCCCGGAAATAGATCAAGATAGTCGTGGTTTTAGTTATATGAAAGATGCTAAGCTTGATATGAGAATGAAACAGGATAGTGAATTGTCTGCTTATGAGATTGTAAATAATTACAAAGTGGAGGATCTTACTAGAATATTTAGAGAGTATGGAGAGGAAAAACATGCACTTCGTATTGCTAAAGAAATAGAAAAACAAAGAAATATAAAAGAAATTACTACTACCTTAGAACTTGTAGATATTATTGATAGATGCATTCCATATAAAGAAAGAAGGAATGGACATCCTGCAAAGAGAGTATTTCAAGCAATAAGAATTGAAGTAAATAATGAACTTGAAGAGTTTGAAACATCTTTAAGAGATGGCCTTTCTTTACTTAATGTTGGAGGAAGAATATGCGTTATTACATTTCATTCTCTTGAGGATAGGATATGTAAAAAAATATTTAAAGAAGTTAGTGATGTTGATGAATTAGTGAAGGGTAATCCTTTTATTGAAGATGATCATTTACCGGATTTTAAGTTAATTACAAAAAAACCAATATTACCAACTTCAAGTGAATTAGAATATAATAGTCGTGCTAAAAGTGCTAAGTTAAGAGTAATCGAAAAAGTAAAATAAGGAGGGATTTAGATGAGTAGAAAAAAGAAGAGTAAGTTATCTGGTTTTGAGAAAAAGTTACTTACTTTAACTATTACATTATTAATATTTTCACCATTTGCATCAGTGTGTGCTTCATCACTACTTTCTAAGGCTAATTATGATGTTGAAGTAACTAAAAAAGAAGTTTCTACTCAAGAAAAGTCTAATGAAAGTTTACAAATGAAGATCAATGAGTTAGCATCTTTAGAAAACTTACAAAAGGTTGCGAAAAAAGTAGGATTGAGTTATACTAGTAATAGTGTTAAAACAATAGAGTAGGTGATTATAAATGAATAAGAACAAAAATATAAAAATGATAAATTTCTTTTTGATTTTTGTTCTTTTTTGTTTTTTTGTTTTTTTATTTGTACTTTCTAATATGATATTTAAAGATAGTTATGAAGGTACAAATCTAAAAGAATTTGCAGATTCTCGTAGTGTTGTAAAAAAGAGTATTAATGCTAAAAGGGGTAGTATATATGATTCTAAGGGAGATAGTTTAGCTCTTAATGTTTCATCATATACTTTGATTGCATATTTAGATGAGTCTCGTAGTGAGAATGAAAGCAAGTTATATCATGTGAAGGATAAGAAGGCTACTGCTAAGGCATTGTCTAAAGTTATTAAAATGTCTTATGAAGATATATTAAAAATATTAGAACAAGATTTATACCAAGTAGAATTTGGTACTGCTGGTAAAGAACTTACTGAACTTGAAAAAGATGCGATTAAAGAACTTAATTTACCTGGTATTGATTTTATAGCGGATGAACAAAGATATTATCCAAACGGAAATTTTTTATCATATACACTTGGTTATGCCAAAAGAGATGAAAATGGTAAAGTAAATGGTGAATATGGTTTAGAGTTATTGCTTAATGATGTATTATCTGGTACTGATGGGTATACAACTTATCAGACTGATTTAAATGGTTATAAGATTGCGGGTACTAAGGAAAAGACAAAAAAAGCAGTAGATGGAAATGATGTTTATTTAACAGTTGATTCTAATATTCAGTTCTTTGTTGAAGAGGCTATTGCTAATTCAAGAGATAAGTATAGTTTTGATTGGATGGCAATTACTTTAGCGGATGCTAAAACAGGAAGGATTCTTGCTCTTTCTCAAGTTCCTAGTTATGATCCTAATAAAATGAATGTTAGTGATTGGAATAATTATAATGTTTCTTATGCGTATGAACCTGGTTCTGTTATGAAAACATATACATATATGGCTGCGATGGAAGCTGGTACTTATAAGGGTGATGATAAGTTTAAGTCTGGTAAATATACTACTTATGATGGCACTAATATTTATGACTGGTTAAAGAGTGGTTTTGGAAATATTACATATGATGAGGGGTTTGCTTATTCATCTAACGTTGGTATTATTAATTTAATTGATAAATATATGAATAAAACTATTCTTGCTGATTATTTTGAAAAGTTGGGTTTTGGGAAAAAGACTGGTATTACACTCTCTAATGAAGCAAAGGGAAAAATTTCTTTTAAGTATGAGACTGAAGTATTTAATGCTGGTTTTGGACAAGGTATTACAACTACTCAAATGCAACATATACAAGCTCTTACTTCAATTGCTAATGATGGAGTGATGTTAAAACCTTATATTATTGATAAAGTAGTAGATGAGAACAAAAAGATAGTTTTTAAAGGACAAAAGGAAGAACTTGGTACTGTTGCATCTCATAAAACGGTAGAAAAGATGAAAGATTTAATGTATGATGTTGTTCATTCATCATCTCCTTATGCTACTGGTACTGGTTATTATTTAAAAGGATATGATTTGATTGGTAAAACTGGTACTGCTCAATATGTTAATGCTAAGACTGGTAGATATTATGGTGATGAGACTCATGCCATTAAGTCATTTGCAGGTATGTGGCCAAAGGATGATCCTGAAGTGATAGTGTTTATATCAGTAAAGGATTCTTTATATGGTAGTTCTGCTCCTCTTTATAACACTGTAAAACCAATAGTAAAGAATGTTAGTAAGTATTTAGAAATATATGATACAGCAGAAGATAAGACTATAAACAATTATAAAGTAGAAAACTATATAAATAGAGATTTATCTAAAGTAAAACAAACATTAAAGAAAAATAAAATAAATTATTTAGTATTGGGTAATGGTAATAAGGTTATTAATCAATATCCGGAAAAAGAAAATGTAGTAAACGTAAATGATACTATAATACTACTTACTAATGGTACGATTATTGATTCTAATGAGTCTTTGATATTACTTACTAATAGTAGTAATTATAAGATGCCTAATTTAAAAGGGTATTCTAAGAAACAAGTAAGAGCAGTATGTAATCTTTTAAATTTTAAGTGTACATTTAAAGGATATGGTTATGTAAGTAGTCAATCAGTTAAAAAAAATACTGCTATAAAGAAAGATACTAGTGTTAAATTTGAGTTTAAGAATTAGAAAGCGCTTGAAAAAGTGCTTTTTTTATTGTAATGTATATTTCTTTGATAATTGCATACAATATTTATATAGTATTTATGTAGTAAATATGTAGTTCTCATAGATAAAATTATTTGACATTTTGTTGTTTTTATGTTATTATTATGTACGAAAAGGAGATGATCGTTTTATGGCTAATGTGACAAGTGCAATAAATATTAATGTTGATGCACACTTGAAAGAAGAGGCTACTGCTATTCTTAAAGGATTAGGGTTAAACATGAGTACTTTTATTAATATGGCTTTGACACAAGTAGTTAAAAGAAATGGAGTGCCGTTTGAAGTCACCAATCCTAAACCTAGTAAAGAAATGTTAAAGGCTTTGAGTGAAGTTAACGAAATGATTAATAATCCTGATAAATATCCAAGATATAGTAATAGTGAAGATTTAAAGAAAGCATTATTATCTGATGACTGAATATAAGTATAAAGTTGTTTACTCTACAAGATTTAAAAAATCTTTAAAAAAGATCGTTAAACAAAATAAAAATATTGATGAGTTATTTGATGTTATCAACAAGTTAGCCTCAAAAGAAGAGTTAGATTTTAAATATAAAAATCATAAATTAATAGATGATAAAAATTATAGTAATTGTTATGAATGTCATATAAGACCAGATTGGTTATTAATTTATCAATATAATGATCAAGAATTATTGCTTTTATTGGTTAATACAGGTAGTCATAGTTATTTGTTTTAAGTTAATGTCGTAAAAGATATGTAGATTAGTTTACATATCTTTTGTTTTAATTATTGTTTTTTGTCGAGTTATGTTTTATACTTAAATAGTAATAATAAGGAGGAGTTTTATGAATTATAATGACAATGGAAGAAGAACTAAAATAGTGGTACCAGTTATTTTAATGATAGTTGCACTTTTAGTTATTTCTATGTTTCTTTTTATCTATTTTAAGAAAGATAAAAAAGAAAATTTACTTAGTTTGGATATTCCAAATGTTGTTTATGCAGGGAATGAGGTTGAATTTTTACCGATTGGAAACAAGAAAGATGATACAGTTTATGAGTTTATAAGTGATAACAATGAAGTTGCTCAGTTTGAATATGGAACATTATCATCAAATGATTCATCTAATACTATAATCGCTAAAAAGAATGGTAAGGCTAAAGTTAAGGTTATTGCTACTAGTAATGGCACTGAAATTAGTGTTTATGAAAAAGAAGTTACTGTTTGTTCTTCTTTTGATAATAGTATGTTTTCTAATTCAGATTACAAAGTATCTGTCGGAAAAACTACCTATTTAAATGTTGATTTAAGTAAGTATAAAGAATGCTATGATAATCTTACTTATACTAGTACTAATAATGATGTAGCAACTGTTTCAAAAGAAGGTATTGTTACTGCGTTAAAAGAAGGAATTACTACTATTGAGGTTAGTAATGGTACTAAAACTATTTCTACAAATGTTGAAGTTGTTTCATCATCTGATACAGTTTTAGTCACTGATGTTAAAGTAGATAAGACTTCAATTAGTTTAGAAGAAGGAAAAACTAGTGAAATAAAAGTAGATGTATTACCAAGTAACGCTACTAATAAATCTGTTGATTGGAAATCTAGTAATGAAAAAGTCGCTGTTGTTTCAAGTAAAGGCGTAGTTGAAGCAATTGGAGTAGGTAATGCTGTTATTACTGTTACCACTCAAGATGGTAATAAAAGTGCTAATGTAAATGTTACAGTTACTAAAAAAGTCAATGATTTGGATAGTGTTTGTAAGAGTGCTTTAGAAAAAGGCTCTTTAAAGAAAAGTTATACTTTAACATTTTTACAAGCAATTAATGTAAAATATTTTAATGATTCTTTAGTGAATGACTTAGTTACATGGTCTTCAAGTGATCCAACTATTGTTAAAGTAGATAGAAAAGGTAATGTTCTTGCTATTGGTACAGGAAAAGCATATGTTAATGTATCATGTAATAATAAAGTGTATGAAAGAATTGAAATTAATGCTATAAAACGTGATTCAGTTAAAGCAAATAAGATTACACTTAGGCCGAGTTCACTTACTATAAATGTTGGTGTTACTAAAAGCATTAGTGCTACTGTTACACCAAAGAATGCTAGTATTAAGAATTTAAAATGGGTTAGTTCAGATAATACAATTGCTAAAGTTAATAATAAAGGTCAAGTTACCGGAGTAAAAGCAGGAAAAACTAAAATATCTGTATCTACTGCTGATGGTTCTGCTACTGCTAATATGAATGTTGTTGTTAAATCAAGTGGTAGTACTACTAAGCCTTCGACTAGTGTTGGTGTAAAAACTATAAATGTTTATCCAAGATCAATGAATTTATCAGTGGGATCTACTGGATATATAGATGCGGTTGTTTTACCAGAAAATGCTTCGAATAATAAGATTTTATATAGTAGTAGTAATACTAAAGTGGCTACTGTTAATAAATATGGTACTGTAAAAGCTGTCGGAGCTGGTACTGCTGTTATAAAAGTTTCTTCTGATGCTGATAGTAGACTTTACAAGAAGGTTACTGTTCGTGTAAAGGGTTCAAGTACTGGTTCTAGTGCTAGTTCAAATAAATCTATTTCATGTACTACTATATTTAAAGATTCTAATAATAAGAAGATAACAAATACTAATAGTATTAATACTTCTAAGATTTCAATTGAAATAGAATGTATTGGAAGAAATACTAATATTGCAAATGTTCTATTTAAGACTGATACTAGTGCAATGGATAGTTCTAGTGTTAGAGAAGATAGAATTAGTACTAAAAAGTTTATGAAATATGGTGTTATTAATAATAAAAATAATAGTAAAAAAGGAAATCATATTCTTACTGTTACTGCTACTGATACATCGGGAGTATCTTATAGATTTACAAGTTCTATTACAATAGTGGGTGATGGTACTACTAAAACACCAAGTACTCCATCAACTAATCCTAGTACTAGACCTGGAAGTTCAACTAGTACAAGTAGTTGTCCTAAGATTAATAGAGTTAATTCTACAACCAACAGGGGTTCTATAACATTTAATGCTTATATCACAAAAGAAGCTAAGAGTGTTAGTGTTAAGGTTACTAATTTAACTAAGGGTACAACATTTACTAAAAAGATGACTAGTAAAGGAAGTAGTAGTGGGTTATATTATTATAGTTATACGTTGTCTACTGTTAAAAACAATAAATATGTATGGTCCGTTATAGTAGAGGATGGTAGTTGTCATAGTCAAAGTAATACTTATACTAGAACTTCTAAATAAATAGAATGATTTTTGAAAAGCACCTTAACGGGTGTTTTTTTCTGTAATTTTATTGTATTTTGTACTATTTTGTGATATAATTTACAAGTCGCATATAAGAGGTGGTAAAATGAATAAAGAAGAAAAAATTATTAATATAGCGGTAGTGGCGCATGTTGATGTGGGAAAGAGTACTTTAGTAGATGCATTATTGTCACAATGTGATGCGTTAGAAAAGGATACTGGTGAACAACAAATAATGGATAGTAATGACTTAGAAAAAGAAAGAGGGATTACTATCTATTCTAAAAACTGTTCTATTAGATATAAAGACTATAAAATTAACATAGTAGACACTCCAGGACATGCTGATTTTTCAAGTGAAGTAGAACGTATTATTAAGACTGTTGATACAGTTGTTTTACTTGTAGATTCTGCTGAGGGAGTTATGCCTCAAACTAGGTTTGTACTTCAACAAGCTTTAAAACAAAATCTAAATCCTATTTTATTTATAAATAAGATTGATAAGAAGGATGCAAGAATTGATGACGTAGTAAATATGACATTTGATTTATTTGTAGAGTTAGATGCGAATGATAAGCAATTAGATTTTCCAATTGTATATGGTATAGCACGTTCTGGTATAGCTAAACTTAATTTAGAGGATGAATCTAATGATATAACTCCACTTTTAGATACTATTATTTCTCATACTGATGTTTATACAGGTAGTGAAGATGATCCATTACAACTTCAAATATCATCACTAGAATATGATGATTATTTAGGAAGAATGGGTATTGGTCGTATAACAAAAGGTGTTTTAAAAAGTGGTAGTATGATTGCTATTAGTAAGAATGATGGTACTGTTATAAATAATCGTGTTGGTAAGATATTTGTAAATGAAGGAATTAAGAAAAAAGAAGTTATCTCTGCTAAATACGGGGAAATAGTTATTGTACAAACAAGCCCAGATATTCATGTTGGAGATACTATTTGTGATATAAATAATGTTAATCCACTTGATCCTATTGAAATAGAAGAACCAACTTTATCAATGAACTTTGTAGTTAATTCAAGTCCATTCGCAGGAAGAAGTGGTAAGTTCTTAACTAATAGACATATTAAAGAAAGATTAGATAGAGAACTTGAAACTAATGTTGGGTTAAAAGTAGAACCTCTTACTAATTCTGATGGTTATAAAGTATCAGGACGTGGTGAACTTCATTTATCTATTTTACTTGAAAGAATGAGAAGAGAAGGTTATGAGTTATCTGTTTCTAAACCAGAAGTTTTATATAAAGAAATAGATGGTGTTAAGATGGAACCATATGAAAAGGTAATAATAAATGTTCCTAATGATTACAGTGGTACTGTTATAAATGATTTAAATGAAAGAAAAGGAATTATGGAAGAGCTATCAAATAATGAAAATTATACTAGAATAGTATTTTCTGTTCCTACTCGTGGTTTAATTGGATATCGTAGTAACTTTATTACTAATACTAAGGGTGAGGGTATTATGGTAAGAAGCTTTGATGATTATAAACCATATGCTGGTGCAATTAAAGGTAGAAAAAATGGTGTGCTTGTCTCATGTGAAAATGGTACTACTATGGCATATTCATTATTTAACTTAAGTGATCGTGGTACAATGATCGTTGGTCCATCTGTTGATGTATATGAAGGTATGATAATTGGTATTAATAATAGAGATAATGACTTAAATGTTAATCCATGTAAGAATAAACAACTTACTAATACAAGAGCAGCTGGTAGTGATGAAGCTTTAACTTTAATTAATCCTAAGAAATTTACTCTTGAAGAAGCATTAGAGTTTATCGAAGATGATGAATATGTTGAAATAACTCCTGATGCTATAAGATTAAGAAAGAAAATATTAGATGAAAAGGAAAGATATAGAGTTCAATCTAAGAACTAATATCTTTTTTTATTGTATTTTATTACTTATTTGTTTTATAATAAGATTATGAAAAAAGAACTAGAGATTTATAAACAATTATTAAATGAAAAAAATTTTAAAGAAATTGATCCATCCTTTGTATCTTACCTTGAATATATGAATGAAAAGAGTAAGAATTTATCTAATCAAATTACTTTAAATTTATTTGTTGATGAAATAAACAATAATAGAAAAATGCTTATTAAAAGCTTAGATAGAACAAAAAAGCAATATATTTATAATAGTAATATTCATGGAATTGATCATAATATAAGAGTTAGTTTATATGGATATTATATGGGATTAAGATATAAATTAGATAAATGTGATATGAAATTACTTCTTGAAGCTTGTAAGTATCATGATATTGGAAGAGTAAATGATAACGAGGATGATCTTCATGGTTTTAGAAGTTCTCAAAAACTTGAATTATTTGAAAAATTTAATAAAAATGATATGAAGATATTGTCTGCTATGGTTACATATCATAGTGTTGATGATGAGTTATTTTTAAAAATTGCTAAGATATATGATGTTAATGATTTAGAAAGATTAAGAATACTTTGTAATATTTTAAAAGATTCTGATGGACTTGATAGAGTACGTGGTTGTGGATGGGGTCTTAATACTAAGTATTTAAGAACTGATGTATCTAAGGAAATGGTTTATTTGTCTTATGAACTTTTATATAATTATCAAGATATAAAAAGTAAAAGGAGAGTGTATGATGGAAAATAATAATGATGTAGTTTTATATTTATTAGAATTAAAGAAAAAGTATAAGAATAAGTTTTATATGGTGTTAAAGGCAATAGTATTGTTTTCATCATCATATATGGTTTCTAACGTATTATTTGATTTTGATTTTAATGAGGCAATGGAGTTTTATTTAATGCTTCAGTGCCTTAATGAGTTAGAAAGACAAAATATTCTTTCTAAAATAGATGAAGAGTTAGAGTTATATGAAGATCTTGTTGATCATGAGGATACTGAGAAGAAATTAGTTAGATTTTGATTATAGACAAAAATGATATTTTTTGCTATAATTTATATTGAGATGATTCCAATATATTTGGTATATCGGAGGAAGGAGAGAGCGAATGCTCTTTTTTTCGTTGAATAAAAATGATAAACCTTAATTATTAATTTTATTTACTTATAAATCTTTAGACTAAGTAGTCTAGAGATTTTATTTTTCTATTGAATATGA
>OGOZ01001070.1_pt1 | contig 16162 bp, 18 predicted proteins | sample 1552801 | NCBI WGS metagenome assembly OGOZ01 (sample SAMEA2580196, study PRJEB22360) | human gut metagenome | biome: human gut; feature: human-associated habitat; material: faeces | place: Denmark | collected 2008/2010 | reverse complement strand
GGGATGCGGGAGGAGCTGTACCGCGCCGGGCTGAGCATTGCCGCCGCGGAATCCTGCACCGGCGGGCTTATCGCGAAGGAGATCACCGACGTTCCCGGCTCCAGCGCCGTTTTCGGGCTGGGGGTCGTTTCCTATTCGAACACGGCAAAGGAAGCCGTGCTCGGCGTAAAGGCGGAAACGCTCGAAAAATACGGCGCCGTTTCGGAGCAGACCGCGCGCGAGATGGCTTCCGCCGTCCGTGCCGCCGCGGGGGCGGACATAGCCGTTTCCACCACCGGTGTCGCCGGGCCGGCAAGCGCGGAGGGCAAGCCCGTCGGCACGGTATATATCGGCATCTCCACCGCCGAAAAATGCTATGCCTCGGCGTTCGTTTTCTCCGGCAATCGGGCAAACATCCGCAGGCTTGCGGCAAAAATGGCGCTGAACATGGCGCTTTTGGAAATATCCGCCGCTCCGAATATACGCCCCTACCCGCAGAAGGGCAGCTTTACGGCAAAGCGCGGCGGTTAAAACGATTTTTTCGCAAAAAAGTATTGACATTCCGCCCGAACGGTGCTAAAATAACCCTTGCCGCAGACGCGGCGGTCAATATTGCGGAATTGTGTAACGGCAGCACGGCAGACTCTGACTCTGTTTGTTGGGGTTCAAATCCCTATTCCGCAGCCATATTGTAAGACCAAAAAAGATGCAACGAGAAAAACCGGGGATTTCCTCGGTTTTTCTCGTTTTTCCTCCGTTTTTCTCACTTTTTCAAAAATAGAATTTATGTGCAAATAAAAAGATGCAAATCGAGGAAATCGACCGTTTACCAGGATTTGAACCTTGACATAGCCATTTGGGGGCAGATTTTCATGATTATTTCGTGAGAATCTGCCCCTTTTTGCGTTCAACAATATGTTAAATTTCTGTGTCTGCGATTTTTATTCGCATTCGGATGAAAACAAGCGTTTTCATATTCCCATACATATATAATTTTTATCGACATGCATATGAAGTCTTCATAAACATGTCTATATTTTTTTCATAAACATGTTGATGGCTGGTACCAATGTTTGGTACCAATTTTTTTGTCTTGATTGAAAGGAGGCTAAATGCGAAAAGCCTTGAATTTACTGGGTTTTCGGATGATTCATATACGAAGTCCCACTTTCCGAACCCATCAATTCTATTTTCGGAATTGAATTGAAAATAACGTGATTCTTTTGAAGAAAAAATCGAATCGAAATATTCAAAACTGAAAGGAGTTATTTTGCCATATGAACAACAGATTTGAACGGCAGTTTGCCGAACGAATGAAATCCAATTATGAACCCGGCACCCGACTGGAACTCATCTCTATGGATGATCCCTACTCCAAGATTCCGCCCGGCACCCGTGGCACGGTGATGTGCGTCGATGACATCGGTACCATTCACGTGAAATGGGATAACGGAAGCGGACTCGGTCTTGTTCCAGGCGAGGATGCCTTCCGCCGTCTCACCCCTGCTGAGATCGAAGAAGAAACGAACAGTGTGGTGGAACAGGATGGCGGTATGAGTATGTGAGGTGATCTCGTGCAGAAAGTACCTTGCACCATTCATAATCTTGCAGAACTGAAAAGACAGATCGTACCCGGTGCGGAAATGATAACACTTTCCCATGCCTATCATCCTAACATGATCGGACTCGTCCGAGTGGTCAACGAAGTTCACACGAACTGCTTCTACTCGTTTATCAAAGATCAGCCCGAACACCCACGTTCGAGATGCAACGATGGAAAAGGTTTTCGTACCGACTTTGCAAAAGCGAGTGAATATGAGTTTGACGGAGATACGATCCGTGTAAGGGAGATGGCTCTATCGTTATCCGTAAAGAAAAGGTCTGTAACCACTGTTCTGACTTTCTGGCGAATGAATTCAAGGAAGCATCCCTTCTTGAACTGCTCAACGGTTTGACTTTGAGTGAGCAAACAGCAGCCTACCGTTACCTTGGCAGAAAGCTCACTTCTATGGAGAACAGACGATGAGCAAGTCTGTATATCGGTATTCGGCAACCGAAGCCAAACGATTCGGAGAGCTTCCCGAATGGCGGGAAAGCCACAAGAAGAATTGCGCTTGTGCCAACGACATCGAAACCGCAATCCGTGAGAATTTTGACGGGATGCATCTCAATGAAAGTTGCGTTAAACCAGTAATTGAGAAACACGGCTTTGCTCGTGTCAAATGGGTGCTTGCCAATACGCTGAAGAACAAGCGTGAGGACGGCAGATTTTCACAGCGGAATCGGGATTGGCTTTGCGATAAGGATATTCCTTGGGACGATCACCGCTTCGATTTTCTCGTAGAAAGTCACCCTGCTGTGCTGGATGGTTTTATACATCGTGCCATGGTCGAGGTAACGGTCTATCATATCCTCTTGCTCGTCTGCCAATAACAGCAAGTCAAGATATTCTTTTTTGTTTTCGGTTATCTCAACAATTTTCATTTTCAACCCTATAAATTCTTATTTATCGGCTGCTATGCTTTATGACCGCCGATGGATTCATTGCGTTCCTTGGCGGTTGCTCCGTCCTGGAAGCTCGTTCCTTTTAGGATCGCATTGGGACCGAAGCGTTTCTTTATATCGATGACCGCCTTCTGCATCCGTTTTTCTCGTTGCTCGGCTTGTTCTCTCTGTTCAATCTCGTCGGGATCGTCAAAGAGCGTCAGCTGCTCGGCTGCGGAGGAGGTGTCCACCTCGCTTTCAAAAAGCAGATGATTTGCCGAGATGGTAAGCCGGCGAGTCAGCAGTTTCTTGTCCACAATTCGCTCAAACAGTTCCAGTGTCTTGTCGGTGATGAACTTGGTGGACGAGGTGTGCTTTCCCATGTTGGCAGTACCTCTTGCGTGTTTCGGTACTTGGCGGCCGTAATGGTCGGTCTTGATCTCTCCGTGATAGGCGGCTCGTCGCTTCGGATCGGTGAGGTTCTCAATATCGTAGCCCACCATAAGGACGATCTGATCGGTCATCATTCCCTTGTCAACAAGGTCGAGGACGACGTTCTCGATCATCTCACGAACGATGATCTTGGTTTCTTCGAAGGTGTAAGGTCGAGTCAACACCTGACCGGAGCTTACACTTGTGGATTCGGGCTTATATGCTTTGATACTCGGAATGTCCACAGGCTCCCAGCCCCACGCCTGATCTATGATGTAGACGGCGTTTTTGCCGAATTCACGGTAGAGTCGCTCTTCATCGGTGAGGGAGCAACGGGCAACATCGCCCATCGTATAGAGACCGAGCTTGTTGAGCCGTTTGGCTGTGGCACTGCCGATCATCCAAAAGTCGGTGAGGTCACGGTGTGTCCACAGCGTTCTGCGGTATGTCATCATATCCAGCTCGGCGATCCGCACACCGTCTTTGTCGGGTGGGATGTGCTTGGCTGTGATATCAAGAGCCACCTTGCAAAGATACATATTTTCGGCAATACCTGCGGTAGCGGTGACACCGGTTGTCTTTAGGACTTCCTGGATCAACATTCGAGCGAAGTCGTGAGCATTCATCTTGTAGGTGTTCAGATAGTGGGTTGCGTCGATGAATACCTCGTCTATGCTGTAGGGGTAGATATCGTCCATCGACACGTATTTGAGATAGGTCGCCACGATCTTGGCAGAGCATTCACGGTACAACGCCATTCTCGGCGGAGCTGCGATGTAGTCCACGGCCAGGAAGGGATTTTTCTTCAGCTCGGTATCGTCGTATGACGAGCCGGTGAAGTCCTTTCCACGGAGTTTTGCTTTTCTCTGTGCGTTGACGATCTTGACTTGCTGCACCGCTTCAAAGAGTCTTGCTCTGCCGGAGATCCCATGTGCTTTCAGCGAGGGAGTCACGGCAAGGCAGATGGTTTTCTCGGTCTTGGAAACGTCTGCGACGAGGAGGTTGGTGGTCAGTGGATCGAGTCCACGGGCAACGCATTCCACGCTGGCGTAGAAGGATTTCAAATCGATTGCGATATAGGTTTTCTTGCTCATCCTTCCACACCTCCGTTTTTTTAGTTTACTCCATGCATTCCCATCTTTTCTCGCAAATCACCAAGGCTTTTATCGTATTGGGCATTGGTAATTGCATTCTTTTCAAGGAATGTGTCCAAAAGGGTCTTTTGTCTTCTGAACAGTTCTACCGTTTGCCAGCGTTCCTTAGTCATAAGGTTACTGTGACCTGTGCGGATCTCGCTCAATTGTTTTACTTCAATCCCTTCGGTCATACGCTGATATACGAAGCCAAGTTTCTCCTGCACTCTACGTGATTTCTCGTTTCCGTCATAATACCCACACCAAATGCGGTTCATTTTCAGTGTTTCAAAGGAATAACGAAGAATCTCACGAGAAGCCTCCGGGATGAGACCCTGCCCCCAAAAGGGCTTGCCGATCCAATATCCCAGCTCGTATTCGTCCTCAGCAGTTGCCAGATCATTACGATGTAGCCCAATGCTACCAATAGGTTTTCCGCTATCTTTTAAGCAAACAGCATATGTTTCGGATGCAGATAAAACGGTACTAATAATATCACGGCTGTTATCTACGCTTGTATGCGGAGGCCAACCTGCAGCCGGGCCAACATCGGGATCGCTTGCATACTTGTATAATTCCCCGGCATCATCCTCCAACCAAGGACGTAGGATGAGTCGCTCTGTTTCAAGGATTGTTGCCATCATATTACGCCTTCCAAACCGCTTTCAAAATTGCACCAAGCTTCGGAGTTGTGCCATACATCAGAACGCCCACGCGGTAGATCTTTGCCGCAAGGAATCCAATACCAAGCGTTGAGCCAATAAGGATAGCGACAGAAATCAAAATCTCATACAGCGGCACTGTACTCATACAAATCCTTGTAAACATAGCCATAGGCGATGTGAACGGAATGTAGGAGCAGACGGTCATTAAGGTATTGTCGATGCTACCGGATGCCATCGAGAACATCACCACAAAGAAGGCAATAATGAATAGCATTGTAATCGGCATAACCGAAGTGTTGATATCTTCCAGCTTGGATGCGGTGGAGCCGACAGCGCCAAACATAAAGGCATAAATGAGAAAGCCCAAGATAAAGAACACAAGCATATAAACAAACAATTCCGGAGGAATATTGAAGATGGAATCCACAATCATATTATCGCCCCAGTAGGATTTGTTAAGGTTATAGAATACGAGTGCCGAGCCGAATACAGCAACGAGCTGCACCAATCCTGCAATACAGGACGCCAACACCTTGCCGAACATCATACTGTTTGGCTTCGCACTGGTAATAAGCACTTCCATCGCACGGGAACTCTTTTCGGTTGCCACGTTGGTTGCCACCATCTGACCGTACAGAAGGATAACCATATACAGTGCAAAAATCATGATGTATGTATAGAAGAAATTTTGAAACTGATCCTTGCCGAGACTTTCAACCTCACCAGTGATCTGAATGCTCATAACCTCGCCGGCCTGCTCAGCCGTCATACCACCATTAATCATGGCATTCATTTGGTAGATCTGCTGTAAGACCTCATCAGCAATAGCTGAATTGGAGTCGTACATAGAAAGGTTATTGACATAGTAGGTGTAGGATGTCGGCCCTGTCATAACAAAAGCGCACTCAACATCCTCGGATGTAATTTTGCCCGTAATGTCGCCGATTTCAGCGTCGGTGCTTTGCACATCATAGCCGGTAAATGCTGCAGCAAAGGTCTCACGCACCATCTCTGTCTGAGCAGGATCGTCGGCCTTAACAAGCATTACAGGAAGATCTGTAGGTGTATCGGTTACATCTCCTTTTTCGAACATAGCAGAGATGCGCGGGAAGAACATAACCGCTGCAATCAGCAGAACAAGGAAAATCGTAACGCCTACAAACACCTTGTTCTTGAGATAATATTTAAGTTCAAATTTGAGTATCTTACCAAACTGTTTCATTGCTTAGTCCTCCTTTGCGGCATCGCCTGCGTATTCTACGAAAATATCATTGAGGGAAGGTTCAAAGACCTTTACCTCGTCAATATCGTAATTTTCTACAAGGCGAGTCATAGTAGCTTTCTTTTCGGAAGGATTTGCGAGGCGAAGCATCAAGCTGCCGTTTTCCATAACCGTACAGGAAGAACCAAAATCAGCAATGATGGAATCGGGGATTTCTGTACGGACTACCAAGCGGTTACGGGGATAGTCACGCTTAATGTCGTGTAAATCACCGTGCAGAGCAACAACGCCGTTATTAAGAATAGCGATGCTGTCGCAAAATTCTTCTATGTAGCTCATCTGATGGCTGGAGAACAGAACGATCTTGCCTTTGGAAATCTGCTCCTTGACCACATCCTTTAAGAGCATCGCATTTACAGGGTCCAGACCGGAGAACGGCTCGTCCAGAATAACGATGTCGGGATCGTGAGCAAGGGCCGTAATAAGCTGAATTTTCTGCTGATTACCCTTGGAGAGAGTATCAAGTCGTTTGTTACGGTACTCAGCCATGCCGAGACGACCAAGCCAATAGTCGATGGATTCCACGGCGGCTTTGCGGCTCATGCCTTTCAGCTCTGCAAAATAGGTAAGCTGATCGATGATAATCTTTTTCGGATACAAACCTCTTTCTTCGGGAAGATATCCGATGCCGATCTTATTGTAATCGATGGGCTGACCGTCGATCAGCACTTCACCGCTGTTTGCAGGAAACACATCCATTAAAATTCGGATAGATGTAGTTTTACCCGCACCGTTTCTGCCAAGCAGTCCGAAGGCTTTGCCACCCTCAGCTTTGAATGAAACTCCGGTAAGGACTTTCTTCTCACCAAAGGATTTTTCTATATTTTTCAGTTCTAATATCATTTCTGTTAATCCTCTTTCTTTGCAAATTTCTTCTTGCAGATTTTGGTTCTCGCATCAAAGTATACCGGTCGCTCCTTGCTGCCCTTACCAAATACAACGCATTCACGATTTTCGAAGTCTATATCGTCAATATTCAGCCTTACAAGCTCGCCGACACGCATTCCGGTGGATGCCAATAGATCGATCATGGCCAAATCTCGAAGGCAACCGCACTGATCACGCATGGTTTCAAGCGATTCGTCGGAATAGGTTTCCTTTACCGTTTGGCTCGATCTGATCTTGTGAATTCTTCGCACCGGACTTTTAATAATGTAATTCTCATCTTCGAGCCAGGTGAAGAAGCTGGACAGGATACGCCTGATGTTGTCAATGTTGCTCTTGCTGCACTGCGACTGCTGTTGGTAATCGGACAGATATGTTCGCAGATCGTCGGTCTGCATATGTGTTACATGGCAGTCTACAGCTGCGAACAGCCTTCTGATGGAGTTTTCATAGTAGTGGAGCGTTTTGTCACTACATCCTTCCACTCGTTTTGCTGAAAGGAACATATTGAGCAGATCCACATTGCTTTCTTTCTCTTGCTGTACTGCAACATCGGGATTTTCGGCGATCTGAATGCCCCACAAACAGTGTTGTAGCACATCCTGGAGCTGCTCCATCTGCGCGTTGTCCAAGCAAGGGAGCATTTTTCGGGTAATTTCTGCGATTAGTCGGTTTTTCATGATAGTACACCTCTTAAATTATTAGTGTACCATCATCCTACACCGGCTTTTTTCAACCAAAATATTGTTGCATAAGGGATTTCTTCAAAATTTCGAGTTCTTCAAGTGCTTTCTGAACTGCCAATTTTGATTTGTCGGTCTGTTCGACGAAGGCTGCGAACTGCTGTTGCAGTTCTATTGGAGGCACCGCCACCTGCAATTGCTTCAGTTTAACACCTGGCAAGTGAGCTATAGTAGCTTTGGCTCCGGCAATAGCCGCAAAGCCGTCATGATCGCATTTATACTTAAACCACCATGCCAGATAATCGGGTTGAATAATTTGGCGATTACACCGTACTCGGTGAAGTGCTTTTTGGAAAAAACACGGCTGTATTTCGTTATGCCACACAGCACAACGCCCAATTTCACCGCCCTCACATACCAACAGGTCGCCATCCTTTAGTTCAAATTCTGCTCGATCATCTTCGTCAAAATCCATTTGATTCAGATTCTCAATATTAAATCTAAACCACTGTACATTGAAATTCGCCAAGTACGGATAGGAGCATTTGCCGGTCTGCTGTTTTGCGTCCAGCATTTTTCCCAATCGAGAAGATGCAATATCCGCAAACAAACGCATTTGCCATGCCTTGCTGTTGTGGATCACATCGCCAAACAGTTCGATAAATCGGGACTTGACGAGCTGTTCAAGAAGAGCCAATTCCTCATTGCGAACTGCAATCAAATGAAATACTCTACTGATTTCATCAACAATTTGCTCTTGTTCCTTCATACAACGGCATGGGATTACCATTTGCCGCATTGCAGCTTGCGTTAGTTTTTGTCTCGTTGCACCATTTACAAGCCCATCTGTGTTATAAAACATCAAAGCATAACAAAGATAGTCAATGTGAATATCTGATTTTGCTTTCAAGACATGGGCGTGATTATTTACCCAGCATTTTCCCGAAACTCGATATGCAATCGGGCGATCCTTGGAGCCGAAGTTGCCGCCATCCTCTGCGAGAAGAACTAACTCATCATCAAAAATATAGTCAGATACATGGTCTTGGAGTCCATTTGCTCCGTAATAAGGGTAAATTCCTGATTTTCTATCCTTTGCGGTAATTGGAACACGCTGCGAGTCAAGAATCTCACATACTTCTTCTAATTTTTTATAAACAACACTCATGCCGCCACCTCCATCTCACCGCAAAGTTTTGATTTGTCGGTCTGTTCGACGAAGGCTGCGAATTGCTCTTGTAACTCAATTGGTGGCAATGGTAACCTGATCTTTCGTATCTCAGAAAGATTGAGAGTTTTCTGTGCAATACCTTTTACTCCCTCATCAATCTGTCTTTGTACATCTGCCGAAAGGATTGCTCCACGCAGATATTCACTGTCCACTATGTCTGCATTTGGCTTAAGATAGGCAATGTGGCGTTGAAAACAGAAGGGTTTTTCTGTTTTAACGACCGCCGGATGCCCATATGAGCCAACGGTTGACAGAAGAATATCTCCTATTGCTATCGGTGTTCGTTTTATAAGCTCCGCATAGGTTTCTTCAGAAATAAACTTCTGCGCATCATAGCGAATCTCATTGGTTACGATGTTCGAAACAAATAAGAACGGTATCCCTTCGCTGACGAACTTGGGAGGCTGGTGTGTTCCATCTGTAATAATTCTGCAGATATCTGCCATCGCAACTTTTTCCCCATCGGGGGTATCACCAAACAGTTCGATAAATCGGGATTTCACGAGATCGTCTAAAGAAGCAAGTTCTTCCTTGCGCAACGCAATTAAATGTTCGATTCCATCAAGCGTAGCAACAATCTGCTCCTGTTCCTCAGCAGAAGGAAGATTGATTGGAAAGTCCTTGAGTATGGAGAACTTTAAATTATCACGAACGCTTCCGCTGGCATAGGCTTTTATATATGTCAGCGTAATGTCGCTTTTCAAGTAGTGGAGCAAGTATCTGCGATTCAGCTTCTCGTCAACAGAGAAAACCACATACAGAGGACTGACGATTACTCTATCCTCGCACTCCTGAACATCGACAGAGCCGACATTTATTCGGGAGGGGTTATAGGCAAAGCAACCACGAGGAACGATTTTGTATGTGGTTCGATCCTGACTGGCAACCTCATTGCTGAAATATCCTGTGCAGAAGCCCTGCTCGTTCGTAACGCTATATACGGGAATATCCTCATCAGCCTTGTTGCGAACGGAGTATTCGGATATCAGAGAGCCAAGTTTTACTATCATAGCATCTTCCTCAATTCTTTCATCTCGCTTGCAATTTCAGTTTCGAGGGCATCGAGCCTGTCAAGTATTTCTGCTGTGGAGGGATACTCAACAGCAACATACTCTGTCTTTTTATACTTGTTGATGGAGAGATCATATCCGTTGTCGATGATTTCTTCTTTAGTTACGAAGAAGCTTTGCTCGATACGCTCACGGCTTTCCTCACCATCAAGGTTATTAAATCTTGCAATGATATCGGGGATATCGTTAGCTGCAATCGGGCTTCTCTTGTCATCAAGGGAGTATCCGTCTGCCTTCATGTCATAGAACCATACCTTGTCAGTTCCACCTGCATTGGTCTTGGTGAAGATTAGAATTGCAGTTGACACGCCGGCGTAGGGTTTGAATACACCGGAGGGCATCGAAATAACAGCCACGAGCTTCTGATTCTCAACGAGTTCCTTGCGGATCGCCTTGTGCGCTGTGCTGCTACCGAAGAGAACACCATCGGGAACGATGGAGGCACAACGACCGCCAACCTCGAGCATCTTTACAAAGAGCGTAAGGAAAAGCAGCTCTGTTTTCTTGGTCTTACAGAGAGCAAGCAGATCCTTGCTGATTTCTTCTTGGAACACGCTGCCGGTAAAGGGCGGGTTCGCCATGATAAGGCTATAACAATTACGTTCGTTGTTATCACCGGAAAGCGAATCCTGGTAGGTGATGTTGGGATCCTCTACACCATGGAGCATCATATTCATCGCTCCGATGCGGAGCATAGATTGGTCAGTATCAAAGCCAGAGAACATTCCTGACTTGTAATACTTGGCGTTATCTGCCTTCATCAGCTCCTTGGCATAGTGCGTAGAGATATAGGTCGAGGATTCGAGCAGGAAGCCCGCACTACCCATTGCGGGGTCCAGAATCTTATCTTTAAGGGTGGGCTTCATGAGCTGCACCATCATATTGATGATGTGGCGAGGCGTTCTGAACTGACCGTTTTCACCTGCGGCAGCAATCTTACCAAGCAGATATTCATAGACGTCGCCCATGATGTCCTTATTGTTCATGTCCATTGCATCAATGCCGTCAACAACCTTTGCCAGCACCTTTGCCGTGGGAATGAGGAAAACAGTGTCCTTCATGTATCGGCTGAATGCAGTGTCCTTACCTTCGCCGATCTGCTTGATAAACGGGAACACGTAATTCTGAATATTGGAAAACATGGCGCCGGGTTCGTAGTTATGGAACACGTGCCATCTTAAGTTTTTGTAATCGGTTTCTACGTGAGGATTCTCGCTGATTACACAGATTCCTTCGCCGAACACACGGTTCTTTAATTTGATGCCGAGTGCGTTAGCACCTGCTTCAGCCTTGAGCTGGTTGTCATCCAACAGCTTCATGAACATCAAATATGTAATCTGTTCAAGTACAGTAATGGGGCTTGTGATACCGCCAGTCCATATAGTATCCCAAATGGAATCGACTTTACTTCTGAGTTCTCCTGTGATCATATCTGCACCATCCTCATTCTTTCTCGTATGTTATCTCAACAATGTCGCCAATGTCACACTGAAGAGCTTTGCATATTTTCATAAGGCTTTCGGTGCTGACGTGTTCTTCATGGTTCATGTGTGTGAGCGTTGATCTGCTGAGACCTGCTTCTTCCAACAGGAACTTTTTCTTGAGTTTTTTATCGATCAGCAGCTTCCACAATTTATTGTAACTGATACCCATACCTACACCTCACAAATATAGATACTTTATTATAGCACATAAAATGGTTTATTTCAATATATCCGCAGCCGTTAATTGTGACTTTTTGCGAAAATCACGAACATAAAACATCTTTTAGAGTCATTTTGTATCAAAACGAGTGTTTTAACTACCTATGGTTATAATGCGAAAAGCCTGCGCATCAACAGTAGCAGGCTTCTTAGTTGCGTTTATCTGATTCTGTCTGCACAGAATTTCAAGAAAGTATCAAGATCGGGTTCTTTACCGTCCGGTGCTATCTGCTTCCACAGCTCTTGTGCGTGTGGATCGGTAGATGCCATACCTGCTCGCATCGCCTTTCTCATTTCTTCCTCTACATATTCGGGAGTAACGCCGTTCTGCATTGCTATCTGCTTTATAATCTTCTTCGTTTTTGATGTCATTTGTTTTCACCACCTTAATCGTCTTTATCTTTAGCAAGGTTAATTACTGTTTTATCTTGCTTGATGGCATACTGCACCGTCTGCCAAGCGCCGCCCTTCTCTCGCTCAATACAACAGAGAACGAGGTCGGCTCGATCTACCATTTCACGGTTGCGGATTTGGATGGCAGCTTTTGGATGAGCCACCGATGCGGCATAGGAGATTTCCACATCGCTGTAATAGTCGTGATAGTATTCCTCGTTATTCAGATACTCGGCTCTCGCATACGGCAACACAAGAATGAGGGAGCTGTTGTCATCCCTATATTGCTTTCTGACTCGAAGCACGGCGGAGGATGCAAACTGATCGAACTCGCCGTCACGCCCTACGAGGAAGTCTACGTATTCGTGTTCCGAAAGCAGTCGGCGGATTTCTTCTTCCAGCCGATCTTCTATCCTGAACGGATTGTCAATATATCGGTGTCCAAAGAACGCCACCGTGTAAATGTCCATACGCATCTCCTTACAAAAATGCCCACCGAATCGTTTTGTGTCCGGTGGGTTATTCTAATGACTCGGCTATCTCTTAAAAACAGTCCGGTTGAACTGCAACGGCCTTACTCCGCAAAGGACGGGGATATACCTTCTCGCAAGGCGGATGCCCAAAATTGTTATGTGTATAGCGGTCATTTAGAACCGTGTTCCATTACTTTTGCATACTATAAGCACGGTTTTTACGCTTATAGATATTCATAGTATAGCACATTCAGGAAACAATATCAATAGTCTGTGGAATATCTGTTTTAATATTTATAGACTATTTATAGTGTGAAAAGGATGGTTAAACTTATGAGCGATATTGCAAAAGCTGTTGGACAGCGTATCAGAAACTACAGAACAAAAAAGGGACTCAGCCAAGAGAAGCTCGCCGAGCTTTCCGGTTGTCATCCGACCTACATCGGTCAGCTTGAGCGTGGTGAGAAGAACGCAACGCTTGAAAGCATCGAACGGATCACCGCTGCCCTGGGCATCTCTCTTTCAAAACTGTTTGAGAAGTTAGACGGTCAAGAGGACGGCGGAGAGAAAGATATCCCGCTTGCCTGCTATGAGTTCCTCTCTGCCAAATCCAAGGAGGAGCAGGAACAGCTCTACAAGATCCTTCTTGAGATGGACAAATACAAAGCCAACTGAATATGACTGATGGATGCCGTTCCGCAAGGGATGGCATCTTTCTTTATATAGTTTTGAATGATCTCGGTGAGAAGTTCCTCTACCGAGGTGCCACGGTCAGCCGCTTCTGCGAGAAGGGCATCCGCTTGGGGCTGCGGGATATAGATTTCGTATTCCAATGGACTGTCCTCCTACATACTTATGACGGGAGCTTCGTCCTCGTCGGGAGCGTTGTCCTCGGTGGGATTCTCTTGCTGTTCTTCCTTTTCTGCCTGTTCTTCAGCAAGCTCGGCGGCGGTCAGTGTGCGGATGCTGTCCACCTCTGTGCAGATGCCGAGGCTTCTTCCGTTATCCCATTTCATGTGGATTGTGCCGGCGTCATCGACGTGTTCCACCGTTCCTCTCGTACCGGGCGGCACGGGGTGATGGGGATCGTCCATACTGAGAAGCATGATCCGTGTGCCGGGCGGATACTTGGCTCGGTTCTCCTTTGCCATACGGCTCCAATCATCGAAAATTGACATACTAATTCATCTCCATTCCGAATAGTTCTTTCGGTGACCACGGGATCGTGAAATCGCTGTGTCCGGCATCGGTGCAGTGGTCGTAGAAGAAGTCATCGGTTTCTGCCGCCCGCATTGTAAAGTATGCAACTTCTTCGGGTGTCGCAATAAACTGTTCGCCTTCTCCGTAGAGACATGCTGCCACGTGGACTTTGATATCCTGTTCCGTGTCCACCTCATTCATGAAACTCTCAAATGCAGTCCAGCCTTCGAGATCAGCATAGCTCTTGGGAACACCTGCAACGAGGAATTCCGCTTGATCGCTGTCCGAGGTTACCGTTACTGCGGAAAATAACACAGCCATATATCACATCCCTCCAATCTTCGGTTCATTTTGCTGTGCAATATATTCATCCAACTCGTCACGGGTAGATACGAAGTAATCGTTACCGCCGTGCCAGAGCGAGATTGACAGTTTACCGTCCTCGCTGTCGATGGGATGATCTTCGAGGCACTCAAAGGCTCCATCCGAGTTCTGTCCGGTGATCCAGTCCTTCACGGAGGTTAACTCGCTTTCTGTCAGTTCCTCACGGAGCCGCAGATCCACCTTACCGTAGAGCGTTCCGTCCACGATCTCGGTCGACCACTGTGCCGATACCAGTTTGGCTTTTGCGCTTGCGTCGCCGTCGAAGTATTCGAGGATATCTTCCACGTCACGGTCTTGGTATTCCTCGATGAGGTCGTTGATGTCGTATCGGTAATCGTAGAGGAAGGAGTCGCCTACGGTGAAGGGGTTGCCGTCGCCTTCGTCGATGTTACCCGTTAAGGGAAAATACAAGCTCATTTTCACGGGGCCGAGCACCAAGGTTCTGTCCTTGATGTCGTTTATCAGCTCCGCGGCGGTACTGTATTGGTCGTAGTAGATATCGTGTTCCAGGTCGGTCTTGATGCTTTCGTCTGCGGTCTGCACGAGGTAGGCAGTTGTGTTCACGTCGCCGAGGCTATTTTCGGTATTAAACAGTCGGCACAGGTGCTGTCCGACTCGGCTGCCCGATGCGAGCTGCACGTCCACCTCTGCATCCTCACCGCCGAACAGCTTGATGTTCTGCGGCAGAGTTCTCACGCCGATGGAGAGGAGCTTGATTTGCAGGTCGGTGTTTGACTTCGGAAGCTCCACCACGAGGGTGTCGTTTTTATGCTGAATTACTGCGGTTATCATGTTTTACATACCTCCTAATCGCATTCCTTGATCGGTATCGAGGACATCGCTGATAGAATAATCCGGCTCCATGCAGACGAAGCCGGAGGATACGAACAGACCGTTCAGCTCGTCTGCGATATGCTCACCGAGCATATCATAGTCAATGAAATCCACAACGGTTTCCGGTACGCCGTAGTCGGGATCGTGTTCCACAAAGTGCTTGCCCACGTCCTCATGATCCTCGGCATCCTCGATCAGCGTGAACAGGACGAGACTGTTGGCGAGAGCTGTGATGGATTTTGCATCCTCGACTCCGGCATATTCCGCAACGGCGGTCAGCTTGTCGAGCTGCATATCCGCATTGCTGATGGCTCCTACAAGGTCGTTGATATCGTAGATGCTTTCGCTTGATGTCATCTCACGCAGACGTCGCATCCATTCGGGGTTATCTACCATGAAGTCATCGAGGATGATGCTGACGGAATCGGCATCGGGTGCGCCCAGCCTGCCGATGGATTTGTCGATGGCGGCTCTCTCACAAGGCAGGTACAGATATTCCACCTTGCCCTGGTATTCTGCCTTTGCGGTGCAGAGAATGCTTGCATCGTAGAGGTAAGGCGGGAAGACCTGCCCGTCATACAGTTCCTGGAATGGAATATCCTCATCCACGAAGAGAATACCGTGTTCGGTAACGATTCCGGTGCCGGACTGCATGAGCCGTCTGCCGATCTCGGCGTATTTGGGGTTGGCATCATCGTTTGCAGGAATGGCGCCGTCACGGTTGAGGAGATACTCTTGGCCGATCTTGCCCATATTGCCGATGTTTTGAATGAGGCAATATTTGTTGAGATTGAAGGACAGGTTGATGAGATCCTTCAGCTCGGTGAAGCCTTCTTGCTTCATGGCTTCGTAGAACTGTTCTTCCTCCGTACCGAAGAAGCTCTCCATACGCTTGGCAAGGTAGTTCAGCTCATCCAGATTGACGAAACGGTCTTTTAGGTGATTGAGTTCTTCGGGGAAGATAACGTCTGTAACGAACAGTTCGGGTGGATTATCGTCGGCGGCGTGTATCTCCATGAGCGCCGACTGGAGTGTGGTTTCAGAGCATGGGAAGTGGATGTCGACCAGGTGGTCGTTGTATCGCACGGTTACTTTGATCATTGGTTATTCGTCCTTTCCTTGAATTTCACAGCACCCAAGCCGTATCTGCGGATAGCCATTGCGTTGCAAATAACGCCGAAGATCTTCGGTTCGATGATCGTCGTATCCGCAAGGTCGCCGATGGTCAGATTCTTGGTACCGAGGTACAGATCCTTTGCAGTGCAGTAGAGGGTGTATCCGTTTGCGGTACTGCCTTTGAGATGGATGTTCTCAAACAGGATTTCGTTTCT
>OGOZ01001069.1_pt1 | contig 16173 bp, 17 predicted proteins | sample 1552801 | NCBI WGS metagenome assembly OGOZ01 (sample SAMEA2580196, study PRJEB22360) | human gut metagenome | biome: human gut; feature: human-associated habitat; material: faeces | place: Denmark | collected 2008/2010 | reverse complement strand
CGCATAGACGAATACAACACCGCAAAAGCCTTGAAAGACGAGCAGGAACGCAAAGAGTTTTACGAAAAATTCGCCGCTGTTGCAAGCAAATATTTAGGGCTTGAATACGATAAGAAGTCGGTCTATATAGCGATTATCGCACAAAAGCCGTCAGATTTAACGCGCGAAGGCGAGTTGCTTCATCATTGCGTGGGACGTATGGGTTACGACCAAAAGTTTGCTCGCGAAGAATCGCTTATATTCTTTATCCGAATGAAAGACGAACCCGAAAAACCGCTTGTAACGGTCGAATACTCTTTGAAAAACAAAAAGGTGCTTCAATGTTACGGCGACCACGATTCTGAACCCGACGATTGCGTTATGGAGTTCGTCAACAAGAAGTGGCTGCCTTACGCAAACAGAAAACTAAAACAAATAGCGGCGTAACCGCAAAGGAGAAACATTTATGACTAATTACTTCAGAATTACTGCTTACGAACCGAATCACGACTTTTCTCTTATTATGGATACCTACGGAATGTTTGAAAAAATATGGCAATTTTCCGCCGACCTAATCAAGCGCGGATTAAAAATACTCGAAGTATCGAGCGACGAACAGTTTATTGATATAAATATCGACAAGCTGACCGAAGAAGAACCCGATAAATTTATCTTGCGCGCTCATGCGGACGGTAAGCCTGAATATCTCGAAAAGACAATAGGCGGCACGACCTATAAAGCCGTAAAAGTCGGCGATAAAATCTATATCCCAAACAACTAAAAATCAACTCAAAGCAAACGAAAAGCCGGGAGCAAACACTCTCGGCTTTTTTTGTGCAGTTGGGTAGTGATACTAACCAACTCGATTTTATTGTTCTACTTCAAGATTTTCATACAGGAACATATCGTCATCAAGAAACTCGAGAACGGTCATTCCAAAACCATTTGCAAGCATCATTACGGTTGATAATGTAACCGTTTTGCTTTTTCCGCTCATTATCCACTGCATATGACCGTGTTGTATGCCGGAGTTTTGTTCCAGACGATACTGTGTCATATTCTTTTCAGCGAGCAGATTTACTACTCTTTTTGCCACAGCGTCATTAACTGTCACTTTTACCACCTCCGAAAGAATACATACGGAAGAATACTTTCATAAATATTATATCCATTTCGAAATTTTTAATAAGAATGGATACTTCCCTAACATTGCTTTTAGTCGGGGATTATGCTATAATTAAGTAAGTATACTTCCATAGTTTTCGGAGGGGTTATCGTGGTAATTACGTTTTTCGGTCATTCTTCGACCATATACAGCGACATTGACGAGAAAAGACTATTAGAACAGATAGAAAAAATCACAAAAGGGGACGACGTTGATTTTTATCTTGGCGGATATGGCAATTTTGACGCTCTCGCTAAAAATTGTGCGAAACAGTATAAAATAAGTCATCCCAACGCCAGAATTATATTCGTTACCCCGTATTTGAACAAATGGCTCGACGAGCGAAAAGATTACATCGAAAAAGAATACGACGAAATACTTTATCCCGAATTAGAGCAAACGCCGCTGAAATTTGCAATATCAAAGCGTAACGAATGGATGGTTAAGCAGGCTGATTATGTTTTCGCTTACGTCAACACTCACTACGGCGGAGCATACAATGCCTTACTTTATGCTGATAAACATAATAAGCCGTATACGAATCTATATTCGGGAGAATATGAGTTGTATTAAAAAACGGTCGTAGTTTTACCTACGACCGCCCACCATAAGGTGTACCATACACCCTTCATCAGTTCGTTTTTTTATAAGCTTGAAATTGCTCGCATAACTAAATCAATATCCTTATTTTCCAACTCGTGAATGATATGTAAATAAGTTTTTTGAGTTGTAGTCATGCTTGAATGACCTAATCTTCTTGCCACACTTGCAATCGTCACCCCGGCAAAAAGGAGCAGCGATGCATGAGTATGTCGTAAGCCGTGAATAGAAATGGTCGGAATATTTGCTTGCTTACAGCGACGTTTTAATACGTCGTTGACGGTTGAATTATAAACCTTGCAAGAAATAAACAACGGTTCATCTTCCGTCTTTGACTTGATAAGTTCCGAGAATTGAACCACTGTTTGCCAATCTATTTGGATTTTTCTCACAGAGGACTTGTTTTTCGTCGGCAAAAAACCTCCTTTTCCCTTGTAATCCCAAGTTTTGCTGATAGAAAGCGTTTGATGAGAAAAATCAAAATCTCTCGGAGTAATAGCCAATGCTTCAGAAAATCTCATTCCTGTTTTTGCCACAAGCATAATAAGCCAATCCCAATTGGGTTCGGCACCTAAGTCAAGGCTTTGTAACAAAGAATGCAGTTCAAATTGACTGAGATACTTCGGCTTTTTCTCCCGTGGAGTTTTCCCTTTGATGATTGCTTTACGGGTAGGATCTCGCGGAATCAATCCTTCATCAACAGCATCGAGAATAGCCCCTTTTAATTGATGATGAAAATCCATAGTGGTCTGACGTTCGTGTGTTTTGGCATATTCATTCAACAAACGCTGATATGCGATGCGATCCATTCCGCCTAAAAGCAAATCGGGAATCAATTTTTTAAGCCAATTTAGTGCCAAAAGATACTTGTCCATTGTCACTTTGCGGATTGCTCCGTCCTTATACACTTTGATCCAGCGTTCAAAATAAACCCAAAACAATTCATTTTGAGAAGTAGTATTATTTGTCTTTTTTGTCATGATAGTCTCCTGTAATATTTATTTTTATACGCTGATGAAGGGTGATAAGGTTATCAAGGTTGGTAAAAAATTCGGCTATTTCCCTCTGCTCGGCAATTTGCATAGGCTTCAAAATATCCATTTCAGAAATCATTTCAAGGCGAACCGAATCGACCGTTGCTTTGGCTGTCATTTTCATTGCACGGTCATAAAATCGTGTTGAAAAGAAGTAGTAAAAATATTTGCCCCAAATATCCTGAAAATCCGTCATTTTATAGCATCTTTGGTGCAAATCGAACTTTCCATTAACATAGTGAAAAACTCTACCGATGTTGCCATCCCCAATAGTAATAACCGCTTCACAATCGTACAGATATTTATTACTCTTAACAGGAATATCAGACCTTATATAAAATGGATATGTCCCATCTTCAACTTGGTCCTGTGTGTTGCTTTTTCCAGTACCTATATTGCACAATTCTTTTGCCTTACGCTGTTCCCAAGCGTCAGAAAATCCCTTAAAACGAATTTTCGGAACTGTCTCACCATCGGCGGGGAACATTTTTTCGAGCAAAGCCTTCTTCACATCCACCAATTTATCATACTTACGCTGATGAAGGGTGATAAGGTTATCGAGTTGAAGTAAAAGTTCTGATACTTTTTCTTGTTCAGCAAGCTGTAAAGGTGCCACAACTTCAATCGGAGCAAAAGCAGGAAACTTTAGATTCCACGTGTCTTTTGTTAGTCCTTGTGAATTGATTTCAAATTGATGTATCATTTTAGGTTGTTTTAGCACATATGCAAAAAAACGCGAGGAAACCCCATTTTTGGGCGTAATAACGGTATACGCAGGGCTTAAAATGCCCGAATATGGTGAATAGCCACTTGCGCCTTGCCACATTCTCATAGAGTTATAAGCAATATCACCAACTTCAACTCTTTTATATTTTGACAAATCGTCAGGCTTCTTATCAAAGCGATTCAACTCATCAAATTTTTTTATTCCAGAACCGATAGTAACTGAAATCATTTCGCCATTTCCGCTACGTTCATTACGTTCTGTAAAGAAATCTTCAAGCTTACGCTGTTCCCAAGCGTCGCTAAAGCCTTTGAACCGAATGCGTGGTTTTTGCACACTTTCACTCATTTTTGCCACCTCCGAGCAGTTTTTGGAGTTCTTTCAGCCCGAGCATGTCAAACTCATCGCCTTCAAGGTCGTCAATCATAGAGTTCAAAGTGGCTTCGGATTCTTCGATTTCGGCTTCGATGTCAATCATCCTTACGCTATACTTCTTTGTAAGTGTATCGATCTTGCTTTCCAATGCACTTACGATGGAGTCGGGTAATACAGAAATCGCACTTGCAATCGGGGCAATCCATTTTTCGTAAAGGATAGGAAGGGCTTCGTCGATAGAAAGACTTTCAATCAAGTCTTTTGTATGATTGTGCAAATCAATGCGAAGATTCTTTATTTCCGTATTCAAAGATTTTTCTTTGTTCATTAAAGTCTTGACTTTAAGAAGTGTTTCCTCAATAGAACCAACATCGGGTTTGCGTTTTCCGTTCGAGTAAGGCTTAACAATTTTATCGATTTCTTTCGGAACGAAAGCCGTTCCGTCTTCGTTGATAAATTCGCCGCGATCTTCTTCTGCAATGGATTCTAATATCTCTTCATATTGGGATTGAATAGAGGCAACTTCGCTTTCTTTTGAAGCAATTACATCGAGTTCTTTTTTCAAGCGGAGTTTTTGCACCAATTCAAACGGGAGAATATGACCTGCCCATCCGTCTTGGACTTCGGTTTCTTTGCCGTCTTTCTTTTTGATGACCATATTGGCATCAACTTGCGTAATGGCGGTTTTCCCTTCGGTCTGGATCATTTCCAAATCGGTAGCGATAACTTGCCACTTGTCATCGAGAATCTGATATGCTTCGTATTTGTCTACAAGCGGAATGTTTGCAAGTCTTGCAAAAATCTCGTCGGCAATCATTGTTTCGCCGCGGGCTACTACCAAATCGTCCATATTATCGATGAGAAGCGTATTCAAAAACTCTCCGAAGTTTGCAAACGCTTGCGCGTAATTTTTCTTGAAGTCAACGACTTGCGCATTTGCATCGATAACGGCTTTTGCATTTTCCGTTTTTGTCGCAACGTAAGGGGTGTCGCTTTCTGTGAACAACTCACCGGTAAGAGATGGAAAAACTTCGAGTTCGTTGCCTAACGTTTTAATTTCCGCTTTAGGAATGCCTCCGAACATGGAAGCGTAAATATCGATGCTTTCGGCTTTTTCGCTTGAATCGACATATCTCGGAATATTGAGATTGTAATCATTCTCGCGAATTTCTTTACGAGAAACTTTACGAGAGAAATGAGGAATTTCAAGTCTGTCGTTATAGGTATCGGCAATTTTCTTTATATCTCTTGCACGAAGTTTATTGTTTTTGCCTTCTTTGGCAAAGCCTTTTGAGGCGTCGATAATAAGAACGTCGTCATTGGTACGTCCTTTTTTGAGCACCATTATAATGGTCGGAATACCCGTACCGAAGAAAATGTTGGCAGGCAAACCGATAATAGCGTCTATGTTGTTGTTTTCGATAAGATTCTTTCTGATTTCACCTTCGTCTCCGCCACGGAACAAAACGCCGTGCGGAAGAACGATTGTCATAATGCCGCCTGCACGAAGGTGGTAAAGATCGTGCAAAAGGAATGCGTAATCTGCTTTCGTTTTCGGTGCGACACCGTAACTCATAAATCTCGGATCGTGTTCCTTACCCGTCGGATCCCATTTTTGCGAATACGGCGGGTTGCTGACTACCGCATCGAGATTTGTGAGCGGCTCGTAGGTATTATCTTTGTCGTTATCGTCAAAATACGGCCAATCGTCTTCCAACGTGTCGCCGCAACGAGTAACGATATTGTCGGGCAAAATACCGCGCATAACCAAGTTCATACGAGTAAGGTTATAAGTATTTTCCTTCAATTCCTGAGCGTAATATTTGATTTTATTCTTGTCGTTGATATGCTTTGCAACGCTCTGACCGATATTGATTAAGAGTGAACCGGAGCCGCTTGTCGGATCGTAGATTTTGATTTCTTCACAGTCTTGCAGATGGTGGGCGATGATTTCACTCATCAAAACGGAAACTTCGTGCGGGGTGTAGAATTCGCCAGCTTTTTTACCTGCATTGGCTGCGAAATTGCTTATCAAATATTCATAGATAAAACCGAGAACGTCGTAGCCCTGTTTGTTATCCATAGGAATAATGTCGATAAGGTGAATCAATTCTCTGACAGCCTTTGTTTGTGCGTTGGCGTTTTCGCCAAGTTTGGAAAGACCGGTTTCGAGGGTTAAGAATATTTTGTTAAATACTTTTGTGTGTGTAGGATTGATAAGTCTGTTAAAAGCCGATAGTGCGTCACGAACATTGCCGACATTGAAATCTGAACCCATGCCAAGCCAAGTGGAGAAAAGATTTTTGTATTCGATGAAATAACCGAGATTGCTTTGAATAGATTTGACTGTTTCGGAATCTTCTTCCGTCAGCGTCTTAATATCTTCTTCGGTTGCGCCCTCTTTTTTCAAATAGGTTTCTTCCTGCTCCGAAAGAAATTTATAAAAAATAAAACCGAGAATGTAGTCTTTGTATTCGCTCGCCTCGATTTTGGAACGCATTTCGTTTGCGGCAGCCCAAATTTTAGATGCTAATTGTTGCTTATTCATCGTTATTTCTCCTCAAATGTAATTCCGTTATTTTTGCAGTAGTCATAGAACTTACGCTGAAGCGCATAGGTAGGCTTGCGAACACCTAATTCCCAACGATTGAGCGAGGAATGGGCGACACCTATTGCGGCTGCAAATTCCTGTTGACTCATGTGTACTGTTTCTCTGGCGTGTTTGATTTGATCCTTAAATTCCATAAAGTTCAACCTCTTTGCAAGAACATTGTAACTATTATAGCACTTTTTGCAAAGAAAAGCAATACTGATAGTGGGCTTAAATCAAAGATTTACCATCAAAATAAATTATATCTTGTTACCTGTCCCAAAAACAGGACACTTACGAACATTTTCAGTATAACAAATAAAATATGCCAACTATGTGTCATAATTTATAAATTTTCCACACCCTTTTAACCCCACCTAAACCCATTCTTTAACCCCCTAATGGCTGTGTGGCGTGTGCTTGTCTTGAACAAGTGGCGTCGCTTCGCTCCGCCAGACAAGCACACGCCACACGAACTAAATCCACTAAACTATACTCGGAAAATAAGGGCCCGAACGGGAGGCGAGGCAGCCGCTAAACCGCTTGCTGTCCTTCGCCTTTAACCGTCGTGCGTGACATTTATTTTTAAGCCTTGTATTACGTTTATTTTCATTAGTTTACTTTGCGCATTTGTGCTATTACTTCGGGTGAAACTTTGCCCATATAGCAACCTTCGTCCCAACAGGTAAAGTCATCAAAAAGCAGTAGCTTTTTATCTTCCAAACCGATAGGACCGGCTATATCTTCGTCCATAATATCCGAGATAAAAAACTGTGGTAGTCCTTTGGAGTAGACAAGCCTTTCGCCTGTCTTTTCCATATACTTCATAATGTATCTCATCATTTCGGATAAGTCCGACTCTGTGTTTATTTCCTCAAAGTCAGAACGACCAAAACGGGAGTTAAAGTACGGATTTTGATATGTTATCTGCTGTCTTTGTGTTCTTAGATTAAAATCGTTGACTGGAACACTGTCTGGAATAGTGCCTTTCGGTATGTAAAAAACACCGTGAAAGTGCAAGCGTTTTTTCTCGGGAGAACGCTCCCAAACGCCTATATATTTCCAGCCTTTACGCGAGCAAAAATGGCTCAAACAACTCTTTAATGATTTGCGAAAAGATTCTTCGGTATGCTTCTTACTATCGTAGGTGAAAGTGCAAAAATAATTGAACTTTTGCAGGTGTATTTTTCGCCACAAGCGTATGCGTCTGCATATCATATTTCTTAGTTTGCGTTCAAGATTTTTCGTAACGTATTCCTCGGTTCTTTCCTTGTCCGGAAAGTGGTCGTTCATACCGTTTACGATAAACTTTTTACGTTCGCCTTTATGCATTTCTTTGGACTTTTCGTATAGTTCTTCAAAAAGTTCTTTTCTTGTCATTTCTCGTGCTTTCGGTTGAGTAGAAGACGGCTCGTTCTCCACTTCTGTTGATATGCACGCTTCAGGAGATTGAACAATCTCAATTTCGCTATCAGAAGGCACGGAATCGTGTTCTACGCCGTTTTCTTCTTCAACCTTGTCAACGACAACAATCTTTTCTTCTGGCTGTTTTAGACGTCTTTTTGTCGGTCGTGTAGTATGAGGGATTGCTATGTAATGCGATCCGTCAAAGTAAACTTTCGCTTCGCCGTATGGCATTTTGACCTCCTTTTTGTAAAAGAGATGCCGACGCCATTTCAATTACGTTTTCGCAGAACTCTATTCGGTGTCGGCATTCTTATACAATGCGTTAATAAAATAACTGTTCTGCATTTTCAGTTCCGTTACGGTTGCCTTTTCGGTTTGATATTCCATATAGTCGTTCAGTCCTATTTTTGTGTTTTTCGCTATATCGTTGAAGTAGTCCGAGAAACAGTCGGTCGAAAACCTTTGGCTGTAAATCTTTTTGTGCATAAGGTAATACTTTTTCTTTTCCGTTTTGCCGTCCATAGTGCCCCGTTCTTTCTCGATATTGGATATGCAGTAACCATAGTTGTTGTACGTTACAACGTTGCGTTTATATACGAACGCCGTTATCTGTTTTATGAGATAAATGAGCAACGTATTATCGCCGCGATTAAAACGAAAGTCGTAGTACAGGTTAATAAACCGATTGAAAAGCCATTCGTTAAGCATATCTTCAATAGTAAAGAACGGTAAAGCAAGACGAGTATTTCCCGATGAAACAATATGGACAATATCACATAAATCTCTTGCGTCAGCACCCCAAGAGGCTGGTCTTTGCTCGTCCGTAAACACTTTTACAAACGGATAGTTGTCAACCGTTGCCGAGTGTCGGCACATTTTCAACCACGAGTTAAACAAGTCATTCTTCTGATTTGTTTCTTCCGTACCTTTTTTGACTTCTTTAAGCTCAAGGTTGTTGCCACGTTCCTTACCGACTTCTGTGATACCTATTACCCCGAACTCAAAGCTTCCGGCGTTGGGATTGTTTTCTAAAACCTTCTTGCCAAGTCTAAGAACGTCGAAGTCGAGAATATGAGCGTGTCTTGACGGTCGAGGATTCTTTGAAAAGAAATCAGATGACCATATAGGAAAGTTTCCACCGTCAATGAGTTGATTGTCTTCGCGAATCGAATAATTGGATACAATCAGGCTGCTTTGAATGACATAGATGAAATAGAGTTGAGCATAAGTAGAAAGCACGTCGAAGATATAACTTGTTTTTAATCCGTCATAATAATAAAGTCCGTATCTTTGACTGTCATATCCGTAAAGTTGCCACACATCGTTATGATGCTTTTCATACCTGTCACGTTTAATTTTTATCCATTCTTTCACCGTGGCAAGGTTGTAAATAACTCCGTGTTCCATACATTTTCGCAGCTCCATTTCAAAAGCAATCCAACCGAAATTGGGGAATTTCATGTCCGTTTCTTGCAGTTTACTGTAGGCGACGTTTCGGAACATTATTTCCTGAGAGAGCGCCATATCCGTGATTATTGTTGTTTTCTTTTTACCCATACTTCCGCATGTCATCGATACAATAGGTAAGTCGTTTATAAACCCACGATTTGAGTTCTCCATTCGGCGAAGTTTTGCGAGTGCGAGATTCCTTCGCCAATGCTCAAAAATAAGCCAAGCGAAAATTAAAAGTGTCCAAATGGGGACATATTTTATAACCACTTGCAAGTCAATAAATAACTTGACGAACTGAGTATAAATCGACCTCAAATCAAACGACACAGCGAAGTAAAAATAGTAAGCAAAAAACTCTATAATTACCGTTGCGAAATTCAAGTTAAATACCCAAATTATCAGCCAGACAATCCATATAGAATTATGATTCTTTACGAACCCGATATATTGCCTTAGAAACCTCTTAACCGGCTCGGTTGTGTACCTTGTAATCGCCTTGTAAATTCTTAGAGGAATGGTGTCTTTGTTGTGCTTTGTATTAGGCTTTTTATAGAGCGTTTTCAAAGCTAACCAAAGAGCCAAAACACAAGGTAAAATTATGATGATTATCTTCGACATATTGCCCGCTTTTTGACCTGTTTCGGAAAGCCACGAAATAAAGTTTTCTTTGCTTACAAACAGACTGAAAAATGTAGTTGCATTGACCTTGAAAGACTCAAAATCGGCAGGCAAAATAATGCTCCAATTCAGTACCTCGGAATACCTTGTGACACTCGGCAAGTTGTCCGTTGGTAAATCGAATAATACACAAAAGTAATACTTAAAACTACCATATAAGTCGATTAAACCCTCGAAAGTGCGAATATAAGCAACCTTAAAGACAAATGCTCCAAGCAACATAAAGGTGACGGTAAGGACTATTGTAAGCCCTATATTAAGCCGTCGTTGCAACTTCATAAAGCACCTCCGAAATCGTATTTTCGGGCGGTATTTGTTTTACCGTATAAACGATATAACTGACCGCTAAAATTGTTATAAATAGCAGTAAAACTGCCGTTATTCTTTTTAGTGTTTTCACGTTAAAATTCTCCTTTATTTGATGATAAAAATAGTGCCGACGAAGCATCAGATCCGCCGGCATTTTTCGTTTGTTTTTTACTTTCCGATATCATTCCACCGGTCGGCAAATTTCTCACTTACACGCTTCTCGGCGCGCCTTCGTTTTATTGATTTATTCAGTGCCGCTATACACTTGAAAGGAAGTGAAATTATCCATACAATTCCTTGAAGAATATAAGGCAAAATCGGAGCGCAAAGAACGATTAATAGAATGAGCAAAAGTAGGTACAAAAACATCTTTCCGCGTTTGTTCAGACTTACGTCGATTTCCGTTTCGTTGGACGGCTCGGTACTTCCTGATTGCTTGTTGTCTATAACGCCCAAGTTGTAGGTAATTCCGTCCGTTTCAAACTTTAATCGAAGTATCGTTACGTCGCCCACAATGGTAGAAAAGGTGCCATATGCGCCTTGCCCGGACCACATAGAATAGTCCGTTTCGGCAAAACGAAGAACCCACTTTTTGCCTTGAAGTTCCGAAAGTGCAGCATCCGTCAATTTCGATGAAATCTTTACGTCGATTATTGCGCCCGAAAAGATTTGCTCTCTGTCTTCGGTTGCAATAAAATTTTCGACAGTTTGGATTCTGCCCCACTTGTATGTTCCTGCAAATAAGCCGCCTCCGGTATGTTCGACCTTATCCGTGTATTTCAAATAAGCGTATTTGTCGGCTTTCGCTCCAAATTCTTCACTACTTCCCACAAATGCCGCCCACGATGACGAGTAAGCTTGCGTTGTGTAATAAACGTCGGCTTCAAGAAGTTTGTCCATAGGCTTGTTTGTGTTGAATGCGACGAAATGGCTGTCGCATGCGCCCACGTAGAGTTGGAATCCGTCCGGGTATCTGACAAAACCGACGAATTTATCCATTACGACAATGGTTTCTATGTCCACGCAATTCACATACGGTTTACCGTTTATTTCTCCGAAAGAGTATTGCTTTGAAACATCGTAATTCACTTCGGTTATGGTGTTGCCTCCGCTTGCCTGTTTGTCGATACTCTCATCGAACGGACGGTAAATAGAACTGATAGCGTAATATCTTACGGCATCCTTTTTCACGGCCAAATTCTCGACTTTGTACTTGTAAAACACGCCGTTGGAGTTTAGCAGCACTAACTTATAGTTCATAAAACTTATCGCGTCGTTAATCGTCGTTGAGATATTGATAGACGACGCTTTGAAGTCTTTGGCTTTTCCGCTCGGCTGATAGACGTAAACGAAAAGTTCTTTGTCAACGCTCTCTGCAAGTTGAATTATCTGCAAAGAATAGTCGTCCGACTTGGCAGGATAGTTGTTCGGATTGAAAGACGAGTCTTTTTTCAGGTCGTCCAACACGTTTGAATAGGTTTTGCCTTCCTGAGCGTGAGCAATGACGGGTGTCTGCACCGTAGTTATTACAGTGCAGAACACCATAATGAAAGCGAGCAGAAAAGCAATCCACTTCGTTCTCATTACACTCGTCAAAACTCGATCACCTCCTTGTCCAAAGTAACGCCCGTAACTTTGAGCGTGAGCGAGAAGTTGAGTTTAACCGTCGCTTCGCCGTTATATGACGTTACGACCAGAGTAAACATATCGTTGTAGCCCTTGCTTTCGCAATCGGTTACTTCTTTGCCATAAATCGCACTTAACACTTCGACAATCGTTTCACCCTTTGGCGTAACGGTAAAGGATTTTTCGCCTTTGGCTATTTCAAATCCGTTAGAAATGTCCGTTTCTGATTGAAACGATTTGCTTTCGCCGTCAACGGTGTAAGTAAAATCGCTGTTTTCAATCTTATTAGGGACTATTTTTACGGAATAGCCTTTGTTCTCGTCTTTGTTAAACGCGCCGAAAGTGTATTTGACGTCAACGGAGAGCGGCTCTTTTGTCGTTGCAACAAATCCGCCTTGAGAAGTCATAACGTCTTTTCCGTTTACCGAAACGTAAAAGGTTTTGAAGTCGCTCGTGAATCCGTTTGTAAAGTAGGCAAAAACGCCGATAGTCGCTACAATCACCATCAAAATGAGTATGTAGGATACAATCCTACCCACGTTGCCTTTGTTCATACGTCACCCCCTTAAACGTAAAGGGCTTCGCTGGAAAGAGAAACGCCTTGAACACCTGATGTCGTGCGAACGCAAATCGTAGCGGTAAGTCCGGTGTTTTGCTCGGTTACGGTAACGAGTACATAAGGCAATTTATTGTCCTTATAACTTGCAAACGATGACCTTGCGCCACCGCCTCGGCCGTATGTAACACCTGTGGTTGAGGAGTAAACACTCTGCGCTTCGACTTTCAGTTTTCCGTTTTCAATGAAGAATTTATTATAAAACGCATAATTGTTTTCAACTTGCATGTAGGTGTAAATGTATTGATACGTATCCCAAAGGTCGGCGACTTTCACTTCTTGTTCGAATTTTGACGTACTGGTAGTTTCGCCGCTGTCATTGAAAATCTCGCGATTAAGAATAAGACTGCCGTAGGATACGCCCGAAACCTTGTAGTTAGGGGTAAAGTCTTTGCCGATCACACCGAAATCGTTGTTGAGATTTATATCGAAAAGATAGGTTTGACCGCTTTTTACTTCGGCAACGTCTACATTCCACGCAGTATCCTTTTTGACCGTTGCGCCGGTAGCCGAAATGCTGATTGCGTTAGGTTTACCGACGTAAATGACTTTGCATTGCGCAGTAAAACCGCCTTCACGAGTTGTTACGGTTATAACGATTTCGCTTCCGTCAAAAGCCTTTTTGCAAACAACGGTCGCAGTCGCGCTTCCGTCCGATTCAGGCGTAACGGTAACGTAATCTGCTACGTTTTTGTCATTATTTGCGTCGGTGTCAACCCACGCGACAGACCAGTCCACTGCCTTATTTTCCGCTTCGATAGGAGTTACGGTAGCCGTAAGTTTTATAGAAACGGTATGTCCCGCTTTTGCGGCGAGAGTAGAAGTAGACGAAGCCGCAAACAGAAGTTTTTTAGGCATTGCATACGTTCCGTCGTTTGCCGAATCGCTTTTGTTTACAAGCAGCGAGCCGTCGTCGAGTTCGATAACCGAGCCTGTATTGCCGACCTTGTTCTGATTTGTCGCCAACACGATAGACGCAATAACGCCACCCATAAGCGCGATAATAAGAACAAAAGTCACAATCCATTTCACGGTGTCTGCTTTTCTATGTTGATTAAATTCTTGATACATTTTTTATACCTCCTTAAAAGTCGATGTTGCCGTAGTTAATGCTTACGGTATTTACGGTAGAAACAACGTAAACGTTGATGGTTTTGGAAAGTCCGGACTTGTTCTCGGTTACCTTGATTTGGTAATAAGGAAGATTGCCGTTTGCGTCGGTATTATCTTCTTTATACATATCTTTGGTAGAACCGCCATAAGATCCGCCGACAGTCGTTCCGCGCATATTTTCGTAACGGTCTTTTGCTTCGATAACGAGTTTGCCGTTCTCGATTTTGGCGGAAATATAGTCGCCTTTAACACTGTCAAGATTTACGTCCACAACGTCATTCCAAGTCGTGTAAGAAATAGTCGCATTGTAAGTGCCTTTCTTAAACGAACCGACGCCCGTAACGGTAACGGAGAAGTTACTGTATTCAGAGCCTACGTCGTTAAAAACGTTTGCAAGAGTGATAGACTGCGTATAAGTCTGACCGCGTTTGAGTTGAAGAACGCCGGAAAGGTTTCCACGAGTTTGCGTACCGATACCAGATACATCAACCGTCATAGTTGCAGGTTTACCGCTGAAAGTAACGTTACAAGTACCTCTGACGCCGCTATCTCTCGAAGTTGCGGAAAGAATAGCCGCGCTGCCTCTGAAAGGCTTGATACAAGTAAGTTTTGCAGTCAATGCGCCGTCCGAAGTGGGAGTAAGCGTGAAATAGTCCGTGATAGGCTTATCTTTCAACGCCGCGTCATCCGACCATTCGATTTTCCAATCGACCTTTTTGTTTTCAACATTCGACGGATTAAGACTTGCCGTTACGTCATAAGAAACGCTTGCTGCATTTGCTTGCGTTGCGGCGGCATATCTCGGCGCGCTCATAGCAAGGAGAATTGCTCCTTCTACGTTATCGAAAGCAAGTTCGGACGATTCCGTAATTTTATCTTCCGGTTTTGCCTCGATGGGTTTGTTTCTGATTGCGATTGCAAGCGCTGAAATCACGCCCACAAAAAGCAGTACGATTGCCGTAAACACGGCGATCCATTTGATATTTTCTTTGTTTGTCATTGATTTTTACCTCCGAAATTTTGATTTTTGGGTGTAAAAAACTACGGCTTACCTAAGCAAACCGTAGTTCTCTACAAAGGGAATGCTTATCTCAAAAGCATATTAAGGAAAGTCTTATCCGACGTTCTCGCAGGCTTGATAGGACATTCGTAAACCGTGCCGTCCTCGTCATAAGAACGAACTGCGTAGGTGTTTCCTTTGACAACTTTGCCGCGTTCGTCTTTCATTTCGTAAGGAACGATAACGAGTTCAGCTGCCATAGCATCGCCGAAAACTACGTCAAGAACGTTGTAGCCGTTTTTGTCGGTATCCTTGTTGGGCGGAGCGACTTGAATTTTGATTTCCTTGCCGCGAACTACGCCTTTGATGAAGTAGGAGTAGTATTCCTTACCGTGACTTTCAAAAGTTTCTCTTTCGACCATAATCGTATTAGCCATTTGCCTTTACCTCCTTAATTTTTCTTCCCGATAGTGCGGGAGATTTTCTTTGCCTCGGCTTTGGATTTTCCTTCGCCAAGTGCCTTTTTGTACTTGAACAATCCGGCGTGATCTGACTGAGCTTGAAGATAACCAGAGCGAAGTCCTGCTTCGTAATCGGTCAGTTCTTTACCTTCTTTCGGTCCGTGTTCGTGAACCTTGTTTTTGCGTTCGGAAGCGTAGCCCTTCGCTCTTTTGGAAGGAACGCTCCATCTGCGTTCGTTATTGTTTTTATTTGCCATAATGTGTTTTACTCCTTTACCCGTGTAGCCGTTAGTGCAGCATTGAATTTTGATTTTTTTGTTGCCCGTGTTGCCGTTAGCTAAGCGAAAAAATAAGATATTAAGTTGTAGTTTTGCGAGCCATTTCTTTTAGTTGAAACACTTCGTTTCGTGCGACTTTTACTACGGAAGGTGGCCACCTTTATCTCTCGAAAGTCCGCATAAAACTGTCGATTTCTTTTACTTGAAAACGGCTTGCTTTTATATTTCCATAGGGAGCATATAAGCCGCCTTGATGGACAAATGAATGTTACCGAAACGACAGTTAAAGTGTCGTTATAGGTTGATTAAACACACATTATTGTGATTTTCTTAATCAACGTAAGTTCTCAAATATGTGCGAGTTTTTATGCGTTTTCCGTCAAGATTTTCTCTCGAATGAAACACAAATTCATAATCGGTGTCGCGCTCCAAAGTTCTGAAATAATAGGTGTCGTCACTTACAGAATGAACGTCTCCGCAGCCGTTGGCGCAGAGGGAGATTTTCTGTTTGACGATATAGTCTTGAGTGCGATAAACATTGTCTGCGTTTTGAAGAAAATCAATATCGCAAACGGGTTTTACAACATTGTGTTTTGACATAGTTTTTACTCCTTTGCCCGTAACCTGATAGCGCAGTGATTTTGTTATTTCAATGCCGATTGCAAAAAGCCGATCAGTTTGTTGTTAAGTTCTTTCATGTAATCAGCGGTAAGTTGCCATTCTTCGGCAAGAACCGCTTGCGTATTGTTGTCAATATACAGCGACA
>OGOZ01001064.1_pt1 | contig 16249 bp, 8 predicted proteins | sample 1552801 | NCBI WGS metagenome assembly OGOZ01 (sample SAMEA2580196, study PRJEB22360) | human gut metagenome | biome: human gut; feature: human-associated habitat; material: faeces | place: Denmark | collected 2008/2010 | reverse complement strand
AATGTATTTCACAGCATACAAGATATAATCTTTCGGAACCACATTCCAATCTCCCTTGTTGCAACGAACCGGATTCTCGACCATCGGGTTTCCTGATAGGATAGAGTCGGCATTCTGCACATTCGACATTACCAAAGGAATAACATACGTTGTTTCAATAGATTTGGGATCTGCGAAGAAAGCATCCGTCAGTTGCACTTCGACACCGGCACTAATCTGGCCTTTCGGAATCACAATCTGATCAGAAGCCAACGTGTAATAACTAGAAGGCATCGGCACTACCTGACCACCTGTTGCGAAAGTCAAGTTGTCACATAATGAATTTACCACATCAATGTCCACTGTAGGTGTGGTACCATTGTCGTACACTCCCCCCATCACAGCCTTTATAAGACATTTGTGCTGATTGTCGAGCGTATTATCAAATATTTCATCATTACCCAATACGATGGTACGAACCGGATATTGATAGGCAAAGTATACGGTAGTTCTTCCATAATCGGGGAAAGACCAATCTTGGTTTTCGCACGAAGAGAAAGCAAGCAACATAATCAATGAAAACAGATAAAATAATTTTTTCATTTCTTCAATCTTTAAAAGTTATTCAACAAATCCAATTACCAGCCTTGATTTTGTTCCAAAGCGTCGAATTTCACAACTTCACTATAAGGTATCGGACCAAACCGCATAAAGTCACTGTAGGTACGATTTTCTACATTAAATACCTGATACGTTTCACCATTGATACGTATGCCCTTGGCAGGCTCAGTCAAATCCATATTCCAACGGCGTAAGTCCCAGAAACGAAAACCTTCGAAGCAAAGTTCCAAACGGCGTTCATTACGAATCAATTCGCGCATTTTAGCCTGATTATCCTTCACGCTTTCCAAATAAGCATCACCATTATCAATACCTACATTAGCACGTTTACGGATAGCCTTTATGACATCATAAGCCGAATAGCCATGCGTTCCCATACCCGTAGGTCCCCAAGCCTCGTTGGCTGCTTCCGCATAATTCAGGAAAATTTCTGTATAGCGAATACGCGGGCTGTAGTGAGGCTGACCGGTCGTAGTGGTTGAGCTCAAATATACATCCTCACGCAAATGCTTACGCAAATAGTAACCAGTACGCGTAGAATAACCATTTTCACGGTTCAAACCGTCATTGTTAGATGTATTGTCGGCACTAGTATCAATAATCTTTTTATCAGTACCCATCTCTGTACCATTGACTACGATATACAACGCCAAACGGGGGTCACGGTTAGCATACGGATTCTGTTCGTCATATTCCGGAGCATCCGTAATAGGATAACCGTTTGCCATAGGGAAAGCATCTACCAAGTTCTGCGTCGGATTGATTTGCCCACTGCCATAAAGACTGGGCGGGAACTGAGCCTGTTCCAACGCATAAGCCGTAGCATCTTTACCGTTTCTCCAAATCATCTCAGGCGGATTGGAACCACCAGTAAGATTGTTGATTTCATCAGCATTCTTATACCAAGTATTACCCTGAGTAGCCAAACCGGAAGCACCACCAATCATATCTAATAACTCACCGTTATAGTCAGCAGCATCTGCCCAAGAACCATTGCTACCTTCAGCAAAAGCAGGACTGGCTGCCAATAAGGCAGCTTTGGCACGGAAAGCTAATGCAATACGTGCACTCATACGAGAACGAAAGTTTGAACCAAACACTACGTTATATTGACTATAGTTAGCACCCTCATTACGATATTTTTCCGGCACTTGTGCATCCGAAGAAATATTTTCGTAATCGAGTGGTAACAACTCTTTTGCTCTTTGCACATCTTTATATATAGCTTGAATACATTCATCGAACGTATTACGAGGATAGTTGAAATCGGAAGTTTCTGTTTCCACTTCCTCTACAATAGGTACCCCCATCAGTCGGCCATCAGCTGTCCATCCGGCATGCGCCTGCAACATATAGAAATTAAACATGGCACGCAGTCCATAAGCTTCGCCTTTCAAACGATCACAGAACATTGTGTTCACAATCGGCGTATTCACCCAAGACACCTGATCTACTTGACTCAAGAAAAGATTAATGTAGTGAATAGCAGCCTTACAAGAACTCCATTGATCCATCGGGTTACTGTTGGCTGTCCACGAACCAGTCGCCATCTTCAAGTAACTGTTACTCGTTTGGTTAGTTACAGCATCATCAGCAGCCACATCGTTGAACGACTGCGAATTGTATGGATTTCGGGTATAAGCATTCGCTAAGATTCCCTCCGCATACAACGGGTCATTGAGTCCATCTGATACTTGCTTGTTGTTTTCTATGGCTGGTGTAAATAAGTCATCGCATCCCACCAGCAAAAGAGCAGCGACAAAAACTGTCATTATTTTTTTCATAAGAATCTACTTTTATTGTGTCACTTATTAGAAACCTATCTTGAAACCGATGTTGTAATAACGGCTCTGAGGAGTCGTTCCCGTATTCAGTTCCAATTTTTCACGCTCTTTCGAAATGGTCAACAGATTACTTGCATAAGCATATACTGACAAACTGTGTACAAATGAACCACGCAACCATTGCTGAGGTAAGTCGTAAGTCAACTGCAAACGAGAAAGCTTAAATTGGTTAGTGCTATACAACCAGAAATCCGAGTTGCGGTAGTTGTGGTTGTCAGTCTGAGTCGTCAGACGCGGATAAGTAGCAGTAGCAGATGTTCCGGGTGTCCAACGCCCGCGCACTACTTCCGAATACTTCTTGTCACCAAATACCCAATAATAGTCGCCACTTGCAAAGGCTGAACCACCAAAGTAACCGGTACCCTGCGCAAACAGAGTGAAATTCTTCCACTTCAGCGTCAGATTCAGACCTAAAGTTAACGGAGAGCCTTGCCAACCATAGCGTTCACCCAAGTAAATTTCATCTTTCTCATCGATAATATTATCACCATTTTGGTCAATATATTTCAAATCACCCGGTTTCAACTCACCGTTGTAAGAAGAAGTGATACCCGAGTTCAATATTTCCTCCTCGCTGGTATAAAAACCGTCAGTTTGCAACCCCCAGATACCATCAGTAGGTGTCCCTTTACGATAACGGTATTGGTCTTCATACAATTCGTCCACTTTAGTGTTCTCGTTAGTATAATACATAGCGTTCACACCTAAGTTTATATCCACATCCTGCACCTTCTTGTTGAAGTTCAATGCAAGGTCAAAACCGGTACGAGTGCTGTTGTTGTAGTTCACATAAGGTAGTAAAGTACTTTCTGGCCAATAAGACACGAAATAATTCGGGAAACTATTGGATGGCTGTACCAGCATACCTTCAAGGCTGTTTTTAAAGAATGAAGCATCAAACGTCAAAAGCTTTTTCCACAACGATCCACGCAGACCTACACTGATTTCCTTGCGTTGGATAAAAGAAAGGTCAGTATTACTACCGCGTCTTGCCTCAGTGGCATGACTCTGGTTACCGTCAGCCCATCCCCACCAAGCACCGTTTGCTTGGTCGTAAGTAGTCTGATACATATAATAACTATCAATGCCCAAATCGGTATTCAGAATAGATCCGGAAGCGGTCAACATCAGGTCATCCAAAATTGAGGAGTCTTCAAAAAAACTTTCCTTACTCAAACGCCAACCCAAAGTGAGCGAAGGCGAAAAGGCATTGCGCTTACCTTCGGGTAGACGCGCAGAGTGAACCAAGGCCCCCCCAAAACTCAAATAATACTTGTTCAAGTAATCGTAATCTACTTGCAAGCCTAAGTTGACGTTGCTGGTCTTGTGGTAAACGGCACTTTCACCTTGCTGATAACCAGCAGCAATCAGCATAGCTGAAATATTATGTGCATCAGCCACCTTCGTCTGATAGTTAAGCTGGGCTGAGAATGCCATGGTCTGGCGATTCCAGCTATCATTAATATTCTGAATACCATCGTGTACGTCATCACCATACTTGGTCAGACCTACAATTTGGTCCACACCATTGACATTCGCCCACTGCGGTTCGTATGTAGCATACGTATCGTTGTAGTAACGGTTGTAGGTCGTAGCATAGTCAATGGCATAACGTGTCTGAAACGAAAGTCCTTTCAGTACCATAGAGAGGTCAATATCTACGCCCATGTCAAACTGATACTGACGGCTGGTATAGGTATTCACACCAGCTGCATAAAGGTTAGCTATTTCATTGGTCTGATCTACTTGTGTACCTCCCAACAAATATTTACCATCAATCAAGTGACTGCTATTATTAATCAGATTCCATGCATCGGTATTGTTCTGCATCACATAATCAATGGGGATTAACGGAGAAATACGATTGGGACGTAACGTAGCGGCTGCATTCCAGAAACTCCCCCGTGCACCACGACCATCATAGAAAGTGGCATTAGCATTGACGTAAGTTTTCACATATTTTCCCAGATCTACATCGATATTACCGCGTACGCTGAAACGAGTAGTACGGTCTTTTTGGGCCTCACCTACTTTCACCAACGAACCAATATTATAAAGGTTAACGTTAGTGTAGAAACGTGCCTTCTCGGAGCCACCAGAAATTTCAGCTGTCACATCCGACTCGTTATATGACTTTTTCAAATACTCATCCGAGTAAAGATTTACATCAGGATAACGATAGGGATTTATACCAGAACCATGATTATAGATATCGGTCGCACTATACAGTGGATCCATGCCATCGTTAACACGAGCCTCATTGTAAAGTGTCATATATTCAGCAGCACCCAAATACTTGGGATAACTGATGGGCACATGAAACCCCGTATTAGCGCGTACATCAACGCGAGTATCACCTACTTGACCACGCTTAGTAGTTATATAAATTACACCTTTGGCGGCACGGCTACCATAAAGCACCACAGCAGAGGCACCTTTCAAAAAAGTGATATCCTTGATTTCAGAAGGCATCACGTTATTAGCGTCGCGAGGTACCCCGTCCACCAGTACTAGGTAGGAATCCATTCCCCAAAGACTGTTACCATTCCAGCCATTCACCATGCTCTGCATATTGTCTAAGCTGTAAGTAAAGTTATTTTTCTTCAAGAGTTCCTCTACATTGACAGAGGAGACTCCTCCCAACAGGTCGTTCTTATTAACCTTTCTATAGGCCACCTGTACCGTTTCCTCCGATGCCAAATTCAGCGAATCAGAATCGGCTACCGGAAAATCCGACAACACATTCTGAGCGCCTGCACACAAGGAAGAAGCTGCAAGTGCCACACATAAAACGGACTTTATTCGTATGCTTTTCATTTTAATTCCTTTTTAATTTTAGCGTTCAAGTTTCTCAAGACCATTACCAACCCGGGTTTTGATACAACTCCGGATAGATATTCACATCGGAAACCTTCAGAGGCATCCAATAATGCTTCTCGGAGAAATTCCGAGTCACAATGACTTCTTCTCTGAAATTAGCCACACGGCTCTGAGTCGGATCTTTCTTATCCAATTCTACGCGATCAAATTCTTGCGAGGTCTTGATAGTATAAGGAGATTCGGTTAACAATAACCAACGGCGTAAGTCATTGAAACGATGTCCTTCATAAGCCAACTCCACAGCGCGTTCGCGTCTCAATTCACTCATGAAACCATCCAATGAACCGGCATATTTATCAGCTACGTCTTCTACGCCGGCACGATTACGAATCTTATTGACAGCATCGAGGGCTGTCAAAGAGTAACCGTTGACAACTGATGTTGGACTACCATAACCATTGGCAACAGCCTCAGCATACATCAAGTAGATATCAGACATACGCATCCAACTAACTTGGATAGTCAATGCATCACCATAGTCACGAAGACCTTCATCAAAGCCGTTCACTACAAGCGGAGTATACTTGTGCAACAAATAGCCTGTACGGCTCTCGTTCTTTATATCACGGTAATTACCGCCTGTATAAAGGTTAGCATACTGAATTTCTTTTTCTTTTTGTTCAGAAGTGAACTTAGCAGTGTTTTCAATTACCTGCAATCCATCATAAGTAATGTCAGTATAGAAACGAGGATCACGATCACGCCACGGATGTTCTTCATCAAAACCAGAATCCGGATCCTTCAGAGGAAGACCGTTGGCCATACCATAATAATTCACATAGTTAGCTGTCGGACAGAATACCACACCATTGGTTTCATTAGCCAATATAGAAGGAACAAACTGAGGTCCTAAACTCCAGCCTGACCCCATCCACCAGTCATACATCGGCGTCTGGAAGATAGCTTCGGTAGAACCGGGATTCTTAGAATTCTGCTTGAATGAATAGAAAATATCCGAATAGTGAGCAAAATCAACCAGATCATATTGAGTCTGACCAGCATCTACCAACTTCAACAATTCAGCAAACGCTTCGGCCGCCTTCTTACAATAGTCGGCATTATAAGTTTTGCTGCCATTAGTTGCGTAGTTCATTAACGGGCTCCCTGCCCACAAATAGTTCTTACCCAGATACCCCAACGCCATGATTTTATTGATACGCTGCTGGTTGTTACCAAAGGTAGGCTTGCCGGTAGTAGTATTATCCCAATCAACAGGCAACAAGTCGGCAGCGCGACGGAAGTCGGCAGCTGCAAGATCAGCACACTCCTGATAACTCAAGCGCGGATAGCGCAAAGGCTCGGAAGAGGAAGGTACAGAGTCAATATAAGGCAAACCACCAAAGTATTGCATCAGTTCAAAGTGAAACCAAGCGCGGAAGAAGTAGAGCTGTCCCATAATCAGGTTGCGTTGTTCATCGGTTGCTTCCACTAACTTATCCATATTTTCCAAACCCAAATTAGCCTTACGAATACCATACCAAGCCAAAGGCCAAAGAGATTTTTGGAAACGGTCAGTCGAATTAGCTTTTGTATTGCTACGATCCATCCAACCACTCTGCCAACCGTCATAACCAGACTGCCATCCCCAAAAGTCACCCATATCTATCTTATACCCCATGTGATAGTCGATGCTGAAAGATAAGATTTCATCCTCCCCCCAATTGAAAGAATTGTTCCAATAACCATGAGCAAAGTCAGGAATACAATAATACAATTCTTCTGTGAAACCCTGGAAATTACGGAAGTTCTTGAAAGCATCATTGGGATTTACGCTACTCTCAGGTGCTTTGTCCAGATAGTCCTCACAAGAGGTCATCCCCAAGCAACATAGTGAAAGCAATCCGCCATAGAATAATGTACGTATATATGTTCTTTTCATGTGACTATTTTTTATAATGTGAATTTTAAACCGAAGTTAATACGTTTCACTGTCGGATAAGCACCTTGCGAAGCCCAACCTGTACCGGCGAAGTTGGCTTCACGGTCATCAGGCATACGAGTCCATACCCAAAGATTATTACCATTGACATAAAGTTTCAAGTTGGAAAGTCCCAACGATTTAATCCAACCGTCCGTAAAAGTATAAGCCAACTCAATATTCTTCAAGCGGACGTAAGAACCATCGTAAAAGTAGCGAGCTGCATCATAGTAACCATTAGTGGTTGAACCAAAACGTGGCATCGGTACATCCGGATTTATATTATATTTTGTCCAGCGGGAACCTTCGTCGTAAGCAATCAGTTGTTTCTGGCCAAAAGTAGAAAAGACCACCTGACGGGTCACGTTGTTGACGCCATAGAACTGAACAAAGAAACTCCAGCCCTTATAGTCAAAACCGAGCGAAGCACTATATGTATTCTGCGGACTACCGGAATATCCGTAAGGAATCTGGTCGTAGGAGTTGATGACACCATCACCATTATAGTCGAGGATGTAATAAGTACCCGGCAACTTTTGGTTATCATTCGATTCAAAAGCGGTACTACCATACACATCGTCCATTGTCTGTGTATAGCCATGATCTACATACGTATGAGTCTGACCGATTTGCTTTCCAGCATCCTTTTGATAAGCGGGCAGCAGTTCCGGATCATCAGCCTCAATAACTTCGTTCACGGCATGGGTCATATTCAAATTAGTCCACAGGTGCAAACCGTTTTTCAAGGTTTTGTTCACACGGAGTTCCAACTCATAGCCACGGTTCTTCACTTCACCCAAGTTTACCCATGGAGCTGCTACCGTACCACCAAAATAAGAAGGCATTGCACGATCAGAACCACTAATCAATATGTCTGTACGCTTATCTCTAAAGATTTCAACATTACCAGCCAATAGGCCATCAAAGAAAGAGTAGTCGATACCAAAATTAAACTTGCGGACAACCTCCCAATGGATATCCATATTACCTACTGTTGATTGACTATAGAAAGTATAAGGGCTGGTTACATTATACAAACCAGTCTTGATATTTCCACCTGTAGCCCATTGATCCATATACAGCCAACGACGAGAAGTATCCCATTCGTCGCCAATCACATCATTACCGATTTCGCCATAAGAAGCTCTAAGTTTCAACATATCAAGGAACTTGATTTTCTTCATGAACTTCTCTTCACTAATCATCCAGCCAAGAGCACCAGAATTGAAGAATACAAAACGATTATCAGCACTGAACTTATCGGAACCGTTATATGCACCATTATATTCCAAGAAATACTTGTTGGCATAGTTATAAGTGATACGGAAAGCCCAATCTTCACGATAGTTAGGAACAATACTACCACGAGCACGTTCCTGACGGCTGAACAACCCCATAGCACCCACAGTATGTTTACCAAAGGTATTGTTGTAATCTATCTGTGCCGAGTAATAGAGGTGACGTTCCGTAGCACCGTTATCAATAGAACCACCTTCTGGAACCCAGTTAATCTGTTCGTGGAAATCGAAGTTATGGCTACCTTGACTGGGATTATAACTGACAGCACCGGTATTAGGATTAATATACTTATATAAAGCACCATCAGTGGAGTTTACACCTCGGTTCTGCTCAAAAAACACGTTATCCCAAGAAATAGAAGCACGAGCACTCAAACCTTTCAACACGAAATCCAGTTTCTGCTCCAATGTAAAGTCAGTGGTCAGACGGGTCGTAGTACGAGTATTCTGTCCGGCCAAAGCCAAACCAGCTACAGAGTTATTGGCATTATTAATCGGGTCATATCCCCAAGTGCCATCCGAATATTTCGGATAGAACACGTTAGGAGGAGTACTATAAGCACTACCCCAGATATTATATTCATACGCAGTACGTGGTCCTTGCTTTACACCGTGCGAACCGGCAAGATTAGTCTTCAGCAAGGTGGTCTTGGTTAACTGAAAATCGAGATTACTACGCATATTCACACGGTTGTAACCGTAAGTGGTCTGATAACCACGACCGTTGTCATACTCCTTGAACAAGTCACCCTCATGTTGATAGTCGATGGAGGCATAATACTTCACGAAACGGGTACCACCGCTAACACTAACGTTGGCATTCTCGGAGAAGGCATGATCCTTGAACATCCAATCTGCCCAGTCAATGTTCGGATAGCGTTCCGCCTCAGCTTGATTAGCAGGGTGGCGATATTTATCAATTTCCGCTTGTGGCATCATATACATCCAAGAATCAGAAGCCAATCCCAATTCATACTCTACTGCATTGTTACGCAACTGAAATGCATCGTATGAATCCAACTTATTGGGCAATTTAGACGGCATCTTCAACGCCATACTACCACTAACATTAATGGTAGCCTTTCCCTCCTTACCACGCTTGGTAGTAATCAAAATAACACCATTAGCACCCTTTACACCGTAAACGGCAGTGGCGGAGGCATCCTTCAATACAGAAATAGACTCTACGGAATTCACATCAATACCTGACATAGGACGCTCGATACCATCGACTAAAATCAACGGAGAACTGTTGTTCCAAGAACTGGCACCACGAATCACAATTTGTGGGTCTTCCTCACCCGGCATACCGGTAGAGGCAGTAGTAATAACACCTGGCAAGTTACCAGTCAGTGCTGACCCTAGGTCAGAAACACCACCAGCACGTTCCAATACTTTAGCAGAAGTTTGTGTGATAGCACCTACTACACTGGCCTTTTTCTGCTGACCATATCCTACTACTACAACTTCTTCCAATTGTTGTGAGTCATCTTCTAAAGTGATCTTCAAAGTCTTTTGACCAGCAATTTTAACTTCCTGCGATTTCATTCCGATAAATGAGACCACAAGAGTTACTTTGTCATTAGGAACAGCCAACGTGAAATTTCCATCTATATCTGATATCGTACCTATTGAATTATTATTTTTTACAACAACGGAAGCTCCAATTACTGTTTCACCATTTCCATCGACGACCGTTCCTTTTACCGTTACTCCATTCTGTGCTAAAGTCGGTAAACAACTCAATAGCAACAAAAGAATCAAGTAATGGATCTTTTTAATTTGTTTTGTTACATTTTTCATTACCCTTAGTTTAAGATATTAATAACTACATTCTCTTCATTACATTAGCTATTATAAATAGCTTTAACTGTCATCATACTTGCATTTCATAATTAATTAGTCTTTTAAGATTAATAATTCAATGGTTAATAATCATATTACATTATTACATATATTAGCATTTCATATCATAAAAGGAAAGAAAAGTGTTTTCCATACATATCTCTCCAAACATTATAGCGTGCTTTTTCACAGCAACAAATGTATGCATCAGAAATAAAACAGTGGACACGATCATGCTACACGTTTTTTTGATGGCATTACATCTTTCTCTTCGATGTTACATTCTTTTTTGATTGTATTTCGTAAATCAATATAAAAAACTATATATCAACTAATTACACAAACAATAAAGAAGTTTTTTTTTAAAAGACAATAGAGAGCTTGAGAAGTTACTTTCGAGGAAGAAAAACAAAAGAATTATGAACTAAAATTACAAGAGAAATGCAAAAAAAAACAGCATAGTAACGTATCACAAAAAATATGTAACCCACTTGTTAAAGCACTAAAATGACTTTCATTCATTTATTGCAGAAATACATCCATTAACACTTTTGAGTCTTTTAATTCTTTTCAATCAAGATCAGACAGGGGAGGGATTATATCTTTTATATACTCATCGCCTGAGAGAAGAGGCCTTTAAGAACAGAGGGGTTATATAGTAAAGAAAATAGCTGACAAATGGAAATTGGGTAAAGTGAAAGTCTTTCAGGATATTTACGTAACTGGAGCAAAATGAGCAGCTTGAGCGAAAACGAGCAATATGACAAAATGTAAATCGTGATGCCTGAGGTTGCTTTCTTTCGTGCCAATGTTCATTGTGACTCAAAAGAACGCAAAGATTACCTATCAGGCAAATGCAGCATGATTTATAAAACAGATGTATTGCAACAAAATACATCTGTTTCACTATCTTATTGTCATATTATGCCAAACGCATAAATTCCGGTGTTTTTTTAGTCAATCAAGTTTAGGGAATCATGGAACATCCATTTGAAACGGCGAAGCCGGAAGCCCTGACTTATTCCTCAGGTTAGCCTCCTGTGGATTATCATCCCAAGCGTAACGAACCTTTATAGGTTGAGTAATACCTTCGCTCCAAACCATCACTTTATTGCCTTCTATGGTCGCCTTTGCCCATTTAAAACATCCATCCGCTCCTGCCAGTGCAAAACCTTTGAGTTCAGTTACAGGCATTAAATCATTCGTTCCTTCTTCAAAAGAGAGAATGATCTTTCCACTTTCAACAGATGCATCAGTACACAACGGACCACTATGAACTACATCCCTATGACCATATACCTTCTTTTTAACCTGAAGTGCCACTCTTCTTGCCAGTTCTTTCTTATTTAATGGATGAATATCATTCCACTCTCCCAAGTCTATTGCTACTACTAAAGAAGTATTAGGCAACTTCAAGGTCACTTGCCGTTGAGCCTCTCGCATACCCGCCCAACCACTTTCTACAGGTTGCGGATGCGTCTGCATAAAATTGGGTAGTTGCATAATAAAGAACGGGAGATTTTCATCTGCAAACTTCACTCGCCAATCTTTTATCATCGCAGTTAATAAGGCCTCATATTCACTTGAACGTCCTGCATTCGTCTCTCCCTGATACCACAAAGCTCCTTTAAAATGCAAATTTCGCAAAGGAGAAATCATGGAATTATACATGCCAGTCGGAATATTCTGAAAAGACACCCCACCTCTTCCGGCAGGCATTTCACAACCTAATCTATATTTCCACTGTTCCGCCAAACGAACTGTGTCTCCATCTATCGCCATACAATAGGGCTTGTCTTTTACAAAGCTAGGGCGACCACCCGAATTGATAAGACGAACCGTCACCAGATTCTCACCTGCTTTCAATACCGATACAGGAACTTTATAAATACGTGGCGGATATTGATACGAAGTGGTACCTACAAATACACCATTCACATACACTGAGTCCGCATTCACCATACAACCCAAACGCAATATGGCATCTTTATCAGCTTGCTCAGCCGTAAGACGAATATCCTGACGGAACCAATGTGAGCCACTTACCGGATAGCCATTCTTAGTGCCCAATTGATAGGAAAACATATTCACTTCCTCCCAATCGGAATCATCCAATCCCGGTTCATACCACTTGACCGGAGCATGAAGTCCTTCATCCCCTTTATACAAAGAGAGATTCCAAAACCTCGACATCATACCACCTGCCTTATTCATCAAAACCTTATATTCGTCAGAGTTATAAATATCCCTTTCACGCAAATTCTTTGGGAATTCCTGTAGAGCATCCTCACTCATCCAAGCTTCAATAGAACTTCCTCCCCAACTTGAATTAATAATCCCCACAGGAACTTTCGTCTCATTATACATCTCTATAGCAAAAAAATAAGGTAGTGCGGCATAAGACTGAGCAACCTCCGGATTCAAGGATGTCCAGTTCATCCGGGAAATATCTTCTTTCGGACCCTGCAAATCATTGCCATAGGGAGTTTTCACGTAACGGATCATTGAATTTTCATAAACAACCGTTTCCTTGCCAAACATATCCGCTACACGTGCCACGGTCAGTTCCATATTCGATTGCCCTGAGCACAGCCACACATCCCCTACCAGAATATCTTTTACTATCACTTCATTCACCGTCATCTCATAAGGACCGCCAGCCTTCATAGCAGGAAGTATGACCACCCATCTGCCATTCTCATCAGTCTTTGCCGTGTATTTCTTCCTCTTAAAAGTTACCACTACATCTTCACCCGGTTCAGCTGTCCCCCATATCTTAATGGGCCTTTCACGTTGCAATACCATTCCATCCGAAAGAACAGAGGGGAGTTTAACCTTAGCTTCAGCCCATACAGAACATATACAGACCAATACTACCAATAAAGTAAATTTATATCTCATAATATTGTAATTTTCAACATTCCTACTCTTTTATCAAACTTTCAGGTGCTCCCAGGAAAGAAGGTTTCAAACCTCCCAGGTCAATCATGATTTTCTGCATAACAAGTGCCGGATCAAGCGGACGGATACGCAAAGTATGTCTCCCCTTCTTATCAAGTAAGTGTTTGGTTTGAGTAGTAATAATGTGCTCTGCCTGCAACTTACCAAGCTCACCTTTATAATCACTGTTGATATTGACTATCTGTTCTTCCCCACCATCCAAACTGACCGCATAACGCAATCCTTTATAATCATTGAAATTCAAAGTTGAAGAAAAACGGACGATAACTGTAGCATCCCCACTTTTCTCCGTTTCAAAATCATATTCCAAATACATATCTACTCCCGGAACGGCTGTGGTAGGTAAAGTAGTGACAGCAGACAACGTACGCCCCAAATTTGGAATTGTAACCCAATTAGCAGATGTACTGTTAGCTGAACGGGTATAATGTTCCGCTTCAATAGATACATATCCATCCTTTTCTACAAATACAGGTGGTGCAGGAGCAATACGAGGTTCCGGAACAAAAGTAACTTTAGGCATAATATTATGTTTCGGATCGTTCCAGGATTTATATCCAATATGTGTCTGATCCATGATATGATTCCATTTGCCACCACTCATTATATGGTTATAGTGATAAGTCAATACAGAATCACGTTCAAAACACGCACGAGCCTTATCAGCCCATTTATTGGCTTGTACGTTATTCTCCTCTGCCAGTTTGCGATTCATTGCTACGGCATAATACATATCATACAGGTTGGCACATGCCTGTATCGGAAAGAGTACCAGTTGGTCGAAAGTATCCCGGTAACCGGCAGGCATCAGATAGTAGAGTTTCAGGGCATCCAGGCTCAAAGCCGCATAATCATCTTTCACACGCCGCCACTCATCATAGTTTTCCAGGCTGTACGTTCTGTCATTCAGCATTTCAGGAGTAACTCTGCGGTTATATTTGGTATATGTATCTATAAGACGCGCCGCCTCTTCCGCATAATTGCCACCAAACTGCTGCTTGCAGAAGTCTACCGTATGCTGGAAAAGATTGTTTTCATTGAAACGTCCGGGATTCCAAGCCATGTCCAGGAAGAAGGTTATCGGATATTCCATAGGCTTCAAGTCACCCACGTTGACTACCCACAGTTCACGGACACCATATTCATAAGTCAGCATCATCTGTTCCCAGGTGCGCTGTATCTGGGTAATGTTGATCCACTTAGTATTACGGGGAGCTCCTACATAGTCGAAGTGATAATACATTCCATAACCGCCCTTACGGGGTTTAGCTTTCAAATCGGGCAACTTGCGCACATTTCCCCAATTATCGTCACACAACAGAAGGGTTACATCGTCGGGCACACGCATACCCTTATCATAATAATCCTGCACTTCTTTATAGAGCGCCCACACTTGCGGAGTTTCTTTCGCTTTCTTACCGGTCACTTTCTCTATAATCTTCCGCTGATCCTTCACTATATTCTGTAATAAGGAGATATTGGCATCCTCACTCATCGGTTCGTCACCATCACCGCGCATAGCTAGGGTAATCACTGCTTCCCAATCCTTACAACGCTCCATACCCTTCTGCCAGAAGTCACGCAGTACGGCGCCGTTCGTTGTATAATTCCATTCTCCGGTTCCACGGCGTTTCCAGTCCTTTTGAGCCTGTCCCATAGGTTCGTGGTGAGAAGTTCCCATCACAATTCCCATCTCATCAGCCAACGGACCGTTCATTGGATCATCGTCATAGAATGCACTGTTCCACATAGCCGGCCACATGAAGTTTCCTTTCAGGCGAAGCACCAGTTCAAAGACAGTCTCATAAAATTTGCTATTGAATCCACCGAAAGTATCGCCCGCCCAGTTTCCTAGACAGGGCCATTCATCATTCAGGAAAATACCACGGTATTTCACAGCCGGTTCACCATCTGTATATATACCTTCTTTAATAGATATAATATCGTGCTTTTCCACCGGAACATCCGCCCAGAAATACCAAGGTGATACTCCCATTTGCTGTGACAATTCATATATACCGTAAATAGTACCCCGCTTGTCACTACCTGCTATAACTACCGCCTCGTCCACGCCTTCCATCGGCTGTTTCACCATCTGGAGGATGTATTTCTCACGCTTTCCCTGCAAATCGGCAGCATTGATTTTTCCGGCCTTCAGCAGTTGTTTAATCCAGGAGCTATTCTCTATAGAACCGATTATCAACATACGATTGCCAGCTACAGAGTGAATAATCTCCGGAGTAATACCCGTTACTTTACCCGCATCTGTCTGCAAATTGGCCACAGCCCGTACTACTCCTTTGTCTTCCCGGGAGTCCACCAGTATTGGATACGCCTTTCCTTGCTGTATCCAGACAAATCCATTACTCTCATTTGTCACAAAACGCTCTGCCGCCGACAAAGATTGAGATAGCAACAAACTCACTAAGCAATAGAAAATCCAACTAAATTTTGTTTTCATGGCATGATACCTTTTGATTAATTTCTGTTTTGTACAAAGATAGGTCATTACGAAATATCAACCTATCCTCCATGTTTCCACTTACTATTGCCAATGTTACACTTGGGATTTTCATGTTACATAAACTTTTATTCATGTAACATTTGCCCGACAAACAACCATTATTACAAAAAAACGCTCTTTTCTGTGATTTATTTCATCCTTTCCAGACAAATAGGACAATATACAATTTTAATATTCATAAACATGAAACATCTATTTCGTAATTTATTGATTATAGCATTTGTCGTATGCTGTAACTTCCAACAGGCTCTTGCACAACAGATGCCTCCTATCCCCATCGATTCGAATGTACGCATCGGAAAACTGGACAACGGCCTAACTTACTATATCCGCAAAAACAATCTCCCCAGCGCCTATATCCGTCCGCTGATTTTCGTCG
>OGOZ01001062.1_pt1 | contig 16277 bp, 20 predicted proteins | sample 1552801 | NCBI WGS metagenome assembly OGOZ01 (sample SAMEA2580196, study PRJEB22360) | human gut metagenome | biome: human gut; feature: human-associated habitat; material: faeces | place: Denmark | collected 2008/2010 | reverse complement strand
TATTTTTGTTATAATTAATAGGCTTAAATATTTTTGATAACGGCAAAGTATTGTTGGATACTGACGCTGCCGAATATTTAAAAATTGCAGACAATAAATCATCCATACTGGTTTTATACCTTACGTATGTAACATTATGTTTTTTTTCGTATCCTTTAATTTGAGATATAACTCCTAAAAAATACGCTTGTTTCCGTAACCCAGTCTTTTTATCTATTGTTTTATATCTATTCTGAATCTTTTTAATTTCTGCTTTAGAATCAACATCAAATTCTTTTTTTGCTTTATCTATTTCAATACATGACATAACGTCAAGTTGACAAATATCAAAATATAATTGCCTAAAATCGACATTTGATTCATAAAGCTCTTGTATTGTTAATGTTGACGTATTAACCATATCCCACAGTAAACTATTCAATTGTTGTGATAAATTAATAATATCTCCAATTAAATTATTACTTGTTTTAATATCAAGGTCTGCTTGATCTTCGGGTGTATAATATCTTTGAACTTTTTTTGCATGAACGTTTGATGTTGGCACTTTAAATATTTTGTAATTTTTTTTTGCAGCATTTAATAATATTTTGTTATCAGTAATCAACATTTGATCAGAATCAAAATCACATCCGCTTAATCGTTCAAGAATATTATCATTTATTGAATTAATACAAATAATTTCATCGGTTAAATTAAAATAATTATCGATATCATCAACATATTTATTTGTTGTTACAAGAAGATTCCCAATAGTAACATGTGGACTTCTACAACATAATAAATCTTGTCCATTTGCAAATCTCGTATTATAAACTTCTCCATGATTTAAACTTGAATGATTTGGCGAAAACTTACCTATAGAAAATTTTAACATTTCTAAAGGATTTCCAAATAATACAGAGTAATTCCCATTAACCAACACATGTCCTTTTTTTAAATTCTTTCTATAAGCCCTGATTGTATCATGTCTAAAATTATCAAAAATTTTTGTTTTTGAAAATTCTGGCGTTAAATTCAATAGAGTATAAATTGCATCATTAATTGAATTAAAAGTATAACTTTCATTATTATTTGCTTTACATTTTATATGGTATTTTAATACATCTATATCGGTATTTAATTTATTCATATAATCAAATGATTTCTTTAATAATTGGTTAATGTCGGATTCTGATAATTGTAATGTATTTAACAGTTGATAATGTGTCTGTACCATATCTCCGTTAAAAAAATGCGTTTTCTTTTCATGTTTTACTATTCCAAATGTGCTAGGTATGTTTTTTAGCCATTGTTCCATAGTCCCAAATTTTAAATATTTCACACTATTAGGAGTAGTAATCATTTTAATATCAGATACGTTTTTTGCTAAAGTAAATCCATTTAGCTGTGAAATCATTGTAATATTATTATCACTAAACCATTTTTGAATATTTGTATTAAAGCAACATGATTTAAAAAATTTATTTCTTAACAAAAGCATACCGTATCTTGAATACTCACCAAGCTCAGATTTATCAATTAAACTTTGTCCATCCCAAATCGAATTTCGTATTTCAATTTCTTTTTCTTCGGTATGTAACCATCCATCATCACCAATAGTTGTTTCAACAACATTGTCATTAAATACACTTTCCCAGTCATTGATAATTAAAATTGACTCTGGCTTTATATCAATCGTATCAATGATACTACTTGTAGGAAGCGCAATATATGCTTCAAGGGCGGCTAAATCAACCTTTTCTCCTCGTTTAATATCCAATTTACACATTTCCCATTTATGCATATGATCATATAAATTTTCTTCAATAAATAAACATTTCCCAACTCGACTACTTCCAGAAGATCTTTTGAATCTGACGTATTTCCTACCATCACAAAAAAATCCATTACTATAAATTTCTTTTCGTAGAGCTGAAACGTCCTTAATCGTAGTATTCAATGAATCTTTTATCTTGTAAGACAACTGACCAGACGTATCTTTTTCATATGATTTTATGAACATTTTGGGGAGATTGTCACATACACAATCTCCATCAATTAATTCATTTATTTTAACTCCTACGATTTCAATGGTTTCTCCTCCATTTTTATTAATAATCGCTTTTTTGGCAATACAATTTTTAAATGTTAAATGTTCATGTTCATAACCATGTTTGACATATAAATTTTTAGAAATACGATTAAATTCTTTTACGCTGTATTTAAATGTAACATTCATTATCATTTTACTGTATTCTTGATTGTTATTTTTAGTATCTTTGAATGAGAAAACTTTTTTTCCTATTCCAAAATTATGTCCACTACTATTTACATAATTACGTAATTCAATTAAGTCCAAACTGAAGTCATATACGTTAATATATTTTGTTAAATTTTCAACCAGTTTCCCATTTTTATTTTTTAGTAAAGAATAACCATTTATATGTTTTTTTTGTTTATGTATTTCTTGATGATTTGCTATATACAAATCTTTTGCATCAACGCTTGGTATATTTAAGTAATTTGTATTTTTTTTATAATTCATAACCATCCTCCTGTGTTGCCTTATTAATAAAACGAATTTCATGTTTATCATATAAAAACCATACAGAATTTTCTATATTTGTTAATAGCTCGTTCATACTATCTGCGATTTTTTTCTTTAAAATATCAAATGTTATATTATCATTCCCTGCACATGTTAGTACATTGTAAGTTAATGTCTGTGGGGTGCTAAAAATATCACTTTCTACTAGAGGAATTCTCGTTGAAAAACAATCATTCTTGATTTTATTATATTTTAAATGATTGTAATATTTTTCATTATCTAACATATATAAAATTTCTGTATTTAGTGTTCTTGCAGAGTACAGTGTAAAATGCAAATCTAAATAGATGCAATTTGGATAAAATAAAAGTTCTGAAGACCAAATTCTATTTTTTGCATTGTTTATTAAATTATTTATCTTATAAACAAAATCTATAATTTTATAATGTTTTTTGAAATTTTCAAACATTATCTTGATAGACTGATTCATTTCAGATGTTGTAATTATATTTTGATAAGAACACAAACCACTTAAAATGAAATTATCATATTGTATTTGGATATAAATCTTATCATTTGTTTGATATTGAAAATCTGAATTTGTAGAGATATTATATGAAAATTTCTCATTATTAATTGAAGTTTGAAGATTACAAAGTTCACTTTCTATATTGCTATGTATACTTTGATATTCTTTATCATTTTCCATCATTTCTTTAAAATGCTTAATATAATTACCAACCGCATAACGTAAATCAATGTCTTTTAAATAATTACTGATTTCCATTTCATCATTACACATATAAAATCTTTTGTATGCGTCATATATAATATTTTCATTTTTTAACAAATTAGTAATTCCTAAATTCGTTTTTTTATCAGTAAAAAAGAACTTAACATCTATATTGTCTACATGCATTTCATAATTAAATAAGTGTCGTGGTTGTAAATATAATTTCATGTTAATATTTTTTAAGTTTGTTTCACGAGCTAAGCGAATCATTTTTCTGAATTTGCTAACACATTTACAAAATTCATTCAAACCCAAAATATCATCATGTTTTATATCGATATATTTATTTTCTGGCAACCCATTCCTTCGTAATTTCAATATTTTCCAATCATATGTAAAAATTGTTTCGTCTTCGAAATTATCCATGCATACGGATAAAGTAATATATTTCGATAATACTCGTCGTTCTATTGAATTGATTACAATATTAAACATCGGAAACTTATTATTTTTACATATTTTATCTAATTGATTTTTAAAATTTTTAACATATGAATTCAAAACCAGTATTATAATTCTATCGTATGACTTTACACATTTCATGCGCTTAATTATTTCTGCGAAAATATATTGATCTTCATAATCCAAATTTTCAAAATCAGACAATAATAAAAATTCATTTTCATCAATTTCTTTCTTCGTGTATTTCTGTACACATTTCCAGACAGAATCCAATTTATTCATATATTCTAAGTCATGTTTTTTAGTAGAATTTACTATAGTTTTTCTCTCTTGTAATCTTACGTAGACATCAGAATCATTTTGTTTTTCTAGCCTTCCAAAATATTTTCCATCTTTGAACAAAATATCAAATTCTGGTACGGTGCCATTAAATGATGAATCAATCAAATCTTTTACATTAATTTCAACGACTTTACTATTTAATTCGCACCATTTGTCTGCATAGTTTAAATATTTTTTCTTATTTGAATAATTGATTTCAAAGAAAAATCTCATTCCATTAGAGTCATAAACAGTAATATCTGGTTGGTAATCTCCAAAATTTGTATGATAAATATTTTCAATATCAATTTTTTCTACTGTATGTAATTCATCTTCATCAGAAAGTTTGAATTGCGAACCTTTTATAAATAGCCAATTTTTATACGTCCAATGAATAAGTGTTTCCGAATTTACACATGGACTTTCTGTTATGTGATAAAAATGTGGTTGCACTTTTTTACTTGACTTTGCTCTCATTTTTACAGGTTGATGACAACAAGGGCAGAAGTAATTGGTATTTTCTTTTGCGTCCTTAATATGTATATATCCATCATTTTCATCCTGAGCCACAATTAAAATTGGTATATATCCTGTGTTTGCCATTCTATTCATCACCTTCGCTTTCTTCAAAAATCATGTCTGTCATCCGTTCTATTTCAGTTCTTGGTTTTCTGAAAGCGTCTTTATGTAAACTTTCTGCCTTGATCTGGCAATAAATATCTTCTGTAATCATTTCTCTTGTAGCAGCAGAACGACACATTCCTGCGCAAAACAGTACGGTACCGCCAATCAGAATCGTAGATAAAACTATCATTCTACTGCACCTCCACTGTATTTGACTTACCGCTTAGGTAATCACCTGCACATTCAAGAAGCTTGTAGATAGCATCAGCAGATTCAATATGTATATCAAGATCACCAGCGGTTTCAAGCTCAACTACCTTAGCCATCAGAGCTGTTCTAAGAGAATATCTCTTTGCCGTGATTTGTAAATCATCTTCAAACTGATGCCAGATTGGGAAATCTCCTGTCTCTTTGGCAATTGAAAGTGTCACTGTAAATGTTTCATCCTCTTTGCCGTTTTCATCATTATGTCGGGCAGTAGCTAAAATTTTATGCTTTCTGTGATTGATCGGAATCTCAATGGTTGTCCCAAGGCTTTTATAACTGCGTTGTGGACGATTCTTTTTCTTCATTGCCTTCTGTTCTGCGTATTTTTCTTTATTAAATTTTCTGGATTTCATTGAAAAGTCTCCTTATTTATGTATTTGTTTAGTTTAATTATTAATTTGTGTTTATTATGTATTTCAGTAATTCATGCTTACTGTTCTGGTATAATATTCTTCTCAATCTTTCGCCAATCGTTGGGAAGAGATACCTTGAAATAAATGCCACGGGCACTCGTGCTTTCTTTGACCATTTTGCATATCAACGTGTGCTTGTGAAACCGCAGCAATTCTTTTACTTGATACCATTTAAAACAATAATCAGTGCCACCTGATCGAATATTGCTTAAAATATCGTTGATGAAAATACGATAATACTGGTCATGCGTTGGCTTATAGACTACAGAATCTGTTGTACTATCTCTTGCTCGAATACCATCATTTCTTTTTAATCTTTTCTTTGAAGAAGGAGTAGTGCGTAGTCTCTGTGCTGCAAGTTTGACTGCGAACTGTTCTTGTGTCATGTTCTCAAATGAGATACGATCAGAAGTAGTCAATAAGTCTTTGAGTTCTGTATTTAATTGTGTTGTCATGAAAATTTGTTAGATCCTTTCGTTATGTATATTATTGTTTAGTTGATTTTTAATTTGTGTTTGTTGATTGCTCACAATGCTGCCAACAAAGTGATTAATCAAATGGAAGTTCCATATCATCTTCAATATGTTCGTAAATTTTATCTGCTTTTAATTGTTTTCTCTTAGAAGTAAGACGTCCTTCACATTCTTGAATTTCTTTTTTGTAGTCATAAATACTATCTAAGCGTCCTCTTTGTTGTAAATCGTATTTATATTGATTTGCAAAAATAGTTCTTCCAGTTAATAAATTTGCAGAGCCTTTAAATCCAGACGTATGTTTACATGCAATAATTCCCATTTCTACTAGATCATCCACACATTTTGCAATTGTGCTTTGGTTTAAACCCAAGTCATCTCTAATATTAGTGTAATATTGATGATATGTTTCTGGATATCTTTCTCGATTTTTCTTCGTATTATAAGCCGAACCATATCTTGTATTAATATTTAATCTTAAATACGACAGGACAAGTAATAGTTTCCATGGCTTAATTCCAGAATACGAAGGGCTATTCCATGATTTTAAAATAAAATCAATTTCAAAGTCATATAAAATCGCAAAGTGTTCCTTTGGATAAAACATTTGAGAATCTGGATTAATAATCAACATTGCATCTTTGGATGTGCTGATGTTAGAAGTTGTTACGTCTCCGAACAAAATCAATTGATTAATTAATTCACGGAATTGATCAATGTTTGCGTTTTTATGTCTATCTGGTGTTATTCCGATTAATTTAAATGCTGAGCTATAATTTAAATATATCATTGTTTGTTCTTCCCATGAATTAGTCAACGTATGTTTTTGAAGTAGTAGAAAGAACAAGACTCTATAATCATTAAACCTTGCATGGTCGTAGATTATATCGTAAGGAATCCTTTTAAAAAATGGTCGTTGTTTTGGTGGCGATATCGTCATATTACGCTCCTTTCTTAAATGTGTAAAAGTTTAATTGTAAATAATTGGTAAACCCACACTATATGTGGGACAAGAAAAAATTTTTCCACAAAAATGTGCGTTAATGGTGTAAAATTTCCGCACAAAATTGTGTGGAAAGTGGGGTGCTAAAGAAGATTAAACATTATTAGGGGAGATAATACTTCCTAAGCATATTAAACCTTTACGTATTACCGATTTTCATTTTTATTCATAGTTCACTACGTTCACTATTCATAAAAACAAAAATCGGTAATACGTAAAGTCTAGGAAACGGTTTCACCATTTCCTCTGTTCGCTGACGCTCATCTCTTTTCTCTTTTGATCTTTCATCTGTCTTTTCTTTTTATCTGTGTTATCTGTCTTGACAATTGTATTGATCATCTTTTAATTTCTCCTTTCTTTGTTTGTCATCATGTAGATCATATATGATAATTGTTTTATATTTTCTTCTTGCAATACCTGTAATCTTTTTCTGTTTATCTCATTGTAGTACAACCACATATATGATCTTGAAGATCTTGGATATAATATCTCAGAATTATCTTTCCAATAACTATGAATCTTCATTGCAATTTCTTTTCTGGTATCTGCCAACATATATTCTTTAAAAGAATCTTTGCACAGATTACCATGATTGATTATCTGGAATATCATATCTTGTGTGATACCTGATGGCAAATTGAAAGAGAGTTTTGTCTCTTCATTGCAATTATGTATAAAATCATTTGTATTCTTCACGGTATATATCCTTTCTTCCTTCATTTTCTTTTTAAGCATATTGGTATTTTAACATACTTTTTGCACCTTGTCAACGGGTGCAATGAGGGAAGTTGGTCATATTTTTATCTGGGTAGAATGTAATTTTCTTTATACTGGATTCTGTACATTTAGAAGAGCTTTTCGTGGGGAATTTCCAATCTATAGGTAAATTGGTATTGTTGGTAGGGGAAAGGTGTAAAATTGATTTATGATCTCTCAGGTGCATTTTTTCGTAGGAAATATGCTTGTACTTTTTCACGTACAATATATACTGACGCAGATAATGATCTTTTTAATGTGAAGTGTACCCCATATGTGATATGAGTGTGGTATGGGTCATGTGTAAAATTGCTTAGGGTACTTTTGCAATATTTAGATGAGAAATCGGGTACTAATTTCCATTTTATATGTTTTGGCGATAACTTGTTAGGGTACGATAGTAGAATTAAAATTTGCTCTCTCAGAGTACATTTTTTAAGGGTATAATGAAGAGATATTTTTGTCTTAGATCTAAGATGTGTTGTGGCAGATATCTGATTTGGGAATCTGCTGCATGATGGTAGGTGTTGATTATATGTGATTCTCAATGTTTAGAAGAGTATATTCGTCAAATATGGATTTTGTGGTATGTCGTGGAGAGTTGTTAGAGTAGATAGGTAAAATGGATTTATGATCTGTAGAGTGCGATTTTTTATAGGACTGTATGAAAGATAATTTTTTGCATAAAAATAATCCCTGCTTGCAAGGCTGAGTGTCTGATTGATAGATTGCTTGTGTTCACTATCTGTCACAAATCTGGTTGATAGCTCAAGGGATTCCATCTTATAAAATGTTTTGCCTTGCGAGGGATTGTTTTTATTGATACATGGAATACATTGAATGTTCTTGTTCAATGCCATATACACGATTATATCATATAAGATACTTTGTTGCAATGAAAGATTGTTAATTGTAAAAAAATATGCCAAGAGAAATTTCCCTGAGCATAAATTCTGATAATGCATTTGCAGATACATTATCTGGGGTACCAACTTGAATACCTTAATATCATTTTTTATGTCTGTTTTGGCGTAGATGCCAAGGGTTGCCTAAGCCCTCAATGGAAGTATAACATGATCTTCTGAGAAATGAAAGAGATATGTTTTGATTGTAAGATATTTACCTGCGGTAGTAATGTCAAGAAGGAACGCTGACGCTTATCCTGTCTCTCCTAAACTGCGCAATAAATTGCTTGTTTACTCGGGATCAGAGAGAAGAGGTAGTTGTTGTTTTCTTTAGTGTTTATAAGTGGTTTCTTGTAATTTATATATTTTTGTGCATGTCTTTGTTGAGAACCTTCGATATAGGGTGTCACCAATTTCGTAGGCAAAATGGTTAAAGGTGTAGTGATTATAAAGATAAAGTGACGATGATTTTGTGCGATTGATTGTGGAGATAAAATCGGTTTAGAGCACGATTGGTTGAATTCATGCATTTTTCTGGGAGTAATTTCGTGCAAAGGTTGAGAGGTAATTTGTGTAGAGATTTACTGGTATTTATGAGGGTACTGATTGTCAAAATCGTGCTTCGAGAAGAGCCAAAAATCATGTTTCGATAAATTGTGTAAAACTGTGTAAAATCTGATGTGAAAAATATAAGGAATTGCTTAGGATTTTGAGGGTAAAACCTGCATGAAATGGCGCAAAACAAAAACGTGTCGTCGAGAGAATTGGGGAAAATAAAGGGGAAAATGGGGCTGATTTTTTGAAAAAGTGCGATTTTTGAAAGAAGGGGTTCTGAGAGCGTCGAAAAAAGAGTAGTAAAATAAACGATTCGCTCGACGACGCCTCCGAGGACATGTTTTCGATTAGCAGAAAGTGTTTATCTAGGAAAGTGTAGGAAATTGCTTGGGAAAGTGGGGATTTTGTGACAGTGGGTCGAAAAATTTTAGTTGACACGGTGATTGAACACGTCTGTCTAAAATGACAGTTATTTCCAATTTTTGAAATGTAAACCAACCCCCGTTATGCTGGTTTGAGATCTTTTACAACCATATTTTTACATGGTTAAAATTGTAAAAATTCATTTGAAATACTATAATTTTATCAAATAGATTTTGTAAATGATTGTAAATAATTTATAGACAGATCAGGATCAGAAGTGTATATAATTTCCAACTATTTCCACGTAGTATTCAAAACTACATGATAGTGTATCAGATGCTGTATAATATAATATGGTTTACGACGTGTCGTAGTATTCCAAAATAGGACTACTACTTTGCGACTATTTACACAACACTTGTCTATTATCCAACACTTTTACATAATGTGTTGGATAGTCTATCCACGCCATCAACACAAAATAAAACTTCACGCTACACAACACCAGCAAAACAATATTTTCTATATCTAACAAAATCACAAACAATCAAAAAAGATCACATTATATCATTGTTAACCACCAAACTCTATATAAGTTAACAATCAACCCACCTATAACTTCAACCTATACCAAACCACCCACCCATAGCTTTTATCTATACCACTTGACAGCACCATAAAACCATGCTACACTATCAGACAAACAAGTGTTCGATGTTTGGCAGACTTCCAGCACTTGCGATAACTACACAAATTAAAATATAAACTAAACAAATTAATATATAGCAATCATACAAAATCAAACTATCAGACATATACAAATACATATATAAACATAATACGATAGTATATCTCATACTACCACGCAAAACTAGATCCAAACTACTATAACTATATAAGTACATATAATAGTATAACATACAACTATACACCATATACACCTATGACATAACATATAGATATAGTACATATACATAATACTATATAAGAGTACACCTACGGCATAGATAAGCACTATACATTGTACTATAGTAGATATACTTATATATTGTATTTACAATACTGTTTTATACGTGTTTCTTCTATATTATAAGATCATTCTTTGCATAGTTACATTCTAAAGCCTTTAAACGGCTGTATAAGTGCTTATAGGTGTATAAGGGTAGAGTAAACAGTATTATTGATCTTTGGTGCTGGTATTATCTACTATATTAGATTCTTTTTCTTTTGGTACAATGTTTATTTCTATTTGCCCATCAAGGGCATTTACATAGTCTAATAATGTTTGCAATTTGATATTTGTTTGTCCGTTAAATGCACGACTAACAGCAGACTGTTTTAGATTTAATTTAGTCCATATGTCTTTTTGCGTTGTATTGGTGTTTACCATATATATTTTTAACAATTTAATTATATCATTTATATTATTAACTACCATAAAATACACTCCTTTTTTTAAAAAGTTATTGACATAACATAAAAGTTATGATAATATTATAACTGTGATAAGGATATCACAAAAGTTAAATATATTGTATCAAATTTGATTTAAAAAATCAAACAAATAACAAAAAAGTTATTGACATAACATAAAAGTTATGATACAATATAAACAAGTTAAGAGAGAGATATAAAAAACAAACCACATTGAGTTGTCGGTAGTTTTCAAAAATCAATCAATTAACGATCACTTACAAACCAGCTCGAAAGGATGGCAAACAAAAGTAAATCTTAAAAATAAATAAAACGGTTGTACATGATGAAATGTACATAAGGATAATGAAAAAAAGGCTTATAAGTGCTGGTAACACCTACAAGCCCATTAAGTATAAAATACTTAGTTCTAGACAATCTAAGTATAACATATCTTAAAAAGTTTTGTCAATTCTGATAAAACAAAATTCATTTTAAAGTGGCAGACACAATTCAATAGTTTTTTATCTTGTATGATGATACAAGTTGAACCCTAGATAATATGCAAGTAATGTTGCAAGGGTTTAACGCAAAGACACTTGATGAGTAGAAGCCGTGTGGCAGAGTAGGGAATAAACCGTAATCAAAGGATTAACACATACAAGAAGCAAAAGACAACTTATATATTTGTAATATATAAGGGATAACATAACATTGAACGGATCTAAACTTAAGGGTATCATTTTTTGATACTCTGTTTTTTTTGTAACAAATTGTAGCAACTCTTTTCTTGTCTTAGAGTAGAAAAGACATGGTTCAAACTTTAAACAACTTTTTAATGGTTGTTAGTGCTGATTATAGCACAATGGCAAGTATATCAATTAGTAGTATATTTGTATTTATAAATGAACGCCAACGGCTTGTACCCTAGTAGTTAGTAATTTGTATACAAATTATATGAACATTGTTCACTGTCTTGCATACCGCTTTAATCGGCATTATAGAACTATTAAATTTTAAAATCTTATCAAGTCTGATAAGTAGAAAGAAGGAAATTATGAATAAAAATAATTTTATGCCAATTGTTGAAAAAATCTGTTCTTTCCCACCTTCAGCACTAGATCGCACAGAAGAAGATGGTAAAGAACTGTTAAATCTTTGTAGAACATTGATGGACATGGTTAATATTCCATCAAATGCAGAAATCTATGAGATCCCTTTGATGAAAAACAATCAAGTTGTAATTTATTTCTTCTTAGAAAATGATGATGAGAAAGAGTATTGTCTTAATGCTGGTCATTGGTTAGATGATACAATTTCCATGAAGCTAGAAGCATATGGGAAAGAAACGCATGAATACGATATTGAAATGTATACAGCATTTGAATCTTTGCCATTAGATTATTTTGAGAATCATGAAAAAGAAAGTGAAAACACAAAAGTTGTAAGATTGTTTGAAAACAAATTAAACAATGAAGGATCTTTATTTTTAAGTCCTTCAGAAAAAAGAAATATCGGTAGAGTAGGTGTAAAAGCCTACTACGGTATGTTGGAAGTATACAAAGCATACAGCCCATATACAAGAAACGTGTATGGTGTTAGCTTTACACAAAATGAGTATATAAAATTTATGTACTCTGAAAATAACATTGGCAATTGTGAACATTGCCCGGAGAATAACGGCGGTAAAGGTTTACACCCTTGCAATCAACAAAAATGTTGGGTATCTTGCCATTGTAACCAGTAAACCATAAAGGCACGATCTAAAAAAAGATTGTGTCTTTTTTATTGTAACTATTTAAAATCCCGCTTTTATAACTTAATGTAAGTCGGGTATTTCAAGAAAGAAGGTATATTATTATGATGATGAATAAGACAAACGAAACAAAAGTAAGAAATCTTGTTGAAGGCTTCCTTGTGAAAAATGATGACATTGAATCATTTGAAGAATTCATGAAAGAATTTTACAAAGATCCCGACATGATGATTGATAATTTGAAATGGCGTGTTAATGGTGGCATTATGAAAGATGAAATACTTCCATGTGGCTACGTCAATGCTTGCAAACAGATTTTAGAAATTGTTAGATATTCAAATATGAATATTAAAGAAATTGAATCATTAACATATGATGAAGTAAAAAACATAGCACTTGATCATATGTCAATCAATGGACATGATTGTTTCTTTGTTGATTTAGGAAAATACTTTGGATATTCAGTTCTTATTTTTAAGAATAAAAAGCATATCTATTATGCTAATGATTATCAGTTACACCATCCAGTAACAAACATTTATCAGTTAAAAGAAAACTACACAAAACATTTAAATGAATCACTATTTTTTGATAGTGATTTTTTGTTTCCAGTGTCAACATATGATGAATATCAACGTAAGAATAACTATCTTTTGAATTATTACTCACAAAGATATGATCATTTATCAATGTATTATTGTGGTTTTACACCTGACAAAAAGAAAGAAGCTGAATTCGAAAAACTAAAGAAAGAATATAAGTATTTTTCTACTGTTTGTTTCTGTTACTTTAAAAATGAGAACATAGTAACTAAGTTATTCAAATATAAACAGATCTTAGAAGATTCATTTTCAGAAATGAAAAAAACAGATGATGAATTCAGAAAAATGATCCGAAAAGAACTTGCCAATCATGAATTTTGTATTATGCAAGATCCAACTGATACATTGGGTAGTTTGGGATTAACCAGGGATGAATTATCTTATAATCAAGAAATGATCTTGCAAGAAGAAATGAAAAGAAATGTGGAAATGTATTATTAAAGAAAGAAGGTATTATCATGAATTATTATAGTTTAGATGGAATTCAGACAGAAATCAAAAGACAGATCGAAAGAACAAAGTGCTTAATTGAAAAATGGGAGAAAGTTACATATCCAACCAAAAAAGATGGTGCACCATTCAAAAATATGTCAAAGAATTTTGACGGTGCTACATATACCGCAAAAGATAATAGTGCAGAATTATCAATCTGCGGATGGTCCGAACTCAGCGGATATGAACATGATACTATTTTCTGTCATGAAACAAAATACGATCATGGACAATATACAACCATCCTTTATGACGTAAATCAGATTAAAGAAAAGATCAATAATAGGATTGACGATTTAAAAGACAATCTTGTTTCATTAGAAAAACAGTTAGAAGTATCTAAAAAAGCATATACAGAATTCCAGGAAGTATATGAAAATATGAGAAATAGCCTTAAGGAATTAAGCGGATGCAAAAATGAACAATACGGAAATACTTTATTCCATGCAATCTATGGAACTATTGTTAAACCATATTAGAGAAATAAAAGGAGTGTTTGAACGATGGAACAATATTTATATGCTGATGAATATGATGACAATGAGATTAAAATTCTAACGGTTGGGCAACTGTTAGAATTTTTTAATAAATCGGATGATAAAAAGAACGGTTCAAGTTTAGATGATTATATTAAAGACAATATAAGAATGGATCTTATTGAACCGTTTTGTCCACATAAAGAAGCAGAAACGGTTGTTTGTGATTTACAGCCATTAGCAAAACAGTATATCTTGCAAGAAGCTGAGAAGGTTTTTAATGGTATGCCGTGGGTAGATACTCAAGAAGAACTGGATAACGTGTATCATGAGAAAATCAAGAACTTATATGATACGGTTAATTTTTCAGAGTTTGTGGCATATTTATAGATTGAATATTATAGGCAAGTCGTGTTTTGACTTGTCTATTTTGTTGAACTTATAAAAAGAAAGTCCCGTAAAGGGCAGAAAGAAGGATATTATGACAAAATACAGAGTGATTTTTGGTTATTTCAGCGAACTTGTAACAGTTGACGAACCTACAACGGACTACGGCACAATTTTAGATCTTGCGATCGATCAACTAGAATCTGATGGAAATATTGGTGTATTTGTTTCAGATGATGACATAGAACGTGATGGAATCAATGATGATATGTATATTACTGGTGGAAATCACGGACTCAATTTATATCATGGTGGAAATTTTATGATAGAAAGAGTTGACGAGTAGGAGGTGGAAAGATATGAATACAATGAATGGATTTTACTTTTTGATGGGTTGCAAAGATGTTTTTGTTAAAACAGAAAAGAAAAATAAAACAGTGGGCTTAGCTAAAGAAATTTGTGAGAAAATGGGATTTCCAGCGAGCCAAAACAATGTAACCGAGTTAATCCGCAGATTACAAAAGGCAACGTATCAGCTTACTATACTTTCCAATGGTAGAAAATGCCACGATATAAAGGGAAATGGATTTTCTTATGGAAGTTTTGTTGACGAAAATAATACGATTATTATTGATTTAAATAAACCAGGAGGAAAGAACAATGGAAAATAAGACACAATTACATAAACCAAAACTAACAGAAATAGTCGTTGCGATTGTATGGATTGTAACGGCTATCGTTACGTTTATAAGAATCCCACAAGCCTTCATTTTAGAAGCGTTATTGTTGATGATTACCGCTGTATATGTACTTGCTAGTATGGGGTTGTTTGACGATACAGATATAGAAGAATAGGAAAGAAGGTAAAACGATTATGAGAACAAAACAGAATAAAACAATCAAGATCTTATTAGTCGTAGCACTTATGTTTACGGCTTTTCTAATGATGGAAAATACTATACACGCAAGGACAAAAAGAAGCACGTACAGAACGATAAACGGCATTTACAACGTAGATGGAACGATTGACACGGTTGACGGCTACTGTTGGAAGGTACGCAAGGAATCATATGCCTATCCAGGGACTACCGTTGTAACTGTCAAATTTAACACACACGGCACTAGAAATAAACTCGATGATAGCATTGTAAAGATCGTAGCAAAGAATAGAAATATCCAGCTTGTAAACGATTATATACGCAGAAATTACGATCTAAACGCCTATAAGGTAAAGTATATCAACACTAGAAAATTAACGGATAAAATGATCCGTGAACGTGCCACACGACATACGATTTACGTGGAAATTATTAAAAGTGTTTCTGCTGGAGGTAGACATGGAACGTATGGAAAAAACTACTATATTGCCTATAACAAACGTGTACGCAAGGGAAAACACGTAACAAGCTATTGTGTATGGAATCCTTGCAACGCCTATTGTGATGATGTAGAAGCTGTGGCAGATAATGGAAAAATCAGATAGAAAGAAGGTTGGAATCATGACAACGATTACTATATACAGAAACAAAAGGAACAAAAATAAATATATAGAAGTCCATAACGATGGATATTATCATAACTCTGTAAAACAGTATATGCAATGGAAGAAAGATCACAATGGAAATCAGCTTGCCAAACCGATTAGAAATGAAACGGGTGATCGAGTCTTACATAGATGGAAAAAAGCAAACCTGATGGAGCTACTGGAAGATTATGAACTGATTACGGCATAGAAAGAAGGTATGGCAT
>OGOZ01001058.1_pt1 | contig 16312 bp, 16 predicted proteins | sample 1552801 | NCBI WGS metagenome assembly OGOZ01 (sample SAMEA2580196, study PRJEB22360) | human gut metagenome | biome: human gut; feature: human-associated habitat; material: faeces | place: Denmark | collected 2008/2010 | reverse complement strand
AAAATGCTCAAGGCGATCCACGCCCAGGAGAGCAAAAAGGCGTCCCGCGAGAAGGCGAAGGCCGTGGTCGCCGAGCTGCGCGCCATGAAGCTGAAGGAGGCGGCTCTGGACGACGCCTCTATTGCCGGCTGACTTCACTCAGCCGGAGCCTGCAAACAATTTTGCGCATAAACCTTGACAGTAGCTTTCAGCCGCTAAAAAATCGCAGGATTGCCAGACAGCATTTAGAATAAAATGCTCATCCGTTTTCAAGCAGATGAGCATCATTACACTTTCTCAGTAATACAGTGACGGACTCGCATGCGTAAAGAGTTCTATTCCTTCCTCGGTCACGACAAATGTGTCCTCAATATTGTAGGTGTGACGGCGGGAGCTGTAGAACGGAGTCTCAAAGCACATGACCATGCCCGGCTCAAAGGTTCTCGTCTCCTCTGGAGAAATGAACGGAGCCTCCTCGCCGGATATATCACAGCTGATGGAGTGGCCAAAGTGTCCACGGACATACTCTGACATACCTATTGCCTGCTCGACGCCGTAAAAAACATCACACATCCGCACACCGGGTCCAATGTGGGAAATGCCCCACTCGTACCCTCTGTAAAGCGTTGTATACATCTCTTCCCTCTCCGCGGTATATAGTTCCCTACAGCAAAAGATCGTCCTAAATCGGACTTGTAGCCGTTTGTGTACGGACCTCCGTCAAGCCGCACAATATCGCCGCGGCGAAGCGGAGTATCCTGCGGTATCCATGCAGGTGCGATGACAGGACCACAGGTATGGGACTGGCTGACTGCCGTCATTTCCGGGCAAAGCTCAAGACAGATGCGATGGAATGCGGTATAGACATCCGCACAGGTCATGCCGGGTACTGTCTCATGCGCAGTTTTGTTCATCGCAAGCTCCGCCTTCTGCGCGTTATAGCGAAGAATATCGATCTCCCACGGTGTCTTTGTGACACGGGCTTCTGTCAGTACCTTTGTGCAGTCATGTAGATGTTCATTTCCAAAGGCTTCGATAAGGAAGCAGTATGCATCATATGTAATCCATTTGCTGAGAACGCCGACTTCCGGCGGCTTCTCGCCGTGAGGAATGAAATGGCTTGCAATGCGGTAGGTCTTGTTTAAATCGGGTTGCACTTCTTTTTTCATTCCTGCAAAGGCATAATCCTCAATGTAGATCCAGACCGGGTAGGATTCTATATGTACCGAAGGATCGCAGACCGTCTGCGCCGCCATCTTTTCAAACTCACTACACACAAGGGTCACATTGCCGTCTTTAGTTACGACACTGACTGCATTTCCGGTCTTTCCGGAGCGGTAAAGGCTTCGTGCGCAAAAACCCGTGCTATAAAAAACGCCATCGGCAGAGGTAAGGATTAGCGCATCCAATCCTTTCTTTTTCATCTGCTCCGTTAGCTTTGCAATAATCAACGAATGTTCTCTGCCCTTGATCATAGCTCTCTCCTCTTTATGATTATGTTTGCTTCTTTGCAATTACCTTTTTTCAACAAGTCGAAGCATCTCATCAAGCTCCGGGATGTCACCGCTGTTGACGGCATAGTGGGCATATTCGATTTTACAATTGTGATCAACGGTGAACAGTGCAGGAAGCTGCTGCACCTCGCCCTCATCGGTTCGCTGGCTATAGTTTCTTTCCTTGCGGCAGCCATTTTTATGTTAAAGATTGCTTTGTCCTCCTCGGCTTTCGGCATTCTGTTTTCTCTTGTTGCGGCTGCACGAACGTCCAATGCCTTATAGAACGCATGGTCGGTATCACAAATCACACTAAACGGAGCACGAGTCTCCCCTTTCAGTCCGTTGATGGATTCCCTGCTGCTTTGAAGCACAACCATGACCTGAGTATCCCGTTCAGAAAAGCGGCCATATTGTTCAGCCAGCTCATCAATATCGTACCGGCAAAAAACGGCAACCAATAAAGCGCATGACCCAGAACACGGTATGCTTCGCAGTCCTGACCATCTCGGATACAGTGCATCTCTCTGGAGTAGGTTTCAACTGTCAGTTCCGGGAAGCGATCTCCCTTTGAGACAACAGGCATGATAATCATCCTTTCAAATCAAGAAAATCTCTTTTTGTACTGCTCGAATATCCGGTCAAGCCCCTGTTTAAGCGTGGCAGTCGGGCAGCCGATGTTCAGGCGGACAAAATTTTTTCCTTCCTCGCCGAAGCCATCGCCGCGGCTGACAGCCACTTGGCAGTCCTGAATGATGAAATGAGCAAGCTCATCGCCACTGATGCCGAGTTCCGTGCAGTCGAGCCACATCAGATAGGTTGCCTCAGGCTCAACCAGCTTGATCTTTGGCATATTTTCTTTCAGGTAGCTCCGAAGGTAGTCAACGTTCTTTTCAAGATAAGACAACTCCTGCTCGAGATAATCATCACACTCGGTATAGGCAGCCACAAGAGCGGGGATAGCAAAAATAGTCTGCTGAATGCTGCGGTTCATCTTAAAGCGAGTGTTCAGCATTGCGCGGAGCTCAGGATTGGGAACAACGATCGCCGAGCTGCGTAGGCCTGCGCAGTTGAATGTTTTGGAGGGTGCGTAGCAGGTGATAACATTCTGGCGCATTTCCTCGGTACCGAGTATACCCATGGGCGTATGCTTATGTCCGTAAAGCATGAGGTCACTGTGAATTTCATCGCAGATGACCGTGACGTGGTTCTCATAGCAGATTCGGGAGATTTCGGTCAATTCTTCCGGTGTCCACACACGTCCCACGGGGTTGTGAGGATTGCAGACGATCATGAGCTTTGCTTTCGGATCTGAAGCACGACAGCGCAAATCGTCAAAATCGATGGTGTATCGTCCGTCCCTGTATATCAGACTATTGTCGCTCAACTCGCGGTGGTTGTCGGCAATAGCAAAGCCGAAAGGATGATACACAGGTCTGGAGATGATAATTTTGTCACTCTCTTCAGTAAGTGCCTGAATCATGGTATTGAAAACAGGAACAATGCCGGTAGCAAATACGATCCATTCAGTCTCAAGTTTCCATCCATGATGACGGTAAATAAAGTCTGCAGTTGACTGTGCGAAATCCGGGGAAACAAACGGGTATCCGTAAATAGGGTGCATAGCCCGTTTGACGACGGCATCAACCACAGGCTGAGGGCAGCGGAAGTCTGTATCGGCCACCCACATGGGCAGGGCATCAGGGTTTCCGACTCTTGCACCGACATTGTCCCACTTGGAAGAGCCGGTATTGCGGCGTTCAATGATCTCATCAAAATTGTATTGCATTTTTTATTGCTCCCGGTTTGTATATTTTTTTGGGGGAAAGCCGATTCTATTGTTTTTGCGGATTTTTGTCGGCTTCTTCAGATTAATGAATTTCTTCTGCAATAATTATACAAAAAAAAGTTATCCATAACAAATATATAAATTTCACATTATCCATAGTTGTTTTGCGCAAGAATCCCGGAAGTGCTTGAAAAGCTGCTTCCTTTATATTATACTTTTTAGGGATAGTTTTTCGGCAAATGCGGGTTTCTTCGAGGAGGAAAAGAGGAGGGGCAGCGAACCATGACCGATAGAGAACGGCAATATATCAGTACCATAGCTCAACTCGGCAGCATTACGTCAGCCGCAAAGGAGCTGTATATCGCTCAGCCTTCCCTGACACAGGCTCTGCGGCGGATTGAGGGGAAATGCGGCGTTTCGCTATTTCAGCGCGGAAAGAAGGGACTGCAGCTCACCGAAGCTGGGAAGAATTATCTGACTACCACTGAGAAAATTGAAAAGCTTTACCGACAAATGGAAGAAGAAATCCGTTCCGCCGAATCGTACAACGACAGTTTAAAGCTCGGTATCACCTCCTTTCAGGGCAGTCTGCTGCTTCCGGAGGTTCTGTATGCATTTTCGAAAAAATATCCGTCCGTCGACGTCCATCTTGTTGAATCCAGCTCCTCTCAGCTAGAGCTGATGGCTTATAAGGGGCGTTTGGATCTGATTTTGATTCATCGTCCGTTCAGGGAATATGATCTGAATTATATTTCTATGGGAACGGAACCATTCCTACTGGCAGTTGCACCTGACAACCGTGATTATCTGGAGATCTCTGCAAGGGGTGAGAAAGTTCCTCTTGCTACGGCAGACATCCTGAACCGTCAGCATTTTATCCGTCTGACGGGAAATCAGCGTATTCGGCAGATTGGTGATAACATTTGCGTGATGGCAGGCGTTCTGCCAAAGGAGGTTTTTTCCACAGCAAGTCCTCTAACGGCCGCCGGCATGGTCGCACAGGGGTTGGGCGTTTCTTTTCTTCCGGCCGGTATTGCTGCTTTCTGCTCCAAGCAGTATAAACTTGAGTTTTTCCAACTGCCGGAGGAATGGAACGGCAGGTGGGAGCTTGTTGCTGCATATGACAAGCACACGCCTCCTTCGGAGACCTGTTGGGAGATGATTCGGATTTTTCAGGAGCACATCGTGGAGTCGGAGATGTTTGAATGAATACTGCATTGCTTCGCACCCTCGTGGAATACGCCGCCTGCGGCTCAGCTCAGCACGCTGCCGAGCGGCTCGGAGTCAGCCGATCCTCAGTAACACGCAGCATCAAGCGGCTGGAGGAGGAACTGAACACGCAGCTGTTTGTCAACAGTGTCAACGGCGTGATTCCCACGCATACCGGAAACATCTGCCTACGCTATGCTGGAGAGATTCTCCGGCATGAGGAGGATCTGCAGTTTGATTTCACCGGAGAAAATATTTACTCCGGTACCGTGGACATCGGCATGGGTGTAACACGGGCGAGACAGATTCTTCCTGCCATGCTGCCGGAGTTTAACCGGCGGTATCCGAATATTTCCGTTCAGCTCCATGAGCTCAGCACCTCAGAGCTTACTTATGCCCTGTTGAACCGGCAGATGGATCTGGCGATCATGTCGCGGCCTGCCGGCATCAACGGTATTGTTTTTGAGCCAATGCTGTGGGAACGTCTTGTGTTGGTGGCACCGCAGGACGATACATTTGTCGAAGAGCATTGCAAGATTGTCAACGGTGAAAAATGCATCTCTATTGCGGATTTTCGGGACAAGCCGTTCATTCTCGGATATCCGGATCAGAAGAGCCGCGCAGAATGTGAGCCATTGTTCCGAAAAGCACAGTACGAGCCGCAAATCGTTTTTCAGACCAGAGACAGCTATACGGCCTCCATCCTCGCTAATAACGGTTTGGCCTATGCCATTGTTCCGGAAAACTGCGCAATCGGAGGTAATTATGAAATACCTCACTATCACATGGAGCCTGGATCTGATTTCGGTTGGGAGGTAGGCATTGCAACGCGAGACGGAGGCGGGTTGTCCCGTGCCGCCGAGCAGTTCAAGAAGCTGATGCTGGAGATTGTCGCCGGGCAAAAATAGTGCCGCCAGTCGGAGAAGATTTACAAAAAAGTCGGAGACATAAGCTGTCTCCGGCTTTTTGTAAAAAGACTATATTCCCCAATCATTCGTTACTCGGTCAGCCCGCAAGGATTGCGGCAGATACCATGGGAAATACTTCCTCCGCGTTCTCGCTTATTTTTCTCGAAAGGCAGCGGGCATCCTCGATACATTTTCCCTGTCACCCAACATAGAGGCAAACTGCAGAAGCTCGGACTATGCGGTGGACACGTAACGGTATATCCCCCCTCAGCACATCATCGTGATTATACTCCGCGCCGTGCTACTCTGACAATGGCACATGTGCAGCTCATTTTTATGCGCAGCTACCTCACGGGGCGAGCCGCCGTGCCAACCGATATTCACGAGAAAAGCTCCGACATGCGTTTTACGAAGCATCTTCTCAATTAATTCAGCGTACACCTGCGTGTGAAATGGAAAGAAAGGGGGGCTGAATCTGAAGAACTTTGTGTTTCCATATCTATTTCCATATTTTTATTTTTGAAAAGCAAACGGTTTGATTTGTCTGACAACATCCATGACTGTTCCGTCACGTGCTTCCACGATTCCGACCACGCGCTCGCCAAATCTGATTTTCTCAGGAATGCCTGTGATGGAGTAGGCAATATCCCTCAGTTCCTCAATGGTATGCACAGGCGCACCACAGCTTTGGGCAGCCTCCGCCAAATCGGGGCGTTTGGGATTCACGGCAATACCGTAATCAGTGATAATTACATCCACAGTTTCTCCCGGAGTAGTCACGGTAGTCACATCTGTACAAACCGCAGGGCTTCGTCCCTGAACCAGCGGTGTGACGACGATGGTGCATTTGGCACCCGCGGCGGTATCTGGATGTCCTCCCTGTGCCCCGGTAATCAAGCCTGTGGAATCGGTGATGACATTGCAGTTAAACTGGGTGTCCACCTCAAGGGCCGCCAAAATCACATAGTCCAGACGATTCACATAAGCTCCCTTGTTCATCGGATTGGCATATTCGCTACCGGTAATTTCAATATGGCGGTCCGGATGCTCCCGGATTGATTGAACTGCGCCCAAATCAAAGTCCTGCGTATCCGCCAACTTCTCGATAAGTCCCTCCTCCATCAGCCGGACCATTGGGGTAGCGATGCCGCCCAGGCCAAGACTCATGTGAATATTTTTCCTTCGCATTTCCTCTGCAAGATAAATCGCGGAAGCAATGGACGCCCCGCCAACGCCGGTTTGATATACAAATCCATCCTTGAAATACGGAGCAGCAGCCACAAAATCGCTGCAATACTTGGCCATCATCAGCTTTCTGAGATCAGTCGTAGGCTTGGCCGCACCGGAGGCAATCTTTTTCGGGTCTCCGATAGCATCCACAATGCAGACATAGTCCACATTGACCATGGAAATGCTGGCAGGAATATTCGGGAAAGGCACAAGGGTATCGGTAACGGCCACGACTTTGTCGGCATACTGTGCATCCGCATAAGCATAGCTCAGGACGCCGCAGTCGGATTTTCCTCCGACGGGACGCAGATTTCCGCATTCATCCGCCGTGGGTGCGCCAATAAAGGCAATATCAATGTGGATGCGTCCCTCTTCGATAGCGCGGACACGGCCGCCGTGAGAGTACATGACTGCAATATTCTTCAGTTTTCCCGCGCTGATAGCCTCTCCAATTCTTCCACGGACGCCGGAGGACCAAATGGATGTTATGGTACCATCCTCGATGAACGGAACAATGGGATCGTGTGCTTTTCCGAGAGAAGAGGCGCATATTGTAATATCGCGAATGCCCATGTCGTGGATTTCTTCCATGACCAAATTTACAATATAGTCTCCGTCGCGGAAATGGTGGTGGAAAGAAACCGTCATTCCGTCACGGATACCGCAGGCAACCAGCGCGTCATGAACAGATTCGGTCAACTTGCTGCGGCAGGGATCAAGATTGGCGCGTACCATGGGCGAAGCCCTTTTGTATTCTTTTCCGTCGTGACAGAAGCTGCCGCGAAAAACATCTCTGCCGGTTGCGGCAAGGATTTCTTCGGGAATATCCCGACCTACTGAGTTGATCATACCAGTTCCCCCTTATAGATTCCTGCCGCTTTTGCGAGCATCAGTGTCCGCCTGGCTCCGTCATAGAAAGCAATGTCGATCATCTTGCCGTCTACAGTGAAAACGCCGATTCCCTGTGCCTTCTTCGTATCAATTTCACGAACAACTTTCTCAGAGAAAAGGATTTCCTTCTGCGTGGGGGTAAACACCTTATGGACAATCGGAATCTGCCTGGGATTGATGAGAGACTTTCCATCAAAGCCCATCGCGTGGATCATTTCGGTTTCTTTTTCAAAGCCTTCCATGTCATCAAGATTTGTGTAGACAGTATCAAAGCACTGTACGCCGGCGGCTCGGGCGGCAATGATCATCTGCTGACGTGCTCCGGCGAGCTCTACGCCCGTGAAGCTGATTTTCGTTTGCAGATCCTTGGTAAAGTCTCCGCCGGAAAGTGCCACACCAATGAGTCGTTCACTTGAACGGCAAATGTCATAGCAGTTCATCACACCAAGGCAGGATTCGAGTGCCGCCATCAGCAGTGTACTCCCCTCTTTGCGTTCAAACTCCTTCTCTGCTTTGGCAGTAAGCTCCTCGACATCCTGCACATCCTGTGCTGAATTGCATTTTGGAATACGAATTACATCCGCGCCGCCTGCCACGCAGACACGGATATCCTCTTTCCAATAGGGCGTATCTAAACCATTGATTCGAACGACCCGCTCTACGCCGCGGTAATCCACCTGTTTCAGCGTGTAGTATAGAGAAAAGCGGGCAGCATCCTTTTGGTTTTCGGCTACAGCATCCTCCAAATCCAGCATAACGGAGTCAGGGCGGTAGATGTAGGGATCACGAATCAGCGCAGGCTTCTGACAGTTGAGGAAAAGCATGGAACGGCGCAGCCGTTTTTTCGCAGTTTGGTCAATCATCACTCTTCGTCTCCCCCCATGGAATTCCCGCGGCAGATGCATCCGCAGCGCGGTATACAGCTCCGTCCACGCGGGCGCGAAGTGTGCAGTCAAGTGCGCCTTTGTCTACAACATTGACAACGGCACTGTCGACATTCAGACTTTTCAGACGCTCCAGTACAACGGCGCGAATCCGGTTGCCAAACTGATGCAGCACCGGACTTGTAATAGTCAGTTCAATCTCCCCGTTTCCAGGTTCAACGCTGACCATTGCGTCACTGGATTCCATCGTTCCTGCAGTAGCAGGGTGTCTAATTTCCATAGAGTAATACCCTCCTCAATATTTTCTGTATAAAAATTTTATCAGCATTGCCCGAACAAGTAAATCTGTCAGACCATAGACGTTTTGGAATACTGTCATGAAAAATGGGAATGGCATTGAAAAAACGGTATTAAGTATGGTACTATAGTGTTATATGGAAAGTGAGTGTTGAAATGTCAATTCAGTGTTTTCCCGCATTCTCCCTGCCGGAAGGTCTGCGGGCAGAATATGAAAAGCTTCTTCAGGCAGCAGGTCTGCGGGATGAGTACGATGCGGATGTTACCGTGTTGTCCTTCGATGATGACGGGCATCTGCTTGCCTGCGGCTCTCTGCACGCAACTGTACTCAAGCAGATTGCCGTTTCCGCCGATGCAGAGGGTCTCGGTCTTGCGGGAGAGATCGTCACGGAATTGGTAACAGAGGCCGCGCATCGTGGGCAGACACATCTTTTTCTATTCACCTCTCCGGATCACGCTACTGTTTTTTCCTCTTTGGGTTTCTTCCCGGTGATTTCTACCGGAGAAATGCTAATGATGGAAAACCGCAGGGACGGGTTAGAGCGTTACCTGTCCTCTCTGCCGAAGCTAAGCGGAAGGGTCGGCTGTGTGGTCTGCAACTGTGATCCTTTTACCTTGGGGCATCGGTATTTAATTGAAACAGCAGCAAGTATGTGCGACAACGTATATGTGTTTGTCGTCAGTGAAGATCTCTCTCTGTTTTCAGCGGAGGATCGCTATAAGCTTGTCTGTGCGGGAACAGCAGATCTGAAAAATGTTACCGTAGTTCGTACTGATGCGTATCTAATCTCCCGGGCGACCTTTCCCACCTATTTTATTAAGGAAAAAGAACAGTGTTCTCATGCAGCCTGTGAGCTGGACGTTGCGCTTTTTGCCGGGCGGATTGCCCCGTATCTCGGCATTTCCGTCCGTTTCGTCGGCGAAGAACCTTTTGACCCAATTACAGCGGATTATAATCGGTGTTTAGCAGCGGTTTTGCCCGCTCACGGGATTCGTTTGGAGATCATCCAGAGATTTTGCGGCATCTCTGCCAGAGAGGTGCGAAAGATGATTAAGGAAGGAAGACTTCGGGAGGCCAAAGAGCTTTTGCCGGAAACAACATATGAATATTGTGTACGCCACTTTGGAGCAGGTGCTGGCATTCCGGGATGAACGAAGAATACTTCAAAAAGAGCTTTTGGAGGTCTGTAGCTGTCCGCTTGTGTCCTTTTCCATGAATATTGCCGGCCCCTATAAGCGAACGGCTCTAATAGAATTTGCTTTTAATGAAACGCTTCGCCGTCTAAGGCAGATTCTGCCTGACCCGGTTTGTTACCGCGAGATCCGCGGAGAGTCCGGGTGTGAAGCTCTCTGGGCTGCAGACCTGCCTGCCGAAGAACTGAAAAATCGGTGTGTAATGCTTGAGGAGAGCGAACCGATTGGACGGCTTTTGGATCTGGATGTATTGGATCAATCCGGTAAAAAACTGTCACGGGGCAGGAACCGTGCATGCATCGTTTGCGGCGGTCCGGTCTTCCCATGCGCCCGTTCCCGCGCACATTCTCTTTTCGAGATCAGTGAAAAAACCGATGCCATACTTCGTAGCTTCGCGGCACATCGGCTCGGAGAGCTTGCAGTCGAGGCTTTGTTGGAGGAGGTTCATTTTACACCGAAGCCCGGTCTCGTGGATGAAAACAACTCCGGTGCTCACAAGGATATGGATCTTCCGCTAATGGAAAAAAGTGCACATACGCTCCTTGACTATTTCGTTTCAGCTGCCGCGCTTGGTTTAGAGCATCCGAAAGGCTTTCCCCGCCTTCTCCAGCAGCAGGGGGTGCGGGCAGAAGATTGTATGTTTGCCGCGACCTCTGGCGTAAACACCCATAAAGGCGCGGTTTTTTCTCTGGGCATCCTGACGGCAGCCGTCGGATTGTGTCTTGCTGAAAACCGTGAGGATATTTTTGCGGCTGCAGCGGAAATCGCCATCGGACTTGAAAATCCTGTTCTTCCAAGTCATGGGGAAACGGTACGGTCAAGGTATTCACGCAGTGGTGTCCGTGAGGAGGCCGCAGGCGGCTTCCCTCATGTTCAAAAAGCGCTCGGAATACTCTGTCAGGGCGGTACCCATTTGGATGCGTTGCTGACACTGATTGCAGAATTGGATGATTCCAATCTCCTGTATCGAGGCGGCGAAGATGGACTTTTGTTCCTGCAGAATGCCGCAAAAAAGATTCTTTTCTCTCCGGAAAACGAAAAACGCAGGCTGACTGCGGAATTAGACCGGCAATGCATTATGAAAAATCTCAGCCCGGGCGGCTCAGCAGATTTGTTTGCCGCAGCGCTATTTATCGACGCACTTAGGCCGCCTGTTTTTCTGGCAACTCAAAATGTGCAGAAAGGATTAACATGCGAGACTTTGACTGGCAGATCATTGTAACACTCCACCATACGGAGAACATTACCAAAACGGCGGAGCTTCTGTTCATCTCTCAGCCTGCCCTTACCAAACGTATCAAAAACATTGAGGATGAGCTTGGACTGACGCTGTTGATCCGCAATCGGCAGGGGTCATTTTTTACGCAGGAGGGCGAGATCATCGCGCAGAAAGCTGAGCATGTTGTGTCCGCCATTCTGGACGCGAGAGAGGCGGCATTTGCGCGTAGCAGCGGTGTCAGAACGAGCATCCGTCTTGGCTTTCCCTACTCCTTTGTCCGCTATGTGCTGCCGGATATTCTTGAGCAGTTTGTGCAAAAGAATCCGAATGTCGATGTTGAGATCGTAACCATGTCCAGTCCCGAGCTGATTAGGGGGGTAGAGGACGGTAATGTCGATGTATGCCTCGCCCGATATTATGCGGAAGATTCCGCGCTGGAGCGGCAGCTGTTCAGCGAGGATCAGGCCTGTGCAGTCTGCAATCATCCCTTTCAGACGGAAGATTTGGCGAATATGCCGTTTATCGACTTCATAAAAAACCCCGGCTCACAGTCCGCTCTGCAGCGATGGTGGGACGAACGCTTTCCAACCGGGCAGAACACCCGATTCATCATGACGACAAGCGATGCCTGTGTATCAATGATCAAACGCGGACTCGGATTCGGGTTTGTTCTAGATTCCCGGTATCTCATGGGAGAGCAGGGACTGTACTCCATGCCGTTGGAGTTTATGGATGGGACTAAACTGACGAGGGAAACATGGGTATTTTACCGAAAAAGCAGCACAGACGATCCTGTGATTGCAAGTTTCCTTGAAACCATCCGCAAAACCCGTCAGGATGCATCCTCCAAAGCAGATGATATGACCAAGGCATCAAATTGACCTCGTGGACATGAATCAAAACCACCGGTTGAACTGGAGGTTTGAACACTCCCTATAAGGGCATATCACCTGTGGTCGCCCCCTTAAGTGGGGTACAGAATACTCTGGCAGCCACACTTTTACCCCTGGCCCCCCCTTGAACAGAACCAATAAAACAAGATCCCCCCTGATGTAGGATAATAAGTACATCAGGGGGATAAATTATGAGCAAACAAAGATACACGGAGCTGTTAATTCTACTGCCGACGACAGAACGCATGATAGGGCAGGGCTGAGTCACAGAGAGATAGAAGCGGAACCGGGATTGGAGGGAGATCGCCCGGTTCATGATCTGCTGAAACGGCAGCGCAGAAAAGCTGCCAAGGGCGCGCCGGGGTTTCGCGGAAGAAAGCCTGCAAAGACGCTGCAGAATATAAGTATGAGAATAAGCGGCTCAGGATGGAAGTGAAATTACTGCAGGATTTTCTGCAGCCCACAGAAAGGAAGCGAGGCTAAAGGCAAAATATGCCGTCGTCCATCGCCACCGGGAAGAATATCCATTATCTGTTATGTGCAAATTCTTCGGGGTATCCCGGAACGGTTACTACTACTTTATAAAGCGGCTTGGAGAGGCGGAGCGCGATGCTGTACCGGCAAAAGAAATCGAGGAATGTCAGTGCAGGACAGATAAAACCTATGGCTATCGGCGTGTCCGGAAGTGATTGAGGGACACAAATATTCAAAGAAATCCGAAGACTGTGCTCAGAATAATGAAAAAATATGGATTATTGTCCGAGGTTCGCCGACGCCGCCAATTGGTAAATCTTGGTCAGCAGGTACATAAATACGAAAATCTGTTGAACAGACAGTTCCGGGCAGCCAAGCCGAATGAGAAATGGGTTACGGACATTTCTTACATCCACACAAAAGAAGGCATTTTATATCTGTCCATGATTCGGGATTTGTATGACAAAAACATTGTGGCTTACAAAACTGCAAGTCGACAAACTGTGAATCTTGTTTTGGACACGATTCGGCTGGTAATGAGGAAAGAGGAAGCCGCTGCAGAGGTACAGTTCCACAGCGACCAAGGCTTTCAATACACCTCACAAGCATACTTTAAGCCAACACAATCCTACGGCATAACGCCGTCAATGTCAAGGAAAGGAAATCCTTATGACAATGCTATGGCAGAATATTTTTTCTCTATTCTGAAAACGAATTGCAGCTCCCGTCACAAGCCAAGGACGCTCCAAGAAGCGAATGAACTTGATTGACAGGTATATTTACTTCTATAACCACGAGCGCATCCAAACAGAAATGGGAGTGGCGCCGCTGCCGCTGCGCCACTCCGCTTAAAACTCAATATCCTACTTCGGTGCTTTTTGTATTGTCCGCACAATCTGGGGCGGTGCAAACTGCCGGGGATTCTCACATATGTGTTATAACGGATACTATGCCGCGCCTAACAGCGCACAAAGGGATTTGATGATAATTGGCATCACGGCTACAACACATATAAAACGAACAAGCTGTAGAACTGTAACTTTCGAAGCATCACCGCCCTGTTCCAGTGAGATGAGTGCCATGTCGGAAAGGCCGGCCGGCACACAGGAATAGAGGCTGGGCGCCAAATCCAGTCCGCAAACCTTATAAATGAGAACTCCGAGTCCGTAGTTGATGAGAAAGCAGTCGATAATGATTAGGACAGTCGGGATTACAAGTTGCGGAAGAAGCACAACCTGTGTCATGGTAATGGATGCTCCGATATTGATCCCTGCCAGACATTGCGCGACTATCTTCAGTTCTCTCGGTAGAAAGGCATTTTCGGTTTTAATGTTATACCCGGCCACGGCAACCATGGCAAATACAAGGGTGCCGGCGGGAAGACCGCTGAGCTTTCCCAATGTTCCGGCGACGACTGTCAGCAATGCGGTTAACAGTAAATTTTTCCACGTTTTATTTGTCTTTCTTCTTGCCGACTCCTTGCCGAGTTCATCAGCCGTCTCAAAGCGTCTGCAAAGTGCCACATTGATCTGCGGCAGTAACAGGATGGAAACAAAATACCTCATCAGCTGGAGGACGGTTGTCTGCGTGGGATCTGCCCCAACATCGGCGGCAATTAGTACAACATCAGTTATTCCGCCAGGTGATGAGGCTAAAATGCTGGTTGCAAGTCCAAGGTTAGAAACGCCGTGGATCGCAAAACCGGTGAGCAGGCTCAAAAGCATGACGCAGGAAAAGACAAGCAGCGCAGGCTTTACAATTGTTTTCAGCTCTTCTATGTCCCCTCTGGTGATTCGCTGACCAACGAATGCGCCGGAAAGCATCTGGACCGCAACTCTAATGAACTTCGGAAAGCAAGCAATACCGAACCGGATCTGAAAGATTGAAACGAAAATGATTGCGCCAATCATAGCGCCGGCCGGAATTTTCATTTTTAAAAAAAGAAATGCACCGACAGCACCGACCAAAATCGTAATAAGCAGTCTGAGCAAGATGTCTTCCAATGTCTGCCTCCCCTCCTGTTGCTTATATATTTGCCCCTTGGTTTTTTTATGTCAGCCAGCCACAGGCATGGGACATCTCGTTGCTTAAACTGTTAGAATAGCGGGGTAATAATCTGACCTTCACCACCAAGGGCTTATACGTCCGCCAGAAAGTCAGTCGACCATCCCACTATTCGCAGTGTTCGATTTGCGCAGGTAGAGCCAGTGCGTTTGCGTCAGCAAACAGATAGAATCGGCAATGGGTAAGATGGCTTTGTCCATTGCAAATTTTAAACAGGAGTGATTTTATGACCGCAGCAGGTATCGATGTTTCCGGCAGAAGGAGCAAAGTGGCTGTACTTCGTCCCTTTGTCAAGGTCGTTAGGTTGCCGTTCAATGTTGCCCACAACACGGATTGATTAGCTTCTCTTGCCGAGCATTTGAAGGCACTTGACAGTGAAACCAGCGTTGTGCTGGAGCACGCAGGGCGCTACTATAAGCCCATCGCAAAAGCATTGCATGAAGCCGGTCTCTACGTCAGTGCGGTAAATCCGTTGCTCATTAAGGAGTACGTGCTAACTCTCTACAAAGCGTGAAAACCGGCAAGCCTGACGCGTTGAAGATTGCCTACTATGCTCTTGACAACTGGGCCGATCTGCAAGCCTTTACACCTATGGATACCATTTGATATAATCTGAAAACATTGAACCGCCAGTTTCAGCTTGCTTCCAAGCAGTGGACAGCATGCTCCAACAACCTGATTGCTCTTTGGGAGCAATCCTTTCCATGCATCCTTAAGTGCTTTGACAGCCATGTACGAAACGATGGAACGCAGAAATGGGTTGACTTTGCGCATACCTTCTGGCACGTGGATTGTGTGCGGAAACAGAGCTATAACGCATCTTCTGAGCGTTACCGGAAATGGTGCAAGTGCCACGGCTATTTCTTCAAGCAGAGCAATGCTGAAGACGTGTATGCCCTTGCCAAAAACGCGGTTGTTCTGGTTCCCAAATCTATGGTATCATAGTTATACGGAATAGTAGTTGATCAGGCAGCCGGCAGCAATGATGTCGGCTTCTTCTTTTGTCAGATTCTTCAGAAAAAGCTGAATTTTTTCCGGCTTTTGTCCCTCTCTCAGCAGCCATGCATCCACGCTTGACTTGCAGGACAGAACCGCCTCACGGACATGGGTAATAAAGATGTTGTCTCCATTTTCGATACGTTCTATAAGCTCGGGATCGCAGATAAACGGAATCATGCCCCAGTTGATCAGATTAGAACGATATCGCTTCGTGGCATATTCTATGCAAATATTTGCCAGTCCTCCCAAGACGCGCTGGCAGGAAGCGGCCTGCTCTCTTGCAGAGCCATCGCCTGGACGAACAGAGCAGACCACGCTGCCGATCTCTGTGTTTTTCCAAAGCTTTTCGGGTTCATCGGTCAGTCCGGCAGCGGTGATTTGTGCCGCCATCTTTTCCTTTATTTCCTCGGGCAGGCCCTTTTCACGGGCTGTTTCGGCCTGTTGCGTAATCTTGGCGCGTCCAACATACGCAGGATCGCGGCGCATCAGTGTGAATTCGGACATACGGATCGGATTGGATCGGTAAGATGAGGTGTCACCGGAGGGGATCAACTCATCCGTCGTGGTAACAGGATCTTGAATAACAGAGCAGACGGTCAGTACTGCATTGTCCTGAAGAGCAACCATTTTCGGCCAATCGGTAATGTTTGGCCCCATGCGGATCTCCGTCTCGGGTTTGGGATTGCCGAAACCGTTGTACACGGTCTTGCAATAGATTCCCGCATCAAAGCGGTATTCCGGAGCGGAATCGTCGTACTCCGCATCGGTGGCTGCCATCAAGTATCCACC
>OGOZ01001046.1_pt1 | contig 16423 bp, 8 predicted proteins | sample 1552801 | NCBI WGS metagenome assembly OGOZ01 (sample SAMEA2580196, study PRJEB22360) | human gut metagenome | biome: human gut; feature: human-associated habitat; material: faeces | place: Denmark | collected 2008/2010 | reverse complement strand
ATCCCTTGAAGAACGGGCTGTGACGTCCGCCTTCTTCCTTGGTCAGAACGTAAACTTGACCTTCGAATTCACGGTGAGGTGTAACGCTCTTCGGTTTAGCAACAACTTGTCCTCTTTCGATTTCTTTACGGTCGATACCGCGAAGAAGAAGACCAACGTTGTCACCTGCAAATGCTTCGTCAAGAAGTTTGCGGAACATTTCGACGCCCGTAACAACGGATGTCTTGATTTCGTCCTTCAGACCAACGATTTCTACGGGGTCGGAAGGTTTAACGCTACCACGTTCTACACGGCCGGTTGCAACCGTTCCGCGTCCGGTGATGGTGAATACGTCTTCAACGGGCATAAGGAAGGGCTTGTCGGTGTCACGTGCGGGTGTGGGGATGTAAGCGTCAACAGCGTCCATAAGGTCAAGGATGGGCTTGTAAACGGGGTCGTTGATGTCGTGGTTACCGGCTTGGTAAGCGTCCATAGCAAGCTTAGCGGAACCCTTGATGATGGGAAGGGTGTCGCCGGGGAAGTCGTACTTGCTGAGCAGTTCACGGATTTCCATTTCAACGAGTTCAAGAAGTTCGGGGTCGTCAACAAGGTCGGTCTTGTTCATGAACACAACGATGTAGGGCACGCCAACCTGACGAGCAAGAAGGATGTGTTCGCGAGTCTGAGGCATCGGGCCGTCAGCGGAAGAAACAACGAGGATTGCGCCGTCCATCTGTGCAGCACCGGTGATCATGTTTTTAACGTAGTCCGCGTGGCCGGGGCAGTCAACGTGAGCGTAGTGACGCTTGTCGGTTTCGTATTCTACGTGTGCGGTATTGATTGTAATACCACGAGCTCTTTCTTCGGGAGCCTTGTCGATTTGGTCGTAAGCCATAACTTGCGCACCGTTCTTCATAGCCATAACCATGGTGATGGCAGCCGTCAATGTGGTCTTGCCGTGGTCAACGTGGCCGATAGTACCAATGTTTACGTGCGGTTTGCTTCTGTCAAACTTTGCTTTTGCCATTGTAGTAGTTCCTCCTGATTGTTAATGTTAGGAAAATTTGTTTGAAAATTTAACTTTCGAGTAGATTATACCCTATTTTTCCGTTTTGGTCTACACTTTTTCAAAAGTTTCCAAAACTATTTTGCGGCACCGTCTTTGACGATTTTGTCACGGACGGATTTGGGTACTTCCGCAAAGTGGTCGAACTGCATGCTGTAGTTGCCGCGTCCCTGAGTACGACTGCGAAGGTCGGTTGCGTAACCGAACATTTCCGCAAGGGGGATAAACGCGTCGATTACCTGCACGCCGTTGCGCATTTCGATACCGGATACGCTGCCGCGACGAGCGGTTACGTTGCCCATGACGTCGCCGAGATATTCTTCGGGAAGGGTGATTTCCACCTTCATCATAGGCTCCAGCAGTACGGGGTCTGCGATTGCCGCAGCATTTTTGAAAGCAAGGCTACCAGCAATCTTGAATGCCATTTCGCTGCTGTCCACGGGGTGGAAACTACCGTCGTACACGGTAACCTTGAAGTCCACCATTTCGTATCCTGCAAGAGGACCGTTTTTGCTGGCTTCGATGATACCGTTGTTGATGGGCTGGATGTATTCCTTGGGAATGCTTCCGCCGACGGTTGCGTCGACAAACTCGTAACCTTTGCCTGCTTCCTGGGGTTCCATACGAATCTTACAGTGACCGTACTGACCTTTACCGCCGGACTGACGCACGTACTTGCCTTCCGCTTCCACACTCTTGCGAATGGTTTCACGGTAGGATACCTGCGGCTGACCGATGTTTGCTTCCACCTTGAATTCACGCAACAGTCTGTCTACGATGATTTCCAGGTGCAACTCGCCCATACCTGCGATGATGGTTTGTCCGGTTTCCTGATCGGTGTATGTCTTGAACGTGGGGTCTTCTTCCGCCAGTTTGATAAGCGCAAGGGTCATCTTTTCCTGACCTGCCTTGGTCTTGGGTTCGATGGCAACCTTGATTACCGGTTCGGGGAACACCATGCTTTCCAGCACGATGGGATCCTTTTCCACACACAGCGTGTCGCCCGTGGTCGTTTCTTTCAAACCGACAAGAGCAACGATTTCGCCTGCGTATGTTTCGGGGATTTCTTCACGCTGAGCGGCGTGCATCTGCAACACTTTGGTTACGCGTTCGCGCTTGCCCTTGGTGCTGTTGTACACGTAGCTGCCTGCCTGAAGAGTACCGCTGTAAACGCGGCAGTAGCACAGCTTGCCTACAAACGGGTCGGCGACAATCTTGAACGCAAGTCCGCAGAACGGTTCGTCGTCGTCGGTTTTGCGTACGATTTTCTTGTCGTGATCCTTCACGTCGAAGCCCACCACGTGGTCTACGTCTACGGGGCTGGGAAGGTAGTCGCAAACTGCGTCCAGCAACTTCTGAATACCCTTGTTTTTGTAAGCCGTACCGCACAGAACGGGATTGACCTTAAGTTCGATTACTGCTTTACGAAGAGCCTTTTTGATTTCGTCTACGGACAGATCGCCTTCGGCGAAAAACTTTTCCATAAGTTCGTCGTCGGTACCGGCAACAAACTCGACAAGTTCCTCGTGAGCAAGGTTGACCTCGTCAATCATATCGGCGGGGATTTCGCCCTCGTCGATCTTCATGCCCGTGGGGTCATTGTAGAAAAATGCTTTCTTGGTGATGACGTCTACGATACCGCGGAATGTCTCTTCCTTGCCGATGGGCAATTGAATGGGCATTGCGTTTGCCTTGAGGCGTTCGCGCATCATCTTGACAACGTTGTGGAAGTTTGCGCCGTTGATGTCCATCTTGTTGACGAACGCAATACGCGGAACGTTGTACTTGCTGGCCTGGTGCCATACGGTTTCGCTTTGCGGTTCTACACCGCCCTTAGCGCAAAATACCGCCACGGCTCCGTCCAGCACGCGGAGTGAACGCTCGACTTCTACGGTGAAGTCCACGTGTCCCGGGGTGTCGATAAGGTTGATACGGTAGTCTACGTTGTTGTAGTTGTTGAGCCAATGGACTGTGGTTGCGGCGCTGGCGATGGTGATACCGCGCTCCTGCTCCTGAGCCATACTGTCCATGACTGCCGTACCTTCGTGTACCTCACCCAGTTTACGAGTTTTACCGGAGAAGAACAAAATACGTTCGCTGGTAGTTGTCTTACCTGCGTCGATGTGCGCCATAATACCGATGTTACGCACATTTTGCAGCGGATAAATTCTTGCCATTACCGAATAAACTCCCTATATTACCATCTGAAATGCGCAAATGCCTTGTTGGCTTCTGCCGCTCTGTGCATTTCTTCCTTTCTCTTGAATGCGCCGCCTTGTTCGTTGGCTGCATCCATGAGTTCGCCTGCCAGGCGTTGGTACATGTTGCGGTCGCTGCGTTTGCGAGCGAACAACACCAGCCAACGGATAGCCAATGTCTGACGTCTTTCGGGACGTACTTCCATAGGTACCTGGTAGTTTGCGCCGCCTACGCGTCTTGCTTTGCACTCCAGCATAGGCATAAGATTGTTGATTGCTTTGTTGAACACTTCCATGGGGTCTTGTCCCGTCTTGGCTTTGATTTCGTCAAATGCGCCGTAGACGATTTCCTGGGCAGTACCCTTCTTGCCGTCCTGCATGACCTGGTTGATTACCTTGGTTACAACCTTGCTGCCATACACGGGATCGGGAAGAACGTCCCTCTTGGGGACACCACTTCTTCTGGGCATGTGTTTTTACCTCCTGTTTAGAATAGATTTAATTTTGTTCTTACCAATACAGCCAACTCGACGCGTCGCTCCACCGACGCGGAGAAACTTCTGCACCATCCGCAAACATGTTGCGGGGCATACTGCTTACGGAGAAAAGTCAAAATTAAACAATCCGACTATTCACCAATTGAACTGTAGTTAGGTTTGTCCCTGCCAAACAACGGGCTTAGTTCTTGGGACGTTTTGCGCCGTACTTGCTGCGGGCTTGTCTGCGGTTTGCAACGCCGGAAGCGTCCAATGTACCACGGATAATGTGGTAACGGATACCGGGCAGGTCACGAACTCTGCCGCCGCGAATCAATACAACGCTGTGCTCTTGAAGGTTGTGACCTTCACCGGGAATGTAGCATGTACCTTCCATACCGTTGGTACGGCGTACACGTGCAATCTTACGCAGAGCCGAGTTAGGCTTTTTGGGAGAAGTAGTGGTTACGTTGAGGCATACGCCGCGCTTCTGAGGACAACTGTCCAGAAGGGGAGACTTGCTCTTTTCGATAGCACTCTTTCTTCCTTGCTTAATCAATTGGTTGATTGTTGCCATTTTTTTACCTCCTTTCAATAGTGAATGTCGGATTCCTAAACGGATTTCCATATATACACGGGGTCGGACCCGGGTATAACTGTTTTTGTCGGCAGTTGCAAACGCAACCAAGCCGCAATTGTTGTGTGCGAATTACTTACGGACGGTACCTACCGCGCCCGTGGGCACGTCAACGCCGTACTCGTCGGCAATCTGCCGCATAGTGCCGCGTACCGCATAGGGTACGTCTGCGCGGCGCGCCTCCGCCTTAATGCAATCGGCGTATTCCGCATCGACGTCCTCCGCAATGCGTATTTCGGCAATGTTGTGGTTTTTCAATTCACGTAGTATCTGCTTTTTGCCTACTACTACACTACCAAGTTCGTTATCCATACGTCACCAACGTATATTTTAGCAAATTGTGTCCAAGCCGTCAAGCAAATAAACAAATGCTGTTTGTAGTTTATTTATGGTGGGAGGGGGAGAGATGTGAAATGCGGGGAAGGGGAAACTTGTTGGAAAAGTTTTCCCGCCCCAGCCAAGCGAGATTCGAACACCGTAGCCGATTGCGGTGCGAAGCAGCAAATTGCCCGTCAATCGAGTGCAGTGCAAGGCATTGGAGCGAAGCTGTACTAGAGGTACAGCAAGCGACAATAACGCCGCAATGTGCCGATTGACGGGCAATTTGCCACGGTGCTTTGAATGGAGATTGGCTTACCCTACCCCTTCAAAAACTTTGGGTAGAGGGTGAATAAACAAGAGTAAATCTTGATTTTTGATGCTTGTCGGTAAATATAGTTTGGTTCAGCGGTACTTTTTTGTTACTCGCCCCACCGGCGAGGTGTTTTACTTATTCACGGCTACATCTTACTTATTACCTGTCTCTATTAGTCGGCAGTTAAAAATTGATTGACGTTTCGGGTGACATCAAAAAGTCCCTCAAGGCAACAATCAATATGCCATCTTCGTTGTACCCGGTCAAAATCGGCTGATTTACAATGATTATTTTTCTGAATGCGTCATTTATTGCAAGCAACGAGGCTTGTTCCTGCTCCAGTTTTTCCCTGTCGGGAATGTTGTACGCCGACTGAATGTAGTATCTTCGGCTTCCGAGATTTACAACAAAGTCCACTTCCAACTTTTTGACGGGGTTTTCGGTGCCGTCCTTGCCCACCACGCCAACGTCCACCGAGTAGCCGCGCGAGCGCAACTCGTTGTAGATGACGTTTTCCATTATGTGAGTGTACTCCTGTTGTCTAAACGCCAGCCGAGCGTTGCGCAAACCCATATCCACAAAATAGTACTTTGCAGGGGTGTTGATGTACTTTTTGCCCTTAATGTCGTACTTAATGGCTTTTTCTATCAAAAATGCGTCTTGCAAATACTCTATGTACGCCGAAACGGTGTTTGCCGACAGTTTGACGTTTTTTACACTGCCGAAAGTTTTTGACAACTTCAACGGATTGGTAAGCGAACCGATACCCGACGCCAACACGTCGGTAAGCTCGCCTACCGCATTGCCGCGCAAATTGTGCCTGTTGATAATGTCCGCAAGATAGGTGGTGTCAAAAAGGCTCGTCAAATACTTTGCCTTGTCCTCGGGCGTTTCCATGGACAGGCAAAGCGGCATACCGCCGTAATTGCAGTACATCGTCCACGCCTTGTCGAACTCACCTCCGTAAACGGAGTAAAACTCCGAAAAATTGAGCGGATAAACGCGGATTTCGTCCCCTCTTCCGCGAAATTCCGTAATAATGTCGCTCGACAAAAACTTGGAATTGCTGCCGGTAATGTATATATCGGCATTGGCAATATGCATAAACCCGTTTATTACACTTTCGAAGTCATCGACCAGTTGAATTTCGTCCAGCAAGATGTAGTAATCGTTGCTGTCCGCCACACGACCTTTAACATACGCGTAAAGCTCATCGGGATTTTGCAATTTTTTGTTGCCGTAGTCGTCCAACGCAAGAAACACAATGTGGTCTTCCGCTACACCGCACGACAACAAATGCTCCTTGAAAAGTTTTGATAAAAGATACGACTTTCCGCAACGTCTTACACCCGTAATGATTTTTACCATTCCGTTTTTCTTGTGTTGAATCAACTTGTTTAAGTAAAAATCTCTCTTGATTTCCATTTCACAAACTCCGTCCATGTTTATTTTAGCATATTATAGCATTTTCGTTCTAATATGTCAACGCTATTGAGAATTTTTGCAGATTTCGGGTAAAATTCTCAATAGGCATAGCATTTGCATTGCACTTGAAAGTATAATTCACCCGCTCAAAAAAAAGAGGTTGCCGAAAACGACAACCTCTTTTGAGAAAGCCTGCACTACCGCTTGCCGAATTCGGCTAAGCGATAATAATCCTAATTGTTGTTGCTATTAGTAATACCAGACCGTGTCGGACTTGTTTTTACCTTCACCTGCCGGTACAGTCAAAGTAACCGTTCCCGTATTGGACGAACCTGTTATAGTTATTACTTTTTCCAACGAAGTTCCTCTTTGGTAAATAGCCAATCCTGCAACCATATAATAACCATAGTTGCCTTCCTGTCCCTTTTCTGCAGGATCCGTTGTAGGCGTACCGGTTTGCTTTACATTACCGCTGTTTTTGCAACCGGTAATTGCCACGCTCGTTGCGCCTTTCTGGAGGCTCGCAAAGCCGAGGATACCGCTGGCACGTCTGATTGCGGTAACGGTAGCGGCGTTTTCACAATTGCTTATCGTTGTGTTTGCACTGTACGTACGTCCGATGATACCTGCGACGGCATCGTATCCGACAATAGAACCGCTGAGAACTTTGCAATTGTCAATTGTTACGCCTTTACTATCACCTGCGGCAAAACCGACAATCGCACCTATGCTGTCGCCGACAACTCTTTCCTTTTCGTCGCAAGCCAGATCGATGTTTACATTTGCCATTACGATGTTTTTAATGGTGGCGTTGTAAACAGAACCGAACAAACCGAATACATACTCATTATAGTCTTTCGGAGTTGTTTCGTTCCAGCCCTTGTATGCCGAAGAAATCATGAATCCGGTGTTTGTCAAACCTGTAATTTTGTGGTTCTGTCCGTCAAAAGTACCCTGGAATACATTTGAATCTGCGTTGATTTTTTCACGATGCTTCGCACCTATCGGCGTCCATGCTCTTTCGGAAATGTCTATGTCCGCCGTAAGTTTTACGGTCATTCCGCTGTAACTTGCACCGGCGTTTACCTTATTGCGGAAGTTGACAAGTTGGTCGTATGTGCCGATTTCCAAGGCATATCCGCTTGGGGTAACTGTAACGGAGTCCTTGTTACTGCCGTCAACGGCTTTCACACAACCCTTACTTTCAACCGTTCCGTTTGTTCTGTTGTTTGTAAGTTTTTCAACGTAAGCGTCGTTTTCCAGTACAACTTTACCTGTAAGGCTATCCTTAATTTCCATAGTCCCAACGTGTCCGCGTTCGTGATAAGAAGTAGCAGCAGTATTTTTAATAACAACGTTTTTAACCACAGAATAGTTGGTGATCTTGCCGCTTGTAGAGTCGACGGTAATCGTGTTGTTGATCGTTCCGTGTATTTCGACATCCTTTTCGGTTTGTACATAAACGTTTCCGTCAAGAGCAAACTCACCGGTGTCAAGGCAGGAACCTCCTTTCAGAGTAATGTCACCGCTGATGTCGCTTGCAAAGTAGTAACTGTATCCCGGGTAATCTGCAAAAACTTCTGCCTTGCGCGTCGTAATATACAAGTCACCCTTGTTGGCTCCGATTTCTTTTGCCTGGAAAATCGGCTTGGTAGAACCCTTTTCAAGGTAAACGATTTGATTGTTTGCCTTGTCCCATGCAAACACATTACCGTCGGCGCGAGGATTGAGGTTTTCCAGTTTGAAGCCACCCTGTTCGAGAGCGATAAGTACGTCGTACATATCGGTAGATCTGCCGTTGGTCGCTTCGTCAGCTATCAGAATTGTGTTCATATTTCTTGCAAGAGCAACGTCGTTTGCAACGTTCGCCTTTTGAATTATATTTGCAAACGTAGGAATGAGCACTGCCGCAAGAATGGCGATGACGGCAATTACAATTACAAGTTCGATTATCGTAAAGCCGCGCTTTTTACTTGCTTTCATTTGTTTTTTCTCCTTTTACATTTTTTATTCAACAACGCCTTGCGGCGTAAGTTGGCAAATCACATTACCGCCAATCATTATATGCGGCGGCAACCACGTTACGACGAGAAAAATCAACTTTTTCCGTCAGATTTTGTCGAAAAGCCTCTCTTTTGCCCGCGCGCGCAAGCAATCTGCCGCGGACAATTCCCGACAAAGACGCGACAATCGCAAAAAAATCGGTATGTCGCACAGCCCATCAAAATACGTGTTATTTCTAACTTATGTTACATAACGCGCGTTGCGGTGTCAATGTCTCTGCGAAAATTATCAAATAATGTAGAAAAAAATTAAATAAATTGTATAACATATGTACGGCAAACGTCGTTTGATGCAAAATCGGCAGCTATACCGCAAGCATCGTTTGACGCAAAATCGGCAGCCGTCACAAGCCGAGGCTTGACCACTATTAGTTTATTGCCTAAAATAGTTTACGGCTGTAACTCTAATCGTGCACGCTCGGGTGCCAAAAATTATTAGTGATGGAATAATTAACCCCTACTATTTTCCAAGCAATTTGCGCACGATACGGTACAGCCGGTGCGCCGCACCGCATTTTACGTGCAAACGCCCCGCTTACTGAAAATTTTTGAGGTTTACATAAAAAAATTTCACTAAACTGTTGAATTTGATTAAAAACTGGGGTATAATTCTATTGAAAAATGTTGAGGTTGACAAATAAAATTTTCAGAGGACAAAACAATGATAATTCAACGCGACATATACCTGAACAAACTGATTCGCCACAAGCACAACGGAATGATAAAGGTAATTACCGGCATAAGACGTTGCGGCAAATCCTTTTTGTTGTTTGAATTGTTTTACAATCACCTGCGGCAAGAAGAAGTGGACGACAATCACATATTGAAAATTGCCCTCGACGACCGCAGAAACAAGCAGTACCGCAACCCCGACGAGCTTTGCAACCTTGTGTACAACTTTGCAAAGGACGAAAAAATGCACTATGTGCTGCTTGACGAAGTGCAATTCGTGCCCGAGTTCGAGGATGTGCTGAACAGTTTTTTGCACATGAGAAACGTGGACGTTTACGTGACGGGCAGCAACGCAAAGTTTTTGTCCAAGGACATTATTACGGAATTTCGCGGACGTGGCGACCAGATACACGTTGCGCCACTTTCTTTTGCGGAATTTATGTCGGCGTTTGACGGCACGACGGAAAAAGGGTGGAACAACTACGTCAACTTTGGCGGACTGCCGAAACTTTTCGACTTTACCGCCGACGAGGATAAGGCAAACTACCTTAAAAACATTTTTGAAGAAACCTACATCAAGGACATAAAGGAACGCAACAACGTGCGCAACGACGCCGAACTGGAAGAATTGCTGAACATACTTGCTTCGTCCATAAGCTCGCTGACCAATCCCAAGAAACTGTCCGACACGTTCAGAAGTGTAAAGCAGGTTTCCGTACATCCCGACACGATAAAAAAATACTTGGATTACTTTGTCGATTCCTTTTTGATAGACCAGGCGAAACGCTACGACGTGAAAGGCAAAAAGTACATCAACTCGCCGACGAAGTATTACTTTTCCGACATAGGGCTACGCAACGCACGGCTTAACTTCAGACAAAACGAAGAAACCCACGCTTTGGAAAACATCGTGTTTAACGAACTTAAACTGCGCGGTTACAACGTTGACGTAGGCGTTGTGGACTACTACGCTCAGGACGACGGCAAAAGCGTAAAAAAGCAGGCAGAAGTCGACTTTGTGTGCAACCTTACCGACAAACGCTACTACATACAGGTTGCGCTGTCGTTGCCGACCGAAGAAAAGTTGTTGCAGGAACAAAACTCTCTTTTGCGCATAGACGACAATTTCAAGAAGATAATCGTCGTCAAAGACCTTTCACGCTCGCACTACCTTGAAAACGGCATTTACCTGCTTAATCTGTACGACTTCCTGCTGAATCCCGACAGCCTTAACTTTTAATAATGTGCCGTTCAATTGAGAACATACTTTTACGTCCGCCGAAGTTAGTAAATTTGAAGTTAGCAAGCAAGTTGTAAACTGTTAACAAGTAATATCAAGGGTGGCGAGGTGTTGACAATTAGGGACATTTCGCAAAGACAGCGAAGGTTTAGAAACGCGTAGCGACGGCGCGGCTGGGAAGCGCACCTACCACCAAGCCTTAACAGGCGAAGCGGCGCGAGGCATCAGCCGTTGGCAATTCCTCGACAGGACCCTTACACAAACTAACGTACTTCGGCGACATTCTCATCAACGCACAAAAACAACAGCCCCGAAAGGTAAAATCCCTTCGGGGCTGTTGTTGTTTTTAATATACGTATGTGTTTTTTGCTTACATTCGGCATGCATTGCTACTGCCGCACGCAAGCAGAAACGATACCTGCAAAATGTTATTCTGCGGTGGTTTCGGCGGTGTCGTCGGTCACGTCCGCATTGTCCTCGTCGGTTTCCTGTTTGGGGACAAGTTCCATTTCGCGATACTGAGCCAGACCCGTACCTGCGGAAATCATCTTGCCGATGATTACGTTTTCCTTCAGGCCGTACAGCGGGTCGCGCTTGTTTTTGATTGCCGCTTCGGTAAGTACGCGGCTGGTTTCCTGGAAGGACGCTGCCGACAGGAAACTGTCCGTGGCAAGCGAAGCCTTGGTGATACCCAGCAGTATACGCTTAGCCGTTGCGGGTACGCCGTCCTCTTCCAGAGCCTTGTTGTTGGCTTCTTCAAACTTGAAGATGTCCACAACTTCGCCCGGAAGCATATCTGTGTCGCCTGCGTCTTCGATACGAACCTTGCGCAGCATCTGACGAACGATGACTTCCACGTGCTTGTCGTTGATTTCGACACCGTTGGTACGGTAGGTTGCCTGTACTTCCTTGACAAGGTATTCCTCAACCGCACGAAGTCCCTTGGTGGACAACAAATCCTGCGGATAGATGGAACCTTCGGTCAGGGGTTGACCGCTTTCCACCATGTCACCGTCATGTACCATGATACGCGACGTGTAGGGAATTGCGTATTCCGTAACTTTGCCGTTGGCGTCGGTAATCTGTACCGTCTTTTTGTCGGCGTTTTGCGGTACTGTGCATCTGCCGGAAACTTCGCTGATGACTGCACATCCCTTGGGTTTGCGCGCTTCAAACAATTCTTCGACACGAGGCAAACCTTGTGTGATGTCGTCGCTGGTTGCAACGCCGCCGGTGTGGAAGGTACGCATGGTAAGCTGAGTACCGGGTTCACCGATGGACTGAGCGGCGATTACGCCCACCGCTTCTCCAAGGTTGACGGGTTTGCCCGTTGCCATGTTGCTGCCGTAGCACTTGCAGCATACGCCGTGTTCGCTGCGGCAGGTAAGTACGGTACGCATGTACAGTTTGCTGATGCCTGCTTTGACGATTTCGGCGGCAAGGTCATCGGTAATCATTGTGTCGCCGGGGCAGATAATCTCACCCGTGGTCGGGTTGACAACGTCGTCGATGACGTACTTACCAACGATACGATCTTCAAATTTTTCGATGATTTCGTCCTTACCGGAACCGCGGAAGGCTTCGATCCACATACCTTGCGGACGGCTGCCTGCCGAGCAGTCCTCTTCGCGTATGATAACGTTTTGCGCTACGTCTACAAGACGACGGGTAAGATAACCGGAGTCTGCCGTTTTAAGTGCCGTATCGGCAAGACCTTTACGTCCGCCGTGTGAAGAAATGAAGTACTCCAGTACCGACAAACCTTCACGGAAGCAAGCCTTAACGGGCAATTCGATGGTACGGCCGCTGGGGGCGCTCATCAATCCGCGCATACCGCACAACTGACGAATCTGGTTCATGCTACCACGCGCGCCGGAGTCTGCCATCATCCAGATGGGGTTGTCTTCTTCCATTACGTTCTTAACCAGGTCTTCCACCTGAGCGGCGGCGTCCTTCCACACTTCGATAACCGACTTGTAACGTTCGTTTTCCGTCAGGAAACCTTCGTTGAAGTTGTTTTCGATTTCGATGACCTGCTGTTCCGCCTTGTGCATGATATCCTTCTTTTGCGTCGGGATGTTCATGTCGAATACGCTGGTTGTAAGTCCGCTGATTGTAGAATACTTGTAGCCCAGTGCCTTGACGTTGTCCAGCATAACCGCCGTGGGGGTCGTGCCGCGCAGTTTGAAGCACTTTTCGACGATTTTGCTCAGTTGCTTCTTGCCGACAAGGTAACTCTTGCTGTTGCCGATCATTTCCGGCGTCAGTTCGAGGGGGATGCCCAGCGTGTGACGTTCGAATTCGCGCTTTGCAAGAATTTCGGGGTCGTTGACGTAGGGGCTTTCCGCACTTGAGTCAACTCCGTCGTAGTAAATTGCCTGGCAGAAGATTGTACGACCGACTGTTGTCCAGATCTTTTTGCCGTCGGGTTGCTTGATGTTGACAACCGTCTGCAAAGTGATGTCGTGAGCAACGTATGCTTCGTACGCTTCGTCGAAACTGCTGTAGTACTTGCCCTTACGCAGAAGCGCAACTTCGTCCTCGGTCAGCGCGCGCTGATGACGAACGTTGTTGTACAAATCCATAATCTGTTGCAGTTCCTTGACGTTGCCGCGAACGGTAGTCAGGTAGTAGCAACCGAGGACCATGTCCTGCGTGGGGGAAATTACCGGTTTGCCGTCGGCAAGTTTCAGAATGTTGTTTGCCGCAAGCATAAGGAAGCGTGCTTCCGTTTGCGCCTCGATGGAAAGAGGTACGTGCACTGCCATCTGGTCGCCGTCGAAGTCGGCGTTGAATGCCGTACATGCAAGGGGGTGCAGTTTGATTGCGCGTCCTTCGACAAGTACGGGCTCAAATGCCTGGATGGACAGACGGTGCAACGTGGGTGCGCGGTTGAGCAGCACGGGGTGCTCTCTGATTACGCCTTCCAGAATATCCCACACCTTTGCGTCGGCGCGCTCTACACGCTTCTTTGCCGACTTAACGTTGTGGCATTGTCCCGATTCCACCAGTTTGTGCATTACAAACGGCTTGAACAGTTCCAGTGCCATTTCCTTGGGAATACCGCACTGGTGAAGTTTGAGTTCCGGTCCTACCACGATTACGGAACGACCGGAGTAGTCCACACGTTTACCAAGCAGGTTCTGACGGAAACGACCTTGCTTACCGCGAAGCAGACCGCTCAAAGACTTCAGTTCGCGGTTGCCTGCGCCCGTTTGCGGACGTTTGCTGCGGCTGTTGTCCAGCAGACTGTCCACGGCGTCCTGCAACATACGCTTTTCGTTGTTGATAAGGATTTCCGGCGCGTTGATTTCGATAAGTTTCTTCAGACGATTGTTACGGTTGATGACTCTGCGGTACAAATCGTTGAGGTCGCTGGTTGCGTATCTGCCGCCGTCAAGGGGTACCATTGCACGAAGTTCCGGCGGAAGTACGGGCAACACGGTCAGTATCATCCATTCGGGGCGGTTGCCGCTCTTGCGGAAGGCTTCCACAATGTCCAGACGTTTGATTGCGCGGACCTTCTTTGCGCCCTGGTTGGTCTTGGCAAGGGTGTCGCGAAGTTCCTTCGCTTCTGCCTCGAGGTCAACGTTCTGCAACAGTTCGCGCACTACTTCCGCACCTGTACCGGCGCGGAAATTCTGCGTGGGGTCTTCCTTTGCACGGGCTTGCGCCTCGCGGTATTCGTTCATGCTGAGGATTTGCTTGTAGGCGAAGTCGCTCTGCATGGGGTCTACCACTACGTAACTCTGGAAGTTGATAAGTTGTTCAAGGTACTTGGGGGACATATCCAGGATAAGACCCATGCGCGAAGGCGTACCTCTGAAATACCAGATGTGCGATACGGGGCAGGCAAGTTCGATGTGACCCATGCGCTCGCGACGCACCTTGCTTTTTGTTACTTTTACACCGCACTTTTCGCAAACGATACCCTTGTAACGGATACGCTTGTACTTTCCGCAGTGGCATTCCCAGTCCTTGACAGGCCCGAAGATGCGTTCGCAGAACAAGCCGTCGCGTTCCGGCTTCTGGGTGCGGTAGTTGATTGTTTCGGACTTTTTGACTTCACCGAAGGACCATTCGCGGATCTTTTCGGGAGAAGCGATACCGATTTGTATTGCGGCAAAGTCGTTCATGATGCCCGTCCTTGCCAGTGTGTTGGAACGCAACGTTGAGATTGATTGTCCCACTATGATGTTGTTGTCGTTACTCACTTTACGTTACCTCCCTTTTTACTCTTTGTCCTCGCCGTCGTCGTCGAAGTCGTCTTCGTCGCCGCTCAGATTGTCTTCGTCTTCGTCGTCATCGTTGCCCAACGCATCAAGCAGACTGTCCAGTCCGTCGAGATCGAGGTTTTCTTCGTCCTCGGGCGCGTTTTTGTCGTCCTCTTCGTCGTCGAACAAACCGCCGAGATCGTCGCCGTGAGCGTTGTCGTCGTCAAACAGGCTGTCCAGACTGAAGTCGTCATCGTCGTCGGTGAAGTGTTGCTGTTCGCCTGAATGGTCGCCTGCGAAGATATCTTCTTCTTCGGGCAGATCGTGAATTTCCGCACGACGGCGTTCCTGATCGGCAAGCATGGTTTCGTTGTAGTCGGCTTCGTCGTCCGTGCTGTCGCGTACAATGATTTCTTCGTTGTCTGCGGACAGTACCTTGACGTCAAGCGCAAGAGATTGCAATTCCTTGATAAGCACTTTGAATGCTTCGGGAATACCGGGTTCAGGCAGATTTTCGCCCTTGACGATTGCTTCGTAGGTCTTTACGCGGCCCACCACGTCGTCGGACTTGACGGTAAGCACTTCCTGCAGCACGTTTGCCGCGCCGTATGCTTCCAGTGCCCACATTTCCATTTCACCGAAACGCTGTCCGCCGAATTGCGCTTTGCCGCCCAGAGGCTGCTGCGTAACAAGGCTGTAAGGACCTGTACTGCGTGCGTGAATTTTGTCGTCTACCAGGTGGATCAGTTTGAGATAGTACATGTAACCGACGGTTACGCGGTTTTCAAACGGTTCGCCCGTACGTCCGTCGTACAGTTGCACCTTACCGTCAACCTTGCCAGTAACGGGGTTGACCATGCCGTTTTCCTCAAACAACTGACGGATTTGTTCCTCACTTGCTCCGTCGAATACGGGTGTGGCAATCTTCCAGCCCAGCATCTTGGAAATAAGACCAAGGTGAACTTCCAGCACCTGACCAATGTTCATACGTGAGGGAACGCCCAGGGGGTTCAACACGATTTGCAGCGGCGTGCCGTCTTCCATAAAGGGCATGTCCTCTTCCGGCAATACGCGGGAAACGACACCCTTGTTTCCGTGACGACCTGCCATCTTGTCGCCGACGGAAATTTTACGTTTCTGTGCAATGTACACACGTACCAGTTTGCTTACGCCCGGGTCGAGTTCGTCCTTGTTTTCACGAGTGAACACCTTGACATCGACAACGATGCCGCCTTCGCCGTTGGGTACGCGAAGCGACGTGTCGCGGACTTCGCGGGCCTTTTCGCTGAAGATTGCACGAAGCAGTCTTTCTTCGGGGGTGAGGTCGGTTTCGCCCTTGGGAGTAACCTTACCTACAAGGATATCGCCGGGATGCACCTCTGCGCCGATACGGATTACGCCGTCATCGTCGAGGTCTTTAAGCGCGTCGTCGCCAACGTTGGGGATGTCGCGAGTAAACTCTTCCGGTCCCAGTTTGGTTTCGCGGCACTCGATTTCGTGCTCTTCGATGTGGATAGATGTAAATGCGTCTTCCTTGACCAGTTTTTCCGACAGAAGTACTGCGTCTTCGTAGTTGTAACCTTCCCACGTCATGAAGCCGATGAGAATGTTGCGACCAAGTGCAAGTTCGCCGCCTTCGGTACTGGGACCGTCGGCAAGAACGTCGCCTTTCTTCACTCTGTCGCCTGCGCGCACGATAACCTTCTGGTTGATGCAGGTACCCTGGTTGCTGCGGACAAACTTTTTAAGGGTGTAACTTTGTACCGTTCCGTTGTCGGCTTGTACTATGATCTTGTCGGCTGCGGCCGTAAATTCTGGA
>OGOZ01001039.1_pt1 | contig 16540 bp, 22 predicted proteins | sample 1552801 | NCBI WGS metagenome assembly OGOZ01 (sample SAMEA2580196, study PRJEB22360) | human gut metagenome | biome: human gut; feature: human-associated habitat; material: faeces | place: Denmark | collected 2008/2010 | reverse complement strand
AAGAACCATGAAATTACTGACGAAGAAGCCGCCGCTGTCGTGGGCGGATTTACTGTCGGAGATACCGTGTATTACCGGGAGACGAACGCCAAAGTCAAAATCATCGGTGCAAATCGTGCCCCAAAACCCAGGAATGTAATAGGCGTACCGCCTATGCTCTATTCGATCGAGTTTGAGGACGGTACAAGGATGGCGGTTACCGCCGGTGCGCTTACAGATACAGATCAGACGTGTGAATTGTTCAGTCCATGCAGAATTGCCGGAAGTCGCCGTTGCGATAATTGCGAATTACATTATGAAGACGAATGTCCGCACAATCAATAAAGGAGAAATAATATGAACGTATCAAAAGAACTTTTAGAAAAAGCCAAAGCGGCAAAATCGGCGGAAGAACTGCTCGCGCTTGCAAAAGCGGAAAAAGTTGAACTGACCGAAGAAGAAGCGGCAAAGGCGTTTGCCGAACTCAACAAGACGGGCGAGATCTCTGACGAGGAACTCGACAACGTTGCAGGCGGTTGCGGCGACCCCGAAACGCCCGGCGAACCAAAATTCAATGTCGGCGACCAAGTATATTATCTTGTTACGAAACCTGTCGGACCGCGTGCTTTCCCCGTTCAGGAAAAAGTATTCAGCACCGTTACCCGTGTCGACAAAGGCGCTGACGGCGGTTATGTATACACCTTATCAAACGGTAAGATAATAGGTGAAAACAGTTTATACCGTTGAGTAGAACGGCTATGAAAGGCAATGTATGAAGAAAAATGTATTATGTTCTTAATAAAAATATTGCTCTTCGTTCGTGGCGGCTTGTGCCGTATGCCTATTACATAAAGCATGACGAGATGGCGCACGGACTGAAAAAAGAGGAATTTGAACTACTTTCCCTCTGCGACGGTCTGCACGACATTCCCGAAGACGAGCTTACCGAAAGCCTTGTGCAGCGCAGGATGATCTCCCCGGTCGAAAAGGGTGGCGCGGAGCTTACCGAGTGGCAAAAGCCGCTTGTGTGCGACAACCGCTATATGCCCCATATGAACTGGATGATCACAGGCAAGTGCAACTATAACTGTCTGCACTGCTTTAACGCCAAGGACAATGCGCCCTTGCAGAGTGAGTGGACGCTCGATGAGGCAAACGCCCTTCTGGACGAGGCGCAGAGGAGCGGTATCAACGCTATTCTGCTCACCGGCGGCGAGCCGATGGCGCATAAGCACTTTTTTGAGATCGTCGAGGGGATATTCAAGCGCGGAATGTTCGTGTTTGAACTGAACACCAACGGCTTTTTCATCAATCAGAACGCTCTTGACAGATTGAAGCAGATCGGCTGCGATCCTCTGATGAAGATTTCCTTTGACGGCATCGGCTTTCACGACTGGATGCGTAACCACAAGGGCGCGGAGGAAAACACCCTGAATGCCATTCGGTTGTGTAAGGAAAACGGTTTCCGCGTCATGGTGCAAATGAATATCAACCGCAAAAACAAGGATTCGATCCTGCAATCTCTTGAGTATCTGGACAAGCTCGGCGTTGACCGTACGCGGGTTATCTGCACGACCGAGTCAACCCGTTGGGCGGAAAATGCCGCAGGACAGTCGTTCACCGTCCCCGAATATTACGAAGCCTGTCTTTCCATTGCACAGGGATATATCCGAGGCGATCATAAGATGTCGGTGGATTTTTGGCAGCTATTGGATCTTGATCCGCAAAGAAAAGCGTACACGCTTACGCCCGTGCGCGGCTGCTTGAGCAGATACCGAGAATCACTTCCGCTCTGTAAAGGCACAAGAGGAATGATTGCGGTGGCGGCAGACGGCGAGGTCTACCCCTGTATGCAGATGTCGGGCTGGATGAAGGCGCACAACGTTACCTTCGGCAACGTAAAGAAGGATGGCTTGCAGTCTGTTCTTCAGAGCAGCGCATATCTCGATACTGTTTGCGCCACCGTCGGCGACATGATCAAGGTCAATCAGAAATGTGCGCGGTGCAAGCATCTGAAATATTGCCTGTGCGGGTGTCCCGCCATCTCTGTCTTGACAGGCGGAGGTAATTTCCTCTCGCCCGACCCTTGGAAGTGTTTCTTCTTTGAACAGGGCTATGTGGAGAAGTTTGAAAATAGTCTTGTTCCATACGTAAATCTGACGCGTATCGGCGAAACGCAAGGAGATAGAAAATGAGTACGACAAAAAAGCTAACGGCGCTGTTCGATTATCAGCGTTTTGAGCGTAACGAAAGACTGCAGGCGCTGATCGAGGATACAGAAAACCGCTGTATGAATGCTTTATCCGACGACGATCTTGAATGGGTAAGCGCAGCCGGGGAGGAAACCGACCCGAAAGAAAAAGAGGACGGGAAAGAGGATGAATAAGCAGGACACCGGGTACATCTATGCACAATACCGTGATAAGGTGTTCGGCTTTGTCCGCTCCAAAATAGTCAATCAAACCGAGGCTGAAGATATCGTTCAGACCGTATTTCTGAAGGTCTATTCAAATCTCGATAAATACGATGAAACCAAGGCTTCTCTTTCCACATGGATTTACACGATCACGCGCAACACCGTGTATGATTATCTGAAAGCGAAGCGGGATCGCCCGGTATTTGAATTGCTTGACAATACGGAAGATGCCACAGACGAAGCGCCGGATGAAGAACTCCTGCGAAATGAAACCTTGGAGGAGCTTGCCTGCGCTTTGGAAAAACTGCCGCAAGAACAGCGGGATATCATTATTCTTTTGTACTACAAAAACCTCGAAAGAAAATATGTTGCCGAGATGCTTGGCATGACCTACGGACAACTGCGTTACCTTCACGATAAGGCGCTCCGTCGGCTTGGTGAGCTTTTGCGCATTAAGTAAATTACAACAGGAGGACATTACAATGTCAGAATTTATCAATGCAGTCAGACAAGCTTCCGACGGAAGCCTGACGGGGGTATCCGATGCAGTCATCCTTGCCCTGATCGTGGTCGGGGGCTTGTTGGTTATCGCATCGATCGTTGCACTCGCGATCTCAATTTTCCTTGCCATCAGTTATATCAAGTATAACAGACGGCAGAACAGTGCGGGCAAAACCGGAGAGGAAATTGCAAGAACGATACTGGACAGAAACGGATTGCAGAAGATCAGAGTTTCGAAAAACGGCTCCATCCTCTTCGGAAACAGTTACAGCCATTACTTCAAAAAGGTCAGACTCAGAAGGTTGACATGGCAGAAGAAGAGTGTGACCTCGCTTGCCATGGCGGCGCAGAAATCTTCGCTTGCGGTTATGGATAAGGAAAATGACCCCGATATGAGAAAGCTCGTCCGCCTGACACCGCTTATCTATCTCGGCCCCCTTGCTTTTGTTCCGATGGTCATCATCGGCGCATTGCTGGATGTGGTTGTTTTGAAAAGCTCGGGTGCTGCCTGCCTGATTATCTGTTCGGCTTTGGGGCTTGCGTTCTATCTCGCTTCGTTCGTGATGTCACTGCTCGTTCTGAAAACCGAGAAGAAGGCACAGGTTCGTGCATATGAGATTATGAAGGCAAACGGCCTTGCCACGGCGGAAGAGCTGGAATCGTGCAAAAAATTATTCAAGCTTTATAATATTGAGTATGTGAACAACATGATCATTGCTTTGCTGGAGCTTGTATATCGCGTGCTTCAGATCATTGCATACGTGCAGAATTCTTCCTCATCAAAAAATAATTAAGCAGATCAATCAAATATTTTGGAGGGTATATTTATGAAATACATATTGGATTTGTTGTTTCCCGATGTTGAAGCCGGGAATTACACGGCATTGGTCGTGATTGTCTGCGTTGCATTTACGCTTTGGCTTCTGACGGCCGTTGCAAGATGGCGCACATTTAATAAGATGGGTGAAGCGGGCTGGAAAGCATTCGTTCCGTTTTACAGTCTTTATATCCTGTATTCTAAGTGCTGGAGTACAAAGGCCGCATGGAACTGCATCATGGGAATTATCGTTTCCGCGCTCTTTGAATTCGGAGCATTCAAAACGAATGGCGAAATTGCGACGATTCTATGTTCAATAGGCGAATTGATGGTTGCCGTATATATGCTCTATCTTACTGTCCGTATCAATTTCCGTATGGCAAAGGCCTTTGGGCATGGGGTAGGTTTTGGATTCGGGCTTTGGCTTTTTCCCTATATTTTCACATTCATTATCGGCTTTGGAAAGTCGGAATACAGCGGCAATCCTCTTCCGGAAGCCAAAAACAAACAATAAACGGCATGAAAAAAGGACTGCGGTTGCCGAAGTACCGACGGCATCCGCTGCCCTTTCTCTTTTTATTGATCTCAGTTGCCTTTTCTGTACGTCTGAATTCCTATCAGTAACAAGATAACGCCGATTGCAACTCCGCCTATGTAATAAAGCGGTGGTTGCTCATGACCCACCATATAGCCTGACTTTTCCAATATGAAAAGAGCGATGTCGGCTAATATGGCGAAGGATGCCAAGATAATGATGATAAGACCTCTTTTTTTGCTTTTCATTGAAATCTCCTTTGTTTGTTCAAAGAATTATGATATAATTATTCCATCGGTATTCGCAATGACGCTATGCGCATCCTTGCATCCGATCTGACAAAAACCATTGTATATGACAAAGTGCAACAAAAGTGCAACAATCACTGATAATTAATAAAAAAATTATTATAACATCAAAAGCGTGGTGAAGCGTATGAAATTTAATGAGTTCAACTATATGAGTGCCGCTCTTGAAGTTTTTGCGGCGGCAGTGACGGCGGTTATGCTGATCGGGTGCTTTCTGGAACGGAAACACAAGACAAAATCCGGGAAGCTGTTTGTCTGGTGCCTGATCTCCCAGACTGCTATGCTATTGGTTGATGCGCCGATCTGGATTCTGCTTGCAAATCCGAAGCCGGAAAGTGTTATTCCGATAAAAATCCTTTCCTTTTTCTCGGACGCATTTCTTTGCGCGTTGATCTCCCTATATGCCTATTGCCTGACAGAGTATATCAATGAGCGAAAAAAGATCTCTTACGGGTATACCAATCTTATTACCGTACTGTGCGGCATTTCATTGGTCCTTTGGTTGATCAATGCATTCAACGGAATGTATATCTACTATGATGCGACCGGACTGGATCAGACGGGTTCCCATTATCTTTTGAGTCAGGCGTTCAATGTGGTTCTTCCTGCTATGACGATGGTTTTGGCTTTCCGCTATCACGATGTCATCGGTTGGCGGAATACATGGATCTGGGTGTTGTACGGCTTGATTCCGGTATTGAGTATTCCGGTTCAGGTCTTGTGGGCGGTGACGCCTGTCTGCATTGCCACAACGGTATCCCTTGTTTTGGTCTATACACTGATCCATGTGGAACAGGCTGAACGTGAGGCAAATATCGAAAAGGAACTTGCACAAAAAGAGCTCGCCCTATCGGAGAGCAACAACTCTTTGGTGCTCTCGCAGATACAGCCGCATTTCCTCTATAACGCTCTGACCTCGATTTATCGCTTGTGTGACGTAAAGCCCGAGGCGGCAAAGGAAGCCGTTAGCAACTTTTCAAAATACCTGCGTGGAAATCTCGATTCCATTAAGCAAAAAAAGATGATCTCGTTTGCGGACGAGCTGAAACATTTGCAGGCGTATCTTGCCCTTGAAAAAATTCGATATGACGATTATTTAGAAGTTCGGTATGACATCCAGGCAATGGAATTCTTCCTGCCACCTCTGACCATTCAGCCGCTGGTGGAAAATGCGGTCAACCACGGGATCAGCGATCTGCCGGAGGGTGGCTGTATCACCATTTCGACAAATGAGGAACCGGACCATTATGAGATCCGCGTCAGCGATAACGGTGTCGGTTTTGACCCGGATACGCAGCCGATTGACGGCCGGTCGCACATCGGTATTGCCAATGTGCGGAGCCGACTGGATATCATGTGCCACGGCACGCTTGATATTATCAGTGCGCGCGGAAAGGGTACGACAGCGATTATAACAATACCCAAAGGAGAAACAGCAGATGAAGATCATTGCGGTTGATGATGAAAAACTGGCACTTGACACCCTGGTCGATTCGATTGAAAAAGCCGTTCCGGATGCAAGCATAACCGGCTTTCGAAAGCCTGATGATGCTTTGCAATTTATCCGCGAAAATGATTGCGAGATCGCCTTTTTGGATATTAAAATGCGTGGTATGACGGGACTCGAGCTTGCCAAGCGCCTGAAAGAAATCCGGGGGGATATCAATATCATTTTTGTGACCGGTTATTCGGAATATTCACTTGATGCTTTCCGCCTTTATGCCAGCGATTATCTCTTGAAGCCTGCAACACCGGACGCTGTCAGACAGGCACTGGGGCATCTGCGCACCCCTGTCAGACCCGCACAGACCAAAAAAATCCGTTTTCAGTGCTTCGGAAACTTTGAAGCATTTGTGGACAATAAACCGCTTGTGTTCAAGAGAGCAAAGGCGAAAGAGCTTTTGGCATATCTGGTTGACCGGATGGGAGCGTCCGCCACGATGGGCGAGCTGATGGCTGTCATATGGGAGGACGGACCGGATACCTCATCGAGGCAGAGCAACCTGCGGAATCTGATTGCGGACATGAAAAATGTTCTTTCCGATGCGGGTGTGGGGAATATCATTCTCAAGAACCGTAACAGCATTGCCATAGACTGTGCGTCGGTGGACTGCGATTATTATGATTTTCTCCGCCACATCCCGTATGCGGTCAATTCCTATCACGGGGAGTATATGATGCAGTATTCGTGGGCAGAAATAACAACCGCAGCACTTCAGTAACCTTTTTTACGGGAACAGCTGCAAAAATCTGTTTTTTGCTTTTTCTAACAAAAACCATTGAATCAGTTTTTTCTTGCTTTGGAGGACAAGCTTATGACGACAAAAGACCGAACTTTATATGTTTTAAAATATCTGTGGCAGAATTCCGACGAGGAACATCCCGCAACCGTTTCGGATATCCTCTCTGCCCTCGCAAGTGAAGATATTAAGGTCGAACGCCATGCGCTCGTGTCGGATATCGAGAAGCTTACAGAGTTCGGGATAGATATCGTTTGTGTCAAAAGCTCACCGAACAAATACTTTATCGGGCAACGCACATTTGAACTGCCCGAGTTGAAGCTGCTTGTAGATGCGGTTGAATCCTCCCACTTTATATCTGCTACCAAAAGTCACAATCTTGTGGAAAAGCTTTACGGTATGACAAGCACCTAATGAGAGCTTTCCTTGGTGGGCAATCGTGTTGCTTTGTGTAGTAACGGCAGGAATTGGCTTTGGCGTTGTATTTGTAGTGATTAAGAAGAAATCGTAAAAACTGGTTTTTAGTGTACTAAACACAACAGTAGCTATTAACGGAGGTCTATATGAAAAGTAAAAAAGTATTACCGTTAATTTCGCTCCTGTTTGTCGCTATTATGCTCTTTTCTGTCGGAATGATAGTAAAAGAGCATCGGGAACGCCAACAAGATATAAAAGGGTTTGAAAAGTTAGAAGAAATTATAACCGAAGTAGAACAAACGGAAATGACGGGTAATGTTGAACAGACCGAAAGACCGCAGGAACAGAAACAGTCCTCACGCAATCTAACACCGCTATTTGAAGCAAACGGAGATTGCATCGGCTGGATATGTATTCCGAATACCGCAGTGAATTATCCGGTTATGTTTACGCCTGAAGAACCTCAGAAGTACCTTCGTAAAAACTTCGAGGGCGAATACAGTGTGTCAGGCGTTCCGTTTTTAGACGGTGCTTCTACCCCGGAATGTGACAATTTGATTATCTACGGTCACAATATGAAAAACGGCACAATGTTCCCAGATATTACGCAATATAGGAATAAAGCATACTGTGAGGAACACCCGTACATTGAGTTTGAAACAGCAGACGGACTGAAAGTATACCAAGTCTTTGCGGTGGTTTGCCCAAAGAAAACAGATTTATGGTATAATATATCTTGCTTTGAAAGCGAAGAACATTATCAAAAGGCAATTACGGAAATTAAAGACAGGTCGCTTTACGATACCGGAATCGAGCCGCATTTCAAAGAACAGCTACTAACCCTTTCCACCTGCTTCGGAGACAGTAAAGACAGCAGAATGGTTGTAATAGGTGTAGAGCAAATAAGGTAACATACCACGGAGGTACTTATGGCAGAAACAAAAAGCATGTTGAATAGACTTTTTTAATGCAAAGTCCACGAAAAATGTTTGGTGGAAGTGTAAGACGTGTGGCAATGAGTGGAAGTCTGTAATCAGTGCCCGTGTAAAAGGGACTTCTTGTCCGGTTTGCGCTGAACGACAAGTATTGAGAGGACATAATGATTTAGCCACGACAGATTATATGCTATGTAAGGAATGGGACTACGAAAAAAACAAAGTGTCACCAACCGAGATTTCGAGAAATTCGCATAGCCGTGTGTGGTGGTTATGCAGATACGGTCACAGTTGGAATGCAAAAATATGTGAGCGAACTCACGAAGATAAAACCTGCTCGGTTTGCGAATCTGAATTTGACAGCTTGCTTGTTCAGCTTTTGGTTTCGCTATATGCAAAACAGTATAATATGAGAGTAGTCACATTTGACGATAATATAATCGGACTGCCGGTGGAAACATATATCCCTGATATGCTTTCTGTTATTGAGCGTATAGATAAAAGGTCGGGAAACGAAAATGAAAGGGCGGTTAAAGAGCACTTATGTAAAATGAACGGAATATCGTATTATGAGGTTTCGGCAAAAAATCACTTTGAACTTGCGGATAAAATCAAAAAGATATTTCAAGAGAAAAAAATATATATCCTTTCAAACAGTCAAGAAGATATTGAGAAATGCAAAAGGGCTTTTTTCAAATGGAAAGATATAACACAACAGTGATATCACTTGATTTTCTTGGACTTTTGGTGTATAATGCAGCTATGTTGGAATGAAAGATGTGCTTCTTTGTTGGGCAATCAGGTATATCAAGCTTACACCTTATACCAAAAGTTACACCAACATACTCATGTCAGAATTCTTGATAATTCTCGATACGACCTTGTTTGTGTGGTTTTATTTTTGGAAAATGCTCGCAAATGCTTGACAATCCTTGATAATTCCCGGTTTCTGCCCGAATCCCGACAATGAAGCCCATCGACTGACGGGAACTTATGGAACGTTATAAGCTATTATAAATCATTATGGTTCTCACAAACTGACTAAAGTTTTCATTGTCAGTGGAGAATGAAGTTGTAACAAGATATAAAGACTTATGAAAGATGAGAGACTTTACCGACTTGTCCGTAAAGTCCCTCTTACCATATTTGTAATTGCTCCGAATTTGATGCAATCATTTATCGATTGATAATTGAAATATAAATAAGGAGCAATTACCTATGAAAAAAGAAATTCCTTTTTGGGAAAAGTCCAACCTAACCATTGAAGAAGCGGCGGCTTATTTTAACATCGGCATCAATAAAATGCACAAATTGGTGTCTGATGAAAAGTGTCCATATGCGCTTTGGATAGGCAACAGATGCCTAATCAAAAAAGCTTGCTTTGAAGAGTACCTCCGAAATAAGTATTCCATTTGAGGAGGTGCGATTATGAAAGAGAAAGTAAGATTTGACAGTAGAAGAGTACGTCTTCGCGCAGGAGAGTATGAAAGAGCGGATAAGAGATACGAATACCGCTATACTGTATTTGGTAAAGAGCATTTCATATATGCAAAAACATTGGAAGCTCTACGCGAAAAGGAAGCAAGCATTGATTCTGCAAAGCAAAAAAAGTGGAACGAAAATCCCTATTCAACTACGATAAATGATGCCTATGCCGTCTGGAAAGAACTGAAAAGAGGGGTCAGAGACAACACCTTCCGAAATTATTGCTATATGTACGAAACCTATGTTAGTGATGCAATCGGAGGACAATACATTGCTTCCGTCAAAAAATCGGATGTCAAAAGATTTTTCAATTATCTTAAGGACGAGCGAAATTTGAAACTCGGAACGATTGACGGAGTGCATACAGTTTTACATCAGGTTTTGCAGATTGCAATGGATGACGAACTCATTTTGAACAACCCGGCAGATAACGCAATAAAAGAGCTAATGCGATCGCACAATATGCACAAGGAAAAGAGGACAGCGTTATCAAAAGAAGAAGAGAAGCTACTGTTGCAGTTCATTTCTGATAATCACCAGTATAACCGATGGTATCCGATCACGCTTATTTTGCTGGAAACCGGGATGAGAATTGGCGAAGCAACGGGTCTTCGTTGGTGCGATATTGATCTTGAGGCGGGTTTGGTTGATGTAAATCATACGCTGGTTTATTATGATAAGGGCGACCATAAGATGAAATTTGCAATCAATGACACTAAAACGCCTGCGAGCAAACGATTGATTCCGATGACAACTGCTGTAAGACAAGCTTTTTTGATGGAACGGGAAATGCAGGATGAACTTGGAATCAGTTGCAAAGCAACGGTGGACGGTTATACAGATTTTGTGTTTTTAAATCGCTTCGGAAAGCTTCACCATCAAGGATCTCTCAATAAGGTCTATAAGCGGATCATACGTGATTGTAATGATGCGGAATTCTTGAAGAATGATAACCCGAAGGTTTTGATACCGAATTTTAGTTGCCATAATCTGAGACACACTTTTGCTACAAGACTTTGCGAATCGGGTGCCAATATCAAGGCAATACAAAGCATTTTAGGGCATTCGGATATTGCGACTACAATGGATATATACACGAAAGCTACGTAAAATGGTTGCTGATGCAGTAATACTTTTGGAGAATAATAGCGGTTGCTTGTGATTCAGTCACAGACCTATCGACATTTAAAAGCTATAATATAATCAAAATGGCATTAATGTCTTTTTGGTTTTGCTGAGTAGGCTGGATTCGTTAAAAATTGCTGATATTTATGATAACGGCCAAGTGTTCCCGACTTAGGGAAGTCAGGTGAGGAAAGAATTTTTGCTATGAATGATTTTTTATCGAAAGATGATTATGAAGAGCCCCGATGCCTTTTGAATATGCACCCGAAAGTTACGCCTATTTCGGTCGGACGGATGATAGAAAAACTGGATTCTTATCTCAATCAGAATGACTATGACGCGGCAGAAAGACATTTGAAATATTGGCTGACGGAGGCGGATGCCGGTCACGATATGCGCGGAAAGCTCACCGTTCTGAACGAGCAGATCGGGTTTTATCGAAAGACCGGCAAAGAATCGGAATGCCTCCGTGCTGTATCCGATGCACTTTCTTTTGCGGATTCTATGGATATGAATAAGTCGGTTACTTACGGCACAACACTTATCAACGCCGCAACGGGATATAAGGCTTTCGGAAAAGCGGAGTATGCATTACCGCTCTACCGCAAGGCACAGATTATTTATGAAGAAGCACTTGACTACACTGACGGACGACTTGGCGGTCCTTACAACAATATGGCTTTGACGCTTACCGAACTTAAAAATTTTACCGAAGCGGAAGAACTCTATCAAAAGGCAATAAAAGTAATGGAAAAACAGGAAAACGGCGAACTTAAAGTTGCTATCACTTACCTTAACCTTGCCGATCTTATTGTCGCCGAATCGGGCTTTGAAACGAGAGAAAAAGACATTGAAGAGTACGTTCGGAAAGCCGAAGAACTGCTCTATACGGAAAGTCTGCCGAGAGACGGCTACTATGCCTTTGTGTGTGAAAAATGTGCTCCCGTGTTCGGCTACTACGGTTACTTTCTTACACAGCAGGAACTAAATCGGAGAGCGAGGGAAATCCATGACCGGACTTGAAATTGCAAGAGGATATTACGAGGAATTCGGCAAACCGATGCTGGAATCCGAATTTGCCGATATTCTGCCGTTCCTCGCCGTCGGCTTTGTGGGAAGCGGCTCGGAGCATTACGGATATGACGATGAAATATCCCGAGATCACGACTTTGAACCGGGCTTCTGCATTTTTCTTCCGGGCGAAGATGTCGTTGACCGCAGACGCGCCTTTCAGCTCGAACGCGCCTACGCCAAACTTCCAAAAGAATATGCCAGAATCAAGCGACAGAATATTTCTCCCGTCGGCGGAAATCGGAACGGTGTTATCAGAACGAGTGATTTTTACTTAAAAGCGGTTGGCTCTGAAACAGGTCAACTTAGTTTGGAACAATGGTTACGGCTTCCCGATTACGCATTGGCAGAGGCCGTCAACGGTGAAGTGTTCTTTGATAATTACGGTGAGTATTCAAAAATCAGAGAAAACTTAATTTGTATGCCGCAGGATATTAGGTTAAAGCGACTTGCGGGAAATCTTCTCATAATGGCACAGGCGGGACAATATAACTTTGTACGCTGTATGAAACACGGTGAGCCCGAAGCGGCACAGCTTGCTTGCGTGGAATTCGTAAACGCCGCGATGAAAGTGAATTTTCTGCTTCAAGACAGATATATGCCCTATTATAAATGGAGCTTTCGTGCGCTCAGAGAACTTGTCGGTACCGAAGAATTGTCGGAAAAACTGTCTTTCCTGCTGTTTGGCGATAACCGTGATAATACAGTCGCAGAGCGTAAATACGACAAGATTGAGGAAATTGCTTCCGAAACGATTACAGAACTTCAGGATAGGCAATTAACAGAGGCAATATGCGGTGATTTGGAAAAACACGCCTATTCTGTCAATGACAAGATAGCAGACAGTACCGTGCGGAATATGAATATACTGATCGCTGTCGGCGATTAAACGCAAAGAAAGGAAATCCATTATGTTAACGGTAGGAACAAAAGCACCGGACTTTACTCTGCCCGACCAAAACGGAATTATGCACTCGCTTTCCGAATACAGCGGAAAGAAAGTACTGCTTTACTTTTATCCGAAAGATAATACTTCCGGCTGCTCTAAGCAGGCGGCCTCATATTCGGAAAAGATTGCCGAGTTTGACAAGAAAAACGTCACCGTGGTCGGAATCAGTAAGGATTCGGTTGCCTCTCACAAAAAGTTTGAATCGAATTATGATTTGAAATTCACGCTTCTTTCCGATACGGATCGTACAGTCATAGAGGCGTATGATAGCTGGAAAGAAAAGAAGCTTTACGGAAAAACATCAATGGGCGTTGTCAGAACGACCTATTTGATTGACGAAAGCGGAATCATCGTTTTTGCAAACGACAAAGTAAAAGCGGCAGATGATGCTGAAAAAATGCTGTCACAGCTTTAACAGGAGGAATAGATATGCAGATTACCAACGATATCAAATATGTAGGTGTGAACGACCACCAGATCGATCTGTTTGAAGGTCAGTATGTTGTTCCCAACGGAATGGCATATAACTCGTATGCCATTATGGACGAAAAAATCGCCGTTATGGATACGGTGGACAGAAAATTCACTCATGAATGGCTCGACAATCTTGCAAAGGTTTTTGGCGACAGAAAGCCGGATTACCTGATCGTTCAGCACATGGAACCCGACCACTCCGCGAACATCGTTTCGTTTATGAATACCTACCCGGAGGCAACAGTTGTTTCTTCTTCAAAGGCATTCACAATGATGAAAAACTTCTTCGGAACGGATTTTGCGGACCGCAGGATCGTTGTCGGTGAAGGAGACACACTTTCGCTCGGCAAGCACACACTGACGTTTGTGACCGCACCGATGGTGCACTGGCCGGAGGTCATCGTCACTTATGACAGCACGGATAAAGTACTGTTCTCGGCAGACGGCTTCGGAAAATTCGGTGCATTGGATGCAGAGGAAGACTGGGCTTGCGAAGCGAGACGGTATTATTTCGGTATCGTCGGCAAATACGGCGCGCAGGTACAGGCACTGCTGAAAAAGGCATCTGCTCTGGATATTCAGACGATCTGCCCGCTGCACGGTCCGATTCTTTCCGAAAATCTCGGATATTATCTGAACCTTTATAACACATGGTCTTCCTACGGAGTCGAGAGTGAAGGCATTGTGATCGCGTACACCTCTGTGTACGGTAACACGAAAAAAGCGGTTGAACTGCTCGCCGAGAAGCTTAAAGCAAACGGATGCCCGAAAGTTGTCCTGAATGACCTTGCAAGAGAGGATATGGCAGAATGTGTTGAGGATGCTTTCCGTTACGGAAAAATCGTTCTTGCTACAACGACATATAACGCGGATATTTTCCCATTTATGAGAGAGTTTATCAATCATTTGACCGAACGCGGATTCAAGAATAAAACCGTCGGGCTTATCGAAAACGGCTCTTGGGCACCGCAGGCAGCAAAAACAATGAAAGCGATGCTGGAAGGCTGCAAGGATATCACTTATACCGACACTACGGTAAAGATCATGTCTGCATTAAACGACGAAAGCAAAGCTCAACTTGATGCTCTTGCCGAAGAACTGACAAAGGAATATGTCGCACAAAACGGCGAGACCGCCAACAAAAACGATCTGACGGCGCTCTTCAATATCGGTTACGGTCTTTATGTCGTAACATCCAATGACGGCAAAAAAGATAACGGGTTGATCGTCAACACGGTTTCTCAGGTCACCAATGCCCCGAACCGTATCGCCGTCTGCATCAATAAACAGAACTATTCGCATCACATCATTAAGCAGACGGGTATCATGAACGTCAACTGCCTATCAGTAGAAGCTCCGTTCTCAGTATTCGAGGCATTCGGCTTCAAGAGCGGCAGATCGGTGGATAAATTCGCAAACTGGGAAGTGCTCCGTTCGGACAACGGACTTGCCTTCCTGCCGAAATACATCAATTCGTTCATGTCCTTAAAGGTCGAACAGTACGTTGACCTTGATACGCACGGTATGTTCATCTGCTCCGTTACCGAGGCACGCGTGATCTCCGATAAAGAAACGATGACCTACACCTATTATCAGAACAATGTCAAGCCGAAGCCGAAGACCGAAGGCAAAAAAGGATATGTCTGCAAGATATGCGGATACGTTTACGAGGGCGATGAACTCCCCGATGATTTTGTGTGCCCGCTGTGCAAACACGGCGCAGCCGATTTTGAACCGATAAAATAATGATTATTATAAAGGAGGCGAAAATTATGAAGTATGTATGTGACGCTTGTGGATAGGAATACGACGAGACAGTCGGTGATCCCGATAACGGAATTGCTCCCGGCACAAAGTTTGAGGACCTTCCCGATGACTTTGAATGTCCGGTTTGCGGAGTCGGCAAGGATATGTTTTCAAAAGCGGAATAATCATTACCAAGAAAGAGGTATAACAATATGGAAATGAATTTTTACAAATGCGCTCATTGCGGTCAGATCATTGCAATCGTCAAGGAAACCGGAGTTCCCGTCATTTGCTGCGGTGAGCCGATGCAGGAAATCATTCCCGGCACAACGGATGCCGCTGCCGAAAAGCATATTCCCGTGTACGAAGTAAAAGACGGAAAAGTGTTTGTTACGGTTGGCTCTGTCGAGCATCCTATGCTTGATAATCATTATATTGAGTGGGTTTCCATCCAGACAAAATTCGGCAATCAGCGCAAGGCTCTGAAACCCGGCATGGAGCCGAAGGTCTGCTTCTCTATCTGTGAGAGTGATGAAGTCGAAGCCGTCTACGCCTACTGCAATCTGCATTCTCTTTGGAAGGCGTAAGATAAAACATACACATACTGCGAAATAAACAGCAAAGATTCATTCGATATGACGGTTCAAATCAAAACTCTTTTCAGGAAGAATCATGTTTACATCACATCAGAGAATGAGAATGATATACGCTTCTGTCGAGATTTGTTCTTCTCTGTGAAACGCAAAAATGCCCGTACATTTTGAAATTTCGGGATTTCTATGCTATAATCATTTGTCAGCAAAGAAAGCTTCTCGCTTTCAAAACAATGAAACCCTTTCGCCGAAGTCTCCAATTTAGTCTCCATTAAGCCGATACATCATGGTAAATTATAATTCAATATGGGAAATGCTAAAAAAGAGATATGACGGAATAGTAAGGTTTAAGGCGTTTTGGGACGAAAATATGAAAGCTCTTTTTGTTTCCCCACAATGAAGCCGTTAGACTAATAAAATCCTTTATTTATGCGGGTTTTCGAGGTTTTGAAAGTGTCAAAAAAGGCATTTTACCCACGATTTACCCGCGGCTTCAGGAATTATCCTGACACAATATGAGAACTTATTAAAGTTTTAGCAGGTATCAAAGCAATTTGATACCTGCTTTTTTAATCTTTATTCTTCTGCCATATTTCGTGAATGGTTTCTGCAAAGATTGTTCTTGAAAATTTATTAGGGTTATCGTTTGTGTTCTTCTTGTATAAATAATATTTACGAACCTGTTGCCATAATCCCTGTTCTTTGACCCATTTGATTTTGGTGGGTAACTCCATATATCCTTTGGGTTGATATTCCCACGAGTAACTGTTTTGCTTTTTATTATAACGGATATATTGCTGCCTTATCCTCAATGTTCAGTTCTACTTCATCTATGCGATGTAAATAGATAAAGCTGGCATTATCTTAAATCATAGGCATCCTCCTGTAAAAAAACGCCTGCCGGAAAACCGACAGGCGGCATACTGCCTTTTATACTTCCATCATCTAT
>OGOZ01001038.1_pt1 | contig 16543 bp, 15 predicted proteins | sample 1552801 | NCBI WGS metagenome assembly OGOZ01 (sample SAMEA2580196, study PRJEB22360) | human gut metagenome | biome: human gut; feature: human-associated habitat; material: faeces | place: Denmark | collected 2008/2010 | reverse complement strand
GTCATGCACGCTGACGAGCGCAACCGCGCCATGTCCGACGCGCTGGGCAAGGACGTGTACCATTATCACCTTCATGTGGTCTATATCCCCGTCGTAGAGAAGAAAATTCTGTGGCCGAAGCGGTGCAAGGATAAATCGCTGGTTGGGACAGTCAAGGAAACGATACAGCAGGTCAGTATGAGCAAAAAGTGGGATTCCAAGCCCGCACTGGACGAGCATGGGAAGCCGCTGCTGAACGTAAACGGGAAAACTGTGCTCCGAAAATCCTATTCCGTTCTGCAAGATGATTTCTTCGCCGCCATGCGAAAGGCAGGGTATGACGATGTGGAGCGCGGCGAACGCGGCAGCTCGGAGGAACACCTGACCGTGACGCAGTTCAAAGTGCAGCAGGAGCAGGCGCGGTTGGAATCGATTGAGGATACGATTGACAGGAGGAAGCAGACGCTGGAAAAGTACAACGAGAAGATTAGGGAGCAAAAGGGCGCGGCAGCTTCCTTCCACGAAATCGACAGCATTGGGAAAAAGACCATCTCCGGCAATATCTCCATGACGCCGCAGGACGCGCAGTTTCTCAAGGAGCTTGCCAAGGAGGGAGTCGCTTCTCGCGGGCTGATCGGAGATTTGAAGAATAAAGTGGAAACGCTCAAGCGCGATGTCAGCGTATGGAAACGCAAATATGAAAAGCTGCAAGAGCAGACAAAGGACTTCATGGCGGCACTCAAACGAGCGCCCCGCAAGGTCAAGGAGTTCATACAATTCATGCTCCACACCGAGCCGGAGAAACCTGAACAGTCCGGAAACCGTGATATGCCGCGCCGCAAGAAGCGCGACATGGAGCTGTGAGCAACTACGGTGTAGAGCCGTAAAAATACGAAAATAGCCAACAGGAGCGCGTCGGACGAACCCGGGCGTTGTCCGGCGTGCTCCTGTTTGAAAATCTCCGTTTTCCCCAAGTCATGAGCCGGAGAAAACAGCCGAAAAACACCCCTATTGCGTAACAGGGACGCAGAAAGGAGCTTGCATGAGAACAGGGCTTACCAATAATCGGAATGTTTTGACCGCAACAACACATAGAAGCACCGCCACGCCGGTATATCTTCAATATCCAAAATATGTTGCAGGCGTAGAACACGCATTGCACATGGCATATAAACATCTGATTTGTAAATGCAAAAATTCATTTGCGTTTACAGATTTTCAATTTGCGAATCTGGTAGCAATCTTCACAAATGTGTGCTATAATGTGACTATGTATTTTGATAAGGGGGACTTCCCAATATGCGCATCAGCTATAACAAGCTCTGGAAGATGCTTATTGACAAAAATATGAAAAAGAGTGATTTGAGAGAAAAAGCCAGCATCAGTTCTGCCTCCCTTGCAAAGCTCGGCAAAGGAGACAACATAACCACGGATGTTCTTCTTCGTATCTGCGAGGTAATGGATTGCCGGATTGAAGATATTCTCGAAACGGTTCGTGACTAACCAACGCCAAAGAATTTGATTAGGAGGTTTTGACATGACCATATTGGGCAAGAAACAGATGTCGGAAGAAGACATCAAATTGAATTATATTACTCCGGTCATTCTTGATGGATGGAAGGGTCACGTTACGATGGAGACCAAGATCACGGATGGTAGGATCAACATTAGTGGCAATATCGTTGCTCGTAGTAAGCCTAAGTTTGCCGACTATATGCTTTACCTCAATGACGGGAAGCCCATCGCTGTAGTCGAAGCAAAGGATAATAATCATTCTGTATCTCATGGTTTGCAGCAGGCAATGACTTATGCTCAGATGATGGATCTCCCATTTGCATATTCCTCAAACGGAGATGCTTTCTATGAGCATGACTTCTTGACCGGACAAGAGCAGCAAATTGCATTGGAGGAATTTCCAACTCAAGAGATGCTTGTGGCGAGATATTACGCTGAGCTGCACAGCGGCAAGGGTATTTCCGATATGGAAAAGAAAATTGTCTCGCAGCCGTACTATTCTTCTCAAAGCACGTACCCTCCACGATACTATCAGCGAAACGCAGTAAACAGGACCGTTGAAGCAATCGCCAGAGGACAGCAAAGATTGTTGCTCGTTATGGCTACCGGCACAGGCAAAACATACACCGCTTTTCAAATTGTATATCGCCTGCTCCGCTCTGACCTTAAAAAGAGAATCCTGTATCTGGCTGACAGAAATATTCTTGTTGACCAGAGCATTTTACAGGATTTTGCACCGCTTGAAAAGACCATTTATAAAGTGGACTTTTCCGACAAGGCGTGTTTGAGCAAGATCGCATCCCGTGAAGTAAACTTTGCCCTCTATCATCAGATGGTCGGGCAGAATGATGAAGAACACTTCAAACAGATTCCCGCAGAATACTTTGACCTAATTATCGTAGACGAGTGTCATCGTGGAAGTGCCAAGGAGGACAGCAACTGGCGTAAAGTTTTGGAGTATTTTTCTTCTGCAACCCAAATCGGTATGACCGCTACTCCAAAAGAGAGCGAAAAGGTATCGAATATAGATTACTTTGGAGAGCCTGTCTATACTTACAGCTTAAAGCAAGGCATCGAAGACGGATTTCTTGCTCCTTTCAAGGTTATCAATATCACGACCAACATCGGTGACGGCTGGAGACCGCACAAAGGGCAAACCGATATATACGGCAATGTGCTCGAAGACCGAATCTATAACAATAGGGATTATGATTACAATATCATTCTCCAAGACCGTATTGACGAGGTTGCAAGGGAGATCACTGAATATCTGAAAAGCACCGACAGGATGCAGAAAACTATTGTGTTCTGCGCTTCCGAAGATCATGCCGAGCGCATGAGAATCGCCCTAATCAACCATAACGCTGATATGGTCAAGGAAAATCCGGACTACTGTGTTAGAATCACCGGTTCTGATGTTTACGGAAAATCCAAACTTGACTATTTCATCTCCGTGTCCAGCCCTTATCCGGTTATCGCTACGACATCCGAACTGCTTTCCACCGGAGCAGACTGCAAGATGACAAAGCTGATCGTTCTGGACAAGACGGTTGAGAGCATGACTACCTTTAAGCAGATTATCGGGCGAGGGACCCGTATCAGGGAAAAGGAAGGTAAGACACACTTTGTCGTTATGGACTTTAGAAATGTGACAAGGCTCTTTAGCGACCCTGATTGGGATGGTCCCGTAGAACAGGTTGAGGGGTTCCAACACGGCAGCGGAGGAAACAAACCCAAAGGCGGTGAACCCGGCGGCATTGGAGAGGAACCGCCCGTTGACCCCGTTGAAACGCCTATCGTTGATAAAGACGGGTGCAGTGTGAAGATTATCAATAAGACTGTTTCTGTGTATGATGCCAACGGCAAGCTGCTTCGTCAGGAAGATATTATCGACTACACGAGAACCAATATCAAAGGCGAATATGCGTCCCTTTCTGACTTTATACACAAGTGGAAAGCATCGGATAAGAAGAAAACGATTGAACAATCCTTTATTGCGATGGGGATTGATTTGAAGGCTCTGAAAGCGGAACAAGGAATGTCTGATGTCGATGATTTTGATTTTATCTGCTATGTGGCATACGGCAGGAAACCGCTGACGAGAAAAGAGCGGGCTAACAACGTCAAGAAGAAGGACTTTTTCAGCAAGTATTCCGTCGAAGCGCAGGCAGTTCTCTCCATCCTCTTGGACAAGTATATGAACCAAGGCATCACTGAGGTTGAGGATATTAAGGTCCTTTCTCTTGCAGACTTTGCCGACTTTGGAAAGCCTGCAAAAATCGTTAAGCTGTTCGGCGGCAAAGCGCAGTATGAGGCTGCTATTAAGGAGCTTGAAGCGAACATTTATGAATTAGAGGTAAGTTGATTATGGCGATGCAGTCAGGTTTTATAAAAAGAATCCGTGATATTATGCGTATGGACGCAGGTATCAACGGCGATGCTCAACGAATTGAGCAGATGGTATGGATGCTCTTCCTGAAAGTCTACGATGCCAAAGAAGACGATTGGGAACTGAATGAGGACAACTACGAATCCATTATTCCCGAAGACCTCAGATGGAGAAATTGGGCAAAGGCCGACAGCAACGGTCATGCTATGACCGGAGACAAGCTGCTGAACTTTGTCAACAACACTTTGTTCCCGGTGCTGAAAGGCAATGATGTAAAAGAAGGCGACACGATTGTCTATGAGGGTATCAAGGTTGCACCTGACACTCCGATCAAGAAAGCGATCGTGAAATCGACCTTTGAGGACGCCAACAACTATATGAAGGACGGCGTTTATCTCCGTCAGGTCATTGATGTCATTGACGAAATCGAATTTGATGACGTCAAGGAAAGCCATGCTTTTGGTTTTGTTTATGAAGAAATCCTTCGTGAATTGCAGTCTGCCGGTTCCTCCGGTGAGTTTTACACGCCGAGAGCAGTCACCGAGTTCATGGCGCTGATGATCAAGCCGAAACTGGGAGAAAAGATGGCTGACTTCGCTTGCGGTACGGGTGGCTTTATTACCTCCTGGCTTGGACAGTTATCCAAGCAGGTAACCGATACTTCTGCTCAAAAGCAGCTTGATGACAGCATTTACGGAATCGAGAAAAAGCCGTTCCCGTATCTGCTCTGCGTAACCAATATGCTGCTGCATGACATTGAGGTTCCGAACATCTATCACATGAACTCGTTGAAGCATAATCTGCTGGACTATACGGACGCGGATAAGTTCGACGTCATCTTGATGAACCCTCCCTATGGCGGACATGAGGACAAGTCCATTCAGGGCTTCTTCCCCGACGATCTGGCAAGCTCGGAAACCGCCGATCTGTTCATGTCGGTCATCCTGTACCGATTGAAGAAGAACGGCAGGACTGCTGTTGTCGTGCCGGACGGCTTTCTGTTTGGTCTGGACAACGCCAAGGTAAACATCAAGAACTCATTTCCCAGTTCAATCTGCACACGATTGTCCGGCTGCCCGGCTCTGTGTTTAGCCCTTATACCTCAATCACCACCAATCTGCTGTTTTTTGACAACACCAAGCCGACCACAGAGACATGGTTTTATCGGGTAGATATTCCGTCTGACAGAAAGCATTTTTCCAAGACCAAGCCCATGGAGCTGAAGCACTTCGAGGATTGTATCACTTGGTGGAACAATAGAGAGATAATTCCTGACGGCGAATACTTCAAGGCGCAGAAATATACCGCTGATTATCTGCTGAATGAACAGGGATGCAACATCGATCTCTGCGGTTATCCTCATGAGGAAGAAGAAGTTCTCGACCCGCTTGATACGATCAGAGAGTATCAGGAAAGAAGAACCACCCTCAACGCTGAAATCGACAAAGTTCTTGCAGAGTTGGAAGCATTGCTGCCGGGAGGTGTGAAAGAATGACCCCCGAACAGTTAAAGGCAAGTATTCTTCAATATGCAATCCAAGGCAAGCTTGTTGAGCAGCGACCGGAAGAAGGAACGGGCGAGGAACTATACCGTCAGATTCAGGCAGAAAAACAGCGACTGATCAAAGAGGGCAAAATCAAAAAAGAAAAAGCTTTGCCCGAGATTTCCGAAGATGAGTTTCCGTTTGAGATTCCGGAGAGTTGGAAGTGGGTGAGATTAAGCACCATCGGCATCACGCAGACTGGAAATACGCCATCTAAGTCACATCCAGAATACATCGGAATTGATATTCCGTTTATTACACCTGGCGATATACTCAATGGACAGATTTGTTACAACAATCAGGCTCTTTCTTTACTCGGTAAAAACGTTGCAAGAGTATGCGATGAGGATTCCATTATGCAGGTTTGTATTGGAGGATCAATCGGTAAAGTAGCCATTACAGATCGTAAAGTTGCTTTTAATCAACAAATTAATGTTGTTTCGCCGCTTTTCTGTCTAAGCAAATACCTTTTTGCCGTTATGCAATCTGTATACTTTACAACAAGCATGAAAGAGCGAGCTGGTGGCACTGCTACTCCAATTATCAACAGAGGACTATGGGATTCCCTCTGTATCCCGCTCCCTCCCCTTGCGGAGCAGAAACGCATCGTTGCCAAAATCGAAGAGCTTCTTCCCTATATTGACCGATATGCGGCTTCCTATGAAAGGTTGGAGCAGGTCAACACCGAGTTCCCGGAGGATATGAAAAAATCCGTTCTGCAATATGCGATTCAGGGCAAGCTCGTTGAGCAGCGCCCCGAAGAAGGAACAGGCGAGGAACTGTATCAGCAGATCCAGACAGAAAAACAGCGGCTGATCAAAGAAGGCAAGATAAAAAAAGAAAAACCTCTGCCTGAAATTGCAGAGGATGAAAAGCCTTACGATATTCCTGACAATTGGACATGGGTGAGGTTTGGTGATTTGGGCAGCTATAAAAAAGGGCCTTTTGGTAGTGCAATAACTAAAAGTATGTTCGTCCCAAAAGGAAATGGTGCAATTAAGGTCTATGAGCAGAAGAATGCTATACAAAAAGACGCTACTCTTGGAGATTACTATATCCGCAGAGATTATTTTGAATCTAAAATGAAAGGATTTGAAGTTTTTCCGGGAGATATAATTGTTAGTTGCGCTGGTACAATTGGAGAAACATACGTAATGCCTGACAAATTTGAACAAGGTATTATTAATCAGGCGCTAATGCGAATGAAGATTTTTGAACCATTGTACATACCATACTTCTTAACCTTTTTTGATTTTGTATTGAAAAAGAACGCCAGAAGTGGTAGTAAAGGCTCTGCAATTAAGAATATTCCGCCATTTGAGATTCTTAAAAATTATCTCGTCCCTACCCCACCCCTTGCTGAGCAGAAACGTATTGTTGCCAAACTGGAAGAAATTCTGCCGTTGTGTGAACGGCTAAAATGAGGTGAAAAAATATGGCTTCTTATAGAAAACCGAATATGTCAAAAATCAACAGTCAAATGAGAAAGCTAAAATCTGCAACCAGCCAATTTGAACGTGATGCCAACCGTGCAATAAATGAGTTGAAAAGCCTTGAACGTAAGGCGAAATCATATCAAAGTAAACTCCGTTCATCTTCTATACCGGCATTGACGACGATGCCGTCTTTGTACCTCGGTACAAGTCACGACGATGAAGTAGAGGCGTTTCTTTACGATGATTACGAAAAAGAATATGATGTCTTCATCTCCCATGCATCGGAAGATAAAGACGATGTAGCCAGACCGCTTGCAGAAGCACTCAGAAATAACGGTCTTACAGTATGGTACGATGAATTTGAACTGAGAATCGGAGATAGTCTTCGCCGAAAGATTGATAAAGGTATTGCCAATAGCAATTTTGGGGTTATTGTTATCTCCCGAGACTTCATCAATAAAGGCTGGACAAACTATGAGCTCGATGGTCTGATTACACGGGCTGTAAATGGAGAGCAGACTATGTTGCCTGTTTGGCACAATATTACAAAGCGAGAAGTAATCAACTATAGCCCTTCGCTTGCTGATAAACTGGCACGTAGCACTACCGATTTTACAGTAGAAGAAATTGCTGATGAAATCGCAGATTTGATTCAAGAAAGAAAAGGTGCGTAAGTACACCCGCATAGTGGTTACCGGAGCGATAGAAATATGATTTTTGATGGCAGATGGAAATGGGAATTGAAAAAACTGTCTTGGGCAATATCTCTTTGGAAAAAGGCTCCACGCTACGGTGAATATGGGAAGCATCAGCTGAACCGTGCTGTTTTATACTCTGCCACCGTCCTACGAAAAGCCATTGAAGACGAAATTGAAGCAGAGAAAGTTGCCAAAGAGCAGAACTGGACACTTCCCGAATGCAAAATCATGAGCGGCGTAATCTCTGCCACGAAATATCCGTACACCGACGAAGACGGTTGGGCTTTTCGTGGTAAAATCTGCGTGTCAAGCTATGGTGAAGGACAAGCTGCCTCGCTCAAAGTGAAGGATGCGTGTAACTGGCTTTTGCATTCCTATGTTTGGGGTGTCGCAGGCTATGCAGATCAAAAAGGATTCGCCGGTTTCTTGGTAGCATCGGACTTTGATAAAGAGAAGTTCGTCCATTTTGTTTCATTTGACGAATGGCAGAAAGTGATTGATGCAGCTATCAAAAATGGTGCGTTTTGAACATAAAAAACGTAATTATTTCATGTGTGATTTAATACTTGAGAGGAGGGTTATCAATGGATCACAATGATCGAGAACAATTTTGGAAAACATTATGTTCTTTGCCCGGGAATGATATTGTGGCAGAGCGAGAACAGCTATTCAAATCAATTAAGTATCCAAAGTTACTTTTTCGGTATCGTCCTGTCAGCACAAAAAGCTTGGAAGCGCTCAGAACAAACAAGCTCTATTTTTCTTCTGCGAATTATTATGATGATCCTTTTGATACCTTTCTTCACATCGACATTGAAGCGATCCGGAAAGAGTATCTAAGTGCATTCCAGACTCCGGAAAGTACAGAAACTGTTGTGGATGGTGTTAAGTCATTGCTTGGGAATATTCTCTCTGAGGAGCAAGCAGCGCAGTTTACGGTTGAGAATGTGACAAACGCGCTTTCTCACGGGCTTACCGAAAGCTTTCTGAATGCAGCGCTTTCACTCCGTGATGAAGTTAAAAAGGATACGTGGTCAGTTTGTTTCTCCGAAAATGGGTTTAATGAGGTTCTGTGGCTGAAATATGCAGATCAGCACAGAGGTTTTGTGCAAATCTACGACCTTGAAAGCAATGACAACTTCTTATGCGGTAAGCAGGAAAAATGCGCTAATTGCGGAATCAAGAACTACGGAACGCCGCTATATCCGATTTATTATTCGGACACGCCTTATGATGCAACCAAATTTGCGAAATTCGTTATGCTCCGTAAAATAGCAGAGACAACCGCAACTCAGATTCCTCCAGAGCTATATGCAGGTATGGGAAGTGCTTTATGGGAACAAGAAAGAACGACCCTAATCAAAAAAGAGTGCCATAAATACGATGAAGAATGGCGAATGATACCTGGCTGCATTATGAAGCCGCCGGTAATGATGGAATGGATCCCAAGCGGTATAATTCTTGGCCTGCGAATGGGCGTAGCAGAGGAAAATCTTGTTATAAGCATGGCAAAAGAAGCCGGAATCAAAAATATTTATAAATCCTACATAAATGCGCAAAACAAGCTGGATGCTTATCCTTTGAAATTGTAATCTTTCCAGCGGGTAAGTGAGTAGTTGAAATGAGGTGAAAGCAATGAGGAGAGAAGAATACGCTTGTCCTAATGGGTGTTCTCTTCCACCCAGAAAAAAGCAACTTAGGGAATATAGCAACGGTACATATGGGTTTGACTTTTGTGATTTTACATTCTGTCCTTGTTGCGGCAGTTTAATGCCATATTCGCTAAAGAAGCTCAAAGGATTTTTTGAGGTATACAATATCCACGCAGCGTTATCGGATGCGGTGCAACTCATATATAAATCCGAGTTTGAGTCGGCAGCACGTGAATCCTTCGTGGCTGTGGAAAATTATCTCAAAAAGAAGTCAGGCTTGGATTCGCATGGATTCGATTTGGCAACAAGAGCGCTTTCTTTTGAAATAGACAAGCAAACCGGTGAAATAAAGAGGGCTCCCCTTATTGCAATCAATGATCTGAAAAACGAATCTGAGCGCAATGAGCAGGACGGCATCAGGCATATGCTTATGGGATTCTTTCAGGGGCCTCGTAATCTGTACCAACACAATCATATTGGCTCCGGTGTAAGCAATTCTATTTCCGTGATTATCGAGGCCTCTTTCTTCCTTCATCTGCTTGATGGGCATAGCATTACTCAAAACGGACGTTGGATTCCGGAAGAAGCAGATTATCGAGAGATTTATCAAAAGATGCCCAAGCGTATTGATCGCTGGAGACTGGTACGCCTATTGAAGAAGCGTGCTCGTATGTTGAAGAAGAATCCATGATGTACTAAAAAGATAAAATCTGCCGCTGTGTGAGCGGCTGAAATGAGGTAAAAAAGATGACGTTGCAAAAAACAAACAGGACATCGATTATGGCATCTTTTGCTACGCTGAAAAGCCTGTCGGATGTGAAGAAATATCAAAGCCCTTATCAGATTCTTAGAGAGTTCATCAACTATATCATTGTTTCTGATTCGTTGTATTCATTTTCTGCTGTTGAAATGAAGAACTGTTTGAACAGTCATTTCTCTTTTTCGATTCCGGAGGCAGTTGTTAAGACCGCTCTTAAAAATATGCCTGGTGCAAACCTGACGGACGGCATATACACTATCTCAAAAGCCGATTTGCGCTCGGATGAGCTATTTGAAAAAACGAAAAGAGAAGCCGATGAATACGAAACACGCATAATTCAGCAGCTGTCTGAATACATATCTGTTAGAACTGGCAATAATACGATTAGTGATGAAATCCTTTCGCAGGAACTTACCTATTTTTTAGTGGAAGATGTATCTTCGCATTCAACGAAATATGCAGAATTCATTGGTGAGTTTGTCCTAAAAAATGAGCAGAACAAGGAGATTCAAGAATGCCTGAATAAAATTCGCCAAGGTAGTATCCTCTATATTGGATTAAGTCATAGTATCGGAGAAACCGGAAGTATCAAAAAGCCGCTAACGCTTTATCTTGGGACAGAGGTTTTGTTTAGTCTTGCCGGATACAATGGAGCGATTTTTCAACAATTTGCCAACGATTTTTTTGCTCAAGTTCGTATAGCAAACTCTGAAAAATCGAAAAAGATAACTCTTCGTTATTTCTCGGAAATCAAAAAAGAAATTGATGACTTTTTTGGGACGGCAAGTGAAATAGTGGAGTGTAAACGAGTTCGACTGCTCGATAAACCTGCCATGAAGGCAATAACGGAGGGATGTCAAACTGCTGCCGATGTAGATGTAAAAAAATCTGATTTTTATTACGAATTGCAATATGGTTTCGGCATTACGGAAGATTCCCGAAATGATTACTACAGTGAAGAAAACTTCACCAGCAATTTGGAGAGCTTTGATTATGATGATGAGGAAGATAAGAGAAAGAAAAAAGAAACGGCGATTAAACTTATCAGCCATATTAACAAGCTCCGTAATGGGAACCGCTTTTGTAGTGATATCGAAGCTGAACACATTATTGTAACAAATACCCGTGCCACCCTCCTTATATCAAAAGAACAGGCAGATAGTATCAAAGTATCAGAGGGATTAGATAGCATCTGTAATTTTGCAGTCTCTCTTGACAGAATAACCAGTTTGCTTTGGTATAAGCTTGGCAATGGTTTCTCACAAAGCAAGTTCCCTTCAAGCGTGAACGCAGCATTGAAAGCTCGAATTGTTCTGTCTGCCAGCATAGCAAGAAATGCAGAAAAGGAGTTTTCAAGAATAAAAAAAGAATATGCAGACGGCATTATTGATGATGATCAGGTTGCTGCTCGTATCATTACGCTTAGAAACAAACCTGTTCTCCCAGAAGATTTGAAAGGAGATGATATTGACGAAATAATGAATTTCACCCCTGAATATTTGAGTAGATATGAAGAACAGATTAAAAATAACCAAAAGGCTCTCAGCGAAAAAGAAGCGGTTATTGAAAGTCTAAAAGCTGATTCGGAGCGAAAACTATCTGAAAAAGATGAAACAATTGCAGCGCAAGCAAATACAATTAAAGATTCTTCTGAAGAAAATGCTCTGCTCCGTGATGAACTCAATAAGTACCATCTGAAAGAAGCAGAAGCGTTGAGAAAAAAGAATCGCTGGCGTAATATTCTTCGATTTATTTGGAGTATTGTTTGGAAGTTAGGTGTTCTTGTTGGAATAACAGCATTGGCGATTTATTTAGAAAGCAAGTGCAACTCAAAAATTCCAATGTATATCTCTATGGGTGTAAATGCAGTTGGTGTGATATACACGCTCTGGTCCGCATTAAAGAAAGACAAAGAAAAATATCTGAAAAAGGATTCAGGAAAAAGCACAAGCGCCTAATAACACCCCAAGGCGATCAACCGTAAAAAAGTTGGTGCCTTTTGTTTTGCCCATTACTTTTACCCATTTTTGGGAAAAAGTCTGGACAGGAAGCTGGTGTGAGTTAAGGGACAGAATTCATACCGGCTTTTCGTATCTGTCAACCATGCATCTAAGAGAAAGAGAGGAGACCATTATGGGAGAAAGAAGAAATCTGAAAAAACAGAGCCTTGAGAAACTTCAGCAGGATCTGGAACAGACAGAACATCAGATTGAGGTGGAAGAACGCAGGCTGAACCTTGCAGAACAGCAGATGAAGGTAGCAAAGCGGAAAGCAAGGAACCACAGCCTGATTGTCAGAGGTGCGGAGGTGGAAAAAGCATTTCCGGAAGTGAAAGTACTGACAGAAGAAGAGTTCCGGGCATTCCTGAAATGTATCGCCCACATGAAGAGTGTACATGAAATGCTGGAATGGTCAGTGAGCCATTCCGAATATAACCGCAGTCTGGCATCTTCCGGAAAGGAGCAGTAATGTCACTGTATCATTTTTCTGTAAAGCAGGTATCAAGGGGAAAAGGGCAGACGGTGGTGGGTTCCGCAGCATATATTTCCGGACAGAAACTGCACAATGATTATTACGAGGAGATTCATGATTACACCAGAAAGCAGGGAGTGATCTATGACGAGATCATGCTGCCGGATTATGTGCCGGATCGTTTCTCTGACCGCCAGACACTCTGGAATGAAGTGGAGTTTGCGGAGAAAGGAAAGAGAGCACAACTTGCCTATTCCTTTAATATTGCATTACAAAATGAGCTGACGATGGAAGAAAATGTAGAGCTGGCAAGGGAGTTCTGCAGGGAACAGTTTGTCAGCCGGGGAATGATCGTGGATATGGCAGTCCATGAGGGGGAATCCAGTGACCCGGAGATTGCAGACAATCCCCACTTCCATGTGCTGGTTCCTATTCGTCCCATGAATCCGGATGGAACATGGGGGAAGAAACAGCGGAGGGAGTACAAGCTGGATGAAGATGGAAACCGTATCCGGGATGAAAATGGAAAATATATCTTTTCTGCTGTTTCCACTACCGGCTGGAATTCCCCGGAACTTCTGGAAGAATGGAGAAAGCAGTGGGCGGATAAAGTCAATGCAGTATTCAAGGAGAACGGTCTGGCAGCAAGGATTGACCACCGATCTTATGAGAAACAGGGAATTGAATTGATCCCTACGATCCATGAAGGATATGAAGTCCGGGCGATGGAAAGGAAAGGTATCCGGACAGTGGTGGGAGACCTGAACCGGGCAATCCGCAAATTAAATGAGATATGGATCCGGCTGAAAGAATCCCTTGCGTGGGCGAAAACATTCCGGGAAGAGGTAAGTGCGGAACTGTACCGGAGGGCAAACCCTACATTGATGGAAAGCCTGCAGGATTATTATGAGAAACGTAATAAAGTGGCAGATACCTACCAGTATGGGAGCCGGAAAGCACATCTGACGAACCTGAAAGAGTTTGCAGAGGCAGTGAATTATCTGATTGTGAACCAGATTGCAACTGTGGAACAGCTGAACCAGAAAGTAGAGGAATTACAGACGGTTGCGGATGGCATCCGTTCCGAAATCAAATCCCGGAGGGGAGAGATTGCCGGGTACCGGGAACTGATGGATTATGACCAGAAAATGAAAAAGCTGCAGCCGGTTATGGATAAATACCACAAGATTTTCTTTAAGGGTTCCAAGCAGAAATATTACAGTGAGCATAAAAAGCAGATCGACCTGTACCGGATGTGTGAACGGAGGCTGAAACCCTACCGGGATGCAGAAGGGAAGCTGCCGGTTGCACAGTGGAAAAAAGAACAGGAAAAGCTGGAGGCATTGAACCGGGATGCGGGGACTGACCTTTCTCCGTATGATGAGGAATTAAAAATGGTCAGGAAAGTGCAGAAATGTATTGATGTCATGCTGAATGAAAAATCCCAGATGCAGTCCGGTAACACCGGGCGGTCAGAAAAAGAAGATCCATCTGTGCAGCATCCGGTCTCATCTCAGGCAAAAGGATATTCCCAGAAACCAATGGCAGAAAGGACGTCCGTTCTGGAGAAGCTGAACAAAAACAAGGAGATCAAGCGGAAAGAGGAGGAAGAAAGAAAAGCATCAAAGAAGAAAATCAAAAGAAATGACATGAGTTTATAAGGAGGAAATGAAAATGCAGTATTCAGAAGAGCAGGTCAGGCGGGCAAAATCCACTGACCTTGTTTCATTTTTACAGTCACAGGGCGAGAAATTAGTGAAAAGCGGGAAGGAATACCGCTGGATGGCCCATGACAGCCTGACTGTCCGGGGGAACTGCTGGTTCCGGCACAGCCGGGGAACTGGCGGTGGACCGATTGACTTTGTGATGGAGTTTTATGGGCTGACATTCCCGGAAGCAATGAAAAAACTGACGGGGGAAGAAGGAGAGGAAAGGCGGGGGGCGAAGGATGCCCCAAAACAGGGCATCCCCGCCCCTTCGCCTGACTTCCGGCTTCCAAGGAGAAACAGGGATGAAAATAAGATACGGGAATATCTGACAAAGACCAGAGGAATCCAAGAAGATCTGGTAAAGGTATTTATTGGGAATGGCGATATTTATGAGGATGAAAAGCACCATAATATCGTGTTTGTCGGGAAAGACCGTTCGGGAATTCCCCGGTATGCCCACATCAGAGGAACGGAAGAAGAAAAATTCCGGGGAGATGTGGCTGGGGGCTTTAAAGAGGATAGATTTTGTTATCTTTCCCGGGAGATGTGGCTGGTTCATTGAAAGAGTATAGTTTTTGCTACAGAGGGAACAGTGAACAGCTGTATGTATTTGAAGCACCGATTGACCTTTTGTCTTTTATCCAGCTCTTTCCGAAAGACTGGGAGCAGAGAAGCTATCTTAGCCTGGGCGGTACATCGGATAGGGCACTGACAGCCTTTCTTTCTGACAGCCCAAATATCACTTCGGTATTTCTCTGCCTTGATAATGACAAAGCCGGGGAGGAAGCCTGTGAAAAGATTGCCGGGAAAGAGGTTCCCTGCGAACGGATCATCCGCTTAAAGCCGGTTCTGAAAGACTGGAATGAAATCATTTGCCATCAGGGAGAAATGCGGGGAAGGAACCCGGTTGCAGATACGATTATGCTGAAAGCCCCGGAAAAAGAAGAGATCGTGCCTATGATTTATTATCAGGATGTGGAAGCCACAAGTGTAGAATGGCTCTGGTTTCCCTATATCCCTTTTGGTAAGCTGACCATTATTCAAGGTAATCCGGGGGAAGGAAAAACGTATTTTGCCATGAAGCTGACCGCAGCCTGCACCAACCGGAAATATCTCCCCACCATGGAAGCCATAGAGCCTTTCAATGTAATCTACCAGACTGCCGAGGACGGAAAGGGAGATACCATCAAACCAAGGCTGATCGAATGTGAAGCCGACCTTTCGAGGGTTATGGTGATTGATGATACGGAAATTCCACTGACATTAATGGATGACCGGATTGAGAGAGCCATCCGGCAGAACAAAGTCCGGCTCCTGATCATTGACCCGGTGCAGGCATTTATCGGTGCGGATGTGGATATGAACCGGGCAAATGAAGTCCGTCCGGTATTCCGTAAACTGGGAAATGTGGCGGAACAGACCGGATGTGCCATTGTGCTGATTGGACATCTGAACAAATCCTGCGGTACGCAGAGTACCTACCGGGGGCTGGGCTCCATTGACATTATGGCGGCTGTCAGAAGCCTTTTATTTATCGGGAAGGTAAAGAAAGACCCGACAACGAGAGTGCTGATCCATGAGAAAAGCTCTCTTGCCCCTCCGGGGGAGACTCTTGCATTTAAGCTGGGGGACGAAGGCGGCTTCCGGTGGATCGGTGGCTATGACATCAATGCGGATGATCTCCTGAACGGGAAAGAAGGAAAAGCGATAGAGACAAAACTGGAACGGGGAACGAGGCTGATGGAGGAAATGTTGAAAGATGGGAAAGAAATTCCGCTGAAAGACATTCAGGAAAAAGCGGCTGCGATGAACATTTCATCAAGAACCATGCGTGATGTACGCAGTCGAATGGGGGAACGGCTTGTGTATGGAAAAGGAACAGGGCGGGAAAATACTGTCCGGCTGAAATCAGATTAGGTGGCAGGATTTTTGGTTTAAAGGCAGGATTTTATAGATACCTTAAAGCCTGCCACTCTGCCACTAAAAATATTTTTCATGACAGACAGGAGGGAAGGCTGTCTGTTTATGGGGAAATGTGGCAGATTATAATTGAAAACATTGGATATTGATGGTATGATAATTCCGTGGCAGAAATGCCATGGAAGAGTTACCCATGACGGGGTGGTAGCCTCCCGAACCTTACAGACCGAAGCCTTTATGGTGACGGAATAAACAGGAAGGGAGGTGCGTGATTATGACAGCTTATGAGATTTTGTCTCTTGTCATAGGCATATTGACTTTGTTGATTGCCTTTGGCAGCTTGATTGTTGCGTTTCTTGCCTTTCTTGACAGAAAGCACAAGAAGAAATAAAAATGCCTATCCTGTCTGCCAACAGGATAGGCGGTGTCCGTAAGGACAAATAACCATCTCGAGAGGCATCCACTTTGGA
>OGOZ01001037.1_pt1 | contig 16547 bp, 18 predicted proteins | sample 1552801 | NCBI WGS metagenome assembly OGOZ01 (sample SAMEA2580196, study PRJEB22360) | human gut metagenome | biome: human gut; feature: human-associated habitat; material: faeces | place: Denmark | collected 2008/2010 | reverse complement strand
GCCTGCTCGACAAGTTCATCCCCGACGTGAACATGATTCAGATCATCTCCGACCACATCGCGGCGAGCACGTCGAAGAAGGATTTCGTCAAGGACGAAGCGAAATCGCTGGCAGTTGAGGGGCACCAGGCGCTGCACAGCCTGCTGGCAGCCGCCAACGAGCTGGAGGTGGCCTCCCGCATGCTCACGCGCGGCCAGCTGCGCGTGAATATGGAGATGGTCGGATCGCAGGAACCGATTCATCTGCTCGCCAACATGGTGAACAGGCTCACGATGGCGCTTATCGTGGTCGGCCTGTTCGTCGGCTCGTCGATCGTGTACTACGCGGGCATCAAGCCGGTGATCTTCGGCATTCCGATCGTCGGCTTCCTTGGCTATGTGATCGCGTTCATCCTGTCCGTCTGGATCGTGTTCGACATCTATTTCAAGGGGCGCAGTTCGAAGAAGCGGTAGCCGATCGGCGTTGTCATGATGCGCTAGACTTGGCTTCCGTCCGTTTTCGCCGGTTGTGACCGGCGGGTCATGCAGGTCGTCAGGAGGTACGTATGGCGGACCGGCAGCCATGGCGTCCGATGACGTTCGACGAGGCGATCGACGTTTCCACGCAGAGCGTGCTTGGCGAGGCGTCCGACCCGTTCTCAAACGCTCCCGGCGGCTCGCACACTTCCGGCGATAACTATTCGCCATCCGCCAAGGACAAGGAATACCAATCCCTGCTGGACGCCGGCGGCGGGGTGATGGGCACCATCCGCGTGCCCAAAGTGTCCATCAAACTGCCGATCTACCACGGCACTTCCGATGTGGCGCTCGCTTCGGGCGCAGGGCATCTGTATGGCACGAGTCTTCCGGTGGGCGGCGTGAGCACGCATGCGGTGATCACCGGGCACCGTGGACTGGTCGAGGCGGCCATGTTCACGCGTTTGGACGAGATGAAAAGGGCGATTTCTTCTACATCGAGGTGATGGGGGAGACGCTCGGCTACGAGGTGGACCGCATTGAGGTGATCGAGCCTTCGGACACGTCGAAGCTGCGCGTGGTCAAAGGCGAGGAGCGTGTGACGCTGATGACCTGCACGCCATACGGCGTGAACACGCATCGTCTGCTGGTTTCGGGGCATCGCGTCTCCATTCCGCAGCCCGCGCAAAAGTGTCGCATAATGCGCTTGTCTGTTCCCCCGTATTCGATGTGGCTGACAGCAGATCTTGAGCTGGTATGACCCCATGTAGTAGACTTCCGACCATTATTGGCTGGCACCATGTCGATAAGTGGTCGTTTGGTGTCGGTAGGGGTGCGAAACCGTTGGTTTTGCAAGGCTTTAAAAGCGTAAGACAGGGTTTCGTAAGTGGCGAGGCATTCTTGTTCGAAGCAGAGGTCAAACGCAGGTAGCCCGAACACGTCTATGCAAAGGTTCGCAAAAGTCTTGCCATTCCCTTGCGCCGAACCGGTTCGTCGCGGCCATCGTCGCGGCCGTTCTGCTGTTCGTCACAGTGCTTATCGCGCCTTCAGCCCAAGCCAACGACACTTCGAATGTGCCGTATAACAACCATGTGGTGAAGGACACGGTCAGTCCGTCCGGCACCTCCATTGACCTATTCGACTACTGGGTGCAAACGTACCATCAGGCGGACGGCACCGACGCTTCCAACCAGCGGAATATGGGCATCAACAACGGCAAGCAGCTGAAATTCACCTACAGCGGTTTCGGCAACATGGGCCAAAGCGTCAATGCGTGGACCGGAAGCGCGTGACCGAATTTTAACATCGTCCAGAACACCTTGGTCAACGGCTACCCGCAGCTCAAGGCCGGCAGACAGCATGACTCGAATAAGACGACCGACGGCACGCAGTCGCTCGACTACCTGTTCGATCCAGCAAGCACGGATTCGGCCACGCAATACCGCAAGACCTACACCAATCTCAAAGGTCTGCTCCAGCTGAAAAACGGCTATTACAGGTACGACAGCGCGAAGAACTTCGCCGCATTGGTCACCAAAGCCGGCGATTTCGCCACAATCGGTTTCGGCGAGTTCAGCTTCTCCAAGCCGGGTGCCTACGTGTACAAGGTGACGGAGGTTGCCGGTTCGGACGCCACGCTTTCGTACGCGACGAACGTACGGTATCTGCGATTCCGCGTCGAGGGGGACCAGATGAAGGGCGTGTATTCCGTTATCGCGACCACGCCTGGGTACGATGCGCCGACGGCCACCGACGAGAACGACGGCGCCGCGTTCGTGAATGTGTGCAGAAGTGCGGAGCAGTTGCCGCTCACCGGAGGTCTGACCACCAGGAACTTCCTGATTGGCGGAGGCATTGTCGGCTTGCTGGCGGTTATCGCCGGATTCGCCGTCCACGAGTGGTGGCTGCGCTAGAAGCGCAAGGAGCAGTTGCTGGAATAGGTGGCGGCCGTCGGAGGCTTCATGGCACGAGTCGCGCGTGCCGATGTGCCTTACACCGTGCGTTCTTAGAAATCCCATGGGTCAACCAGCTGCACGCCAGCGCCTTCGAAATCCTTGATATTACGGGTCGCTACAACGCAGGCGTTGGCCTTCGCCGTCGCCGCAATCTGCGCGTCCGCGAAAGCGGTCGGCCTGCCATTGCGCTCGCGCATCGCCAGCATCGCGGCGCAGCGCTGGCGAAAACTGAATAATCGGTGAAAACGTGAGCGAAAAAAGTCGAAGTGGGCTACGCTCGTAGGAGATGGCTTGCCGCGTAACGGGACGCGGCGGGCGGGCCGATCGCAAGGAGGATGCCCATGTCAAAGTCGTTTCTCAAGAAGGCGCTGCTCGGTGGCGCTGTGGTCGCGGGTGCCGCTGTATGGGCAATCGCTCCGCGTTCCTTCTCCGACAAGCGCCGTAACTACGTGCCGGCCATTCCGGACGTGTGGTACGCGCATCGCGGCCTGCATGACGCCGGTTCCGGCCTGACCGCGCAGTATGCCGACGAAAGCGGCGAATATGTGGCGCTTGCCCGTCGCATGGCCATGAAGGCCGGCTACAGTAGCCCGGACGTGTCCGGCGTCATCGCCCCGGAAAACTCGCTTGCCGCCTTCGCCGCCGCCTGTGAGGCGGGCTATGGCATCGAACTGGATTTGCAGATGACGCGCGACGGCGAGGTCGTGGTCGTGCATGATGGCGATCTGATGCGCGTCGCCGGAGATCCGCGCCGCATCGAGGACCTCACCTACGATGAGCTGACCCGCATTCCGCTGTTCCCGACCGACGCTCCGGGTGCCTGCAAGGCCGCGCCGTTGCCGTTGGCATTGGAGGATCCGCCGCTGGTCACCACCCCCGACAATGCTCCGGAAGGTTACTACCAGCACGTGCCGCTGTTCGCCGACGTGCTCAAGGTGGTGGCCGGTCGCGTGCCGCTGATCGTGGAATACAAGTTCGACGACAATTCGAAGTGGGATCCGCGCGACGTGGAGCTCATGGAGAAGGGCGACGCGCTGCTGCAGGCCTATTCCGGCAAATACGTGATCGAATCGTTCAATCCGGCGGCCGTGAACTGGTACAAGGAGAACCGTCCGGAAGTGTGCCGCGGACAGCTGTCCTGGTGGCCGGAGGGCGATGAGAAGCCCGCCGATCCGGTCGCGCTGGGCAAGGAATATGCGGCCGGCGCATTGGTGTTCGACTGGATTTCCCGCCCCGATTTCATCGCCTACGATTGGAAGGGCGGCAACAGTCCGCAGATGAAGCTGGCGCGGTTCATGGGAGCCATGCCGGTGTCGTGGACGGTGCGCAGCCGCGACGAATACGCGCAGTGCAGCGATCAGTTCGATCGCCACATCTTCGAAGCGTTCGTGCCCGACGAGCGGTAGCGTCGTCTGGCATACGGCTTATACGGCCGATATGGCCGATATAGCAACGGCGGTGCCGGATATGCGGTCCATTTCCCGGTTTCGGGTTGCGGACGCATATTCGGCACCGCCGTTTTTTCGTGGGTGTTAGATCGACGTCGAAACAGGTGTTCTCGTTCGTTCCGACGCGCGACGCAATGGATGATCAGTCGATTACGCCATACAGACGATCGCCTGCATCGCCCAAGCCTGGCACGATGTAGCACTTGTCGTTGAGCTTCTCATCAACGGCGCACAGCACCAGCTTGAACTTGATGGACGGATCAAGTTTCTCCTCGACAAACTTCAGACCTTCCGGAGCGCCCAGAATGCACACTGCGGTGATGTCCTTGGCGCCGCGCTCGGCCAGGTAATGGGTGGCTGCGACCAGCGTGCCGCCCGTGGCGAGCATCGGATCGATCAGGAAGCACTGACGGCCGGTGAGATCCTCGGGCAGACGGTTCGCATACGTGATCTGCTCGGTCGGGTTCTCCTCATTGCGCTTCATGCCCAGGAAGCCGACTTCCGCGGACGGAATCATCTTGGTCATGCCGTCGAGCATGCCGAGACCCGCGCGCAGCACAGGCACGATGATCGGAGCCGGCGAAGCGATGTGCTTGCCGATCATGGGAGCGACCGGGGTTTCGATCGGCTTGTCCACGACCTCGACGTCGCGGGTCGCCTCGTAAGCCTCCAGCATGACGAGTTCGGAGATGAGCTCGCGGAAGGTGGAGGAAGGAGTGTTCTTGTCACGAAGGACGGTGAGCTTGTGGTCCACCAGCGGGTGGTTCAAAACGTGAATATCCATGGCTTCTAAGCGTAGTCCATAGACCGTATGCCGGGAAACGCGTCGTTTTGGCTTGAAATGGAACGCTACTTCGGAACGAGGCGAAAAGAAGAAGGAATGCGCCGAACCACGAAAGCGCCTGTCGGCGCAAAGGCCGCTCGCAGCGGCAAAAAATGGAGCCCGGGGCTATGCATGGCCCGACGCGAATTCCTATTGTACCGTCGATTCAGTCGCCGCGAATTGCCGTGTCGCGGCAGCTATTTCGATCATTCCAATCGTCCGCGTTTCCACAGATTCGCCCCATGGCGGAAATCCTTGGCCGTGGCGAACAAGTTGCCCGCGGTGTGCATTAGTCGTGCGGATTTCGCGCGCGCACGCTTCTCGACGGCGGAAGGTTGTCCGGCGGAATTGGCTGCCGCGGAAGAAGTCGCAGTGACAGAAGACGCCGAATCGCCGGAAGTACCGAACGAAGCCAACTTGCGTGCCTCGATACGCAGCCCCAACGCGACCACGTCGGTGAAGGCCGCGGCACGCTCGAGCGCCACCGCGAAATCGCCGGTGAACGCGCCGGCCAGAATCGAATCGGCGGTGCGAGCGATGTCGTCCTCCGTCGGCGCCTGATCCACGCCCGCGATCGCGGATGCCGTGGTGGCCACCGGCTCGCCGATACGCCACAACCGCGCGATCGATTCGCGGTTCTTCCGCATCCATGTGCGCAGCAGATACAGCCGCCACAGAATGCCCGGCAGCGAATCGGGGTCGGCATGGCTCCACAATTCGGCGATCACATCCACGCCTTCGCGGTCCACCAGTGTCAGCACGCGCTCCACCAATTCGGCGCTCTGCGTGTGGTGCACGCGGTCAAGCAGGGCCGCCGCCGAAGCGTGGCTCATCTCGCTGATCTGCGCCGGATCCGCGCCTCCCGCGATGTTGTCGGCCATCATCTGGTCGAGCTGTCCGGGGCGTGCCGGACGTGGGGAGCCGGTGTTGGTGAAACCGGCGGAACGGCTGGGAATTACTGAGCCTGAACCGTAGTGCATGTTAGTAGACAATGGGCGCGACCTTCTGGATGTCGATGATGCTGGGACCTTGCGGAGTGTCGATGATGAACAGTGCCACGGCCGTTCCGGTGGGCATGAACGGCGATTTCGCGATGAGCTGTTTGGCGAGTTGCTTGCGTGAGCAGAGGCCGCGCAGATGGTCGTACATGCCGCCGATGACCGGACGATGCATGCAGATGGCCGTGGTTTCGCGGCTGTCGAGCGTCCGCATGATTTGCTCACGGAATGCCATCCACGCGATGGCAGGATATTCGGCGAACGCGTCCTCCGTCAGCGCGTCGACGCGCTCCATCGGGCGTCCGGTCTGCCAGCTGAGCACCTGCAGCGTCTCTTGGCAGCGCAGCCACGGCGACGTGGCCAGACGGGTCGGATTGAAGCAGGCGAGCTCACGATTGAGCGCGAACGCCATGGCGGCGCCTTTCGGTGTGATCGGACGGTTCGCGTCGGTGCCCTTCCACGATTTGCGCGATTCCGCCTTCGCATGGCGCACGATCAGCAGTTTCTGCGCCCTCGCCGCGCCTTCCTGCACCCGGTCCACGAATACGGCGAGCGTTTCCTTATCCGTGGAATGCGTCAGGATCTTGCGCGCCTCGCGCAGCGAGACCCAGACGATGTCGTTGATCTCGCCCACGTCCGCGCGATGCACCGGGCCGAACGCGTCCAGCAAATGCTCGGCGTCGTCGGCGGAAATCGATTGCGCCATCCAATACAACGTATGCTTGGTGTCGGCCGTGCAATCGCGCGAATGGCGGGTTTTCTTGCCTTCCTCGGAAAGCGGGTATTCGACTTCGCACAGATACGGTCCGAGCGACACGGATTCGCCCGTCTCCTCGCCGATTTCGCGCACGGCCGCATGCCGATGCGTTTCGTTGGGTTCAAGCTTGCCTTTCGGCCAGCTCCAATCGTCGTATTTCGGACGATGCACGATGCATACTTCGATGCTGTCGAGCTGCTCTTCGGTCGATCGCTGCGCCGCGATCGCCGGATCCGCCGCGATGTCGCTGCCGGCCTTCCATCGCCATACGATGCCTCCGGCGGCCTCCACGACACGTCTCATCTTTTCGCTCATGTCTTCCTATTCTAGGCTGGGGCTTCCGGGCTGGGCGGATCGGTTGCGGCCTTATGCCGCGGAAGCCGTCCGTATGCAGACTATCTGTACGCAACCACCCGTGCACAAACCACCCGTGCACAAACCACCCGTGCACAAGGCAATGGCCGACCCGCGCGATCACGCAGGCCGGCCATTACTCCTGATTCGCGTCAGTGACGCGCCGGACGACGGGTGTGCTTCTTGATGAGGTATTCCTGGCTGTCGACCAGCGGACGTCCCTCCTCATCCTTGCAGTGGCGCACATAGGTGCCGTCGGGCTGCATGTGCCACGATGCGGTGGAATCGGCCATCTGCAAATCGACGTACTTGATGAGCTCGTCGATCTGTTCCGGAGCCACGATGCGCACCAGCGCCTCGACTCGACGGTCGAGGTTGCGGTGCATCAGATCGGCGGAACCGATCCACACCTCCGGGCCGGCTGCGGGGCCTTCGCCGATCTGCGGGCCGTCGGAGTTGGCGAACGCGTAGATGCGGCTGTGCTCCAGGAAGCGGCCGAGGATGGAACGCACGCGGATGTTCTCGGAAAGTCCCGGAACGCCGGGCTTCAGCGCGCAGATGCCACGTTCGACGATATCGATCTTCACACCGGCCTGGCTTGCGCGGTACAGCGCGTCGATGGTCTTCTCGTCGACGATAGAGTTGACCTTGATCTTGATCCACGCCTCCTTGCCGGCGCGTGCGGCGTCCTCCTCGCGGCGGATGCGCTGGATCAGGCCGGAGCGCACGGTGCGCGGCGCCACCAGCAGACGGTGGAAGCTCGACTTCGGCGCGTAGCCGGACAGCTGGTTGAACAGGCGGGTCATATCCTGGCCGACCACCGGATCGCAGGTCAGCAGACCCAGATCGGTGTAGATGCGGGCGGTCTTCGGATTGTAGTTGCCGGTGCCCACGTGGCAGTAGCGGCGCAGTCCGTCGGCTTCCTGACGCACCACGAGGCTCAGCTTGCAGTGGGTCTTCAATCCCACGATGCCGTACACCACGTGCACGCCCGCGCGTTCGAGCTTGCGTGCCCACGCGATGTTGGCGTCCTCGTCGAAGCGCGCCTTGATCTCGACCAGTGCCAGCACCTGCTTGCCCGCGTGCGCGGCATCGATCAGCGCGTCGATGATCGGCGAATTGCTGGACGTGCGGTACAGCGTCTGCTTGATGGCCAGCACCTTCGGATCGGCCGCGGCCTGCGCCAGGAACGCCTGCACGGACGTCGAGAAGGAATCATACGGGTGGTGCAGCAGGATATCGCGTTCGCGGATGGCGGCGAAGATGTCCTGCGCGCGGGACGATTCCACTTCCGCGATCTGACGGTTGGTGGTCGGTACGAAAGAACGGTACTTCAAGTCCGGACGGTCGATGCCGCCGAGCTCGAACAGCACGGTCGCGTCGAGCGGTGCCGGCAGGCGGTAGACCTCGTCTGCGCTCACACGCAGCTGGTCGGCGAGCAGCTGGGACAGGAACGGGCTGGTCTCATCGGAAATCTCCAGACGGATCGGCGGTCCGAAACGACGGCGCAGCAGTTCCTTCTCCATGGCGTTGAGCAGGTTCTCGGCATCATCCTCTTCCACGTCGATGTCCTCGTTACGGGTGACGCGGAAGGAGCGGGCTTCCTTGATGATCATGCCGGGGAACAGGGATTCCAGATGGGCGATGATCAGGTTCTCCATGGTGATGAAGCCGTAGCGCACGTTGCTGCTCTCGTCCTCGGTCAGATCGTCGACCGGCACGAGACGGTTCAGGTTTCCAGGAACCTTCACGCGGGCGAAGTGCGATTTGCCGGAAGCCGGGTTCTCCACCAGCACGGCGAGGTTGAGGGAGCCGCCGGAGATGTACGGGAACGGGTGCGCCGGATCCACGGCGAGCGGCGTCAGGACGGGGAACACCTGCTGACGGTAGTAGCGCGAGAGCCTCTCCTGCTCGGCCGCGGTGAGCTTATCCCAGCTCAGCAGCACGATCTGCTCCTTCGCCAGATCGGGCAGGATATGGTCGATGATGTAGTGCGCGTGCTCGTCCTGCAGTCGGTGCGCCTCGTCGCTGATGGCGCGCAGCTGCTGCCTCGGGCTCAGTCCGGAGGCGGCGGTCACGGCGATGCCGGTGTCGATGCGGCGCTTCAGACCCGCCACACGGACCATGAAGAACTCATCGAGGTTGTTCGCGAAGATCGCGGCGAAGCTCGCGCGTTCGATGATCGGCAGATCCTCGTCCTGGGCGAGTTCGAGAACGCGCTTGTTGAACTTCAGCCAGCTGAGCTCACGATCGAAGAAGCGGTCGGTGGGAAGCGGCTTCTCACCGGCTTGGAGCTCCCGCTTGTCGTTCTTGTCTGTTTCGGCGATGTGCTCAGCTATCTGGCTGCGCAGGATCGCCTTTGAGGGTGCGTCAAAAATCTGTGCCATGGTTCCCTACTTTATCCTCAAGTGCTTGGAATGTCTCGCAAAACTCGTGAAAATTAAGGCGGAGTTTACATTCGTTTATTGATTAAGCGAAATTCGGGTCGACACGCCGCTTTTTCGGTCTAAACGAACGTGATTGAACATACACGCGGTTCGATTCGCACACGATGATGCATTTTTTCGATTCTTGCGATCGTAAAACAACAGTTTGGATAAAAACGGAACATTGCCCGGTTCCGGTTTGCATCCATGGAAATGGCGAGCATAATTACGAAGTACAAGGACAACTGAAGAGCAGAGCCCCACAAGGTGTGTATGACCGAGAATGGTTGTTACGTTGAACGGGCATTGGATAGACTTACCGTTACGACGATGTTGTTGTGCAGCGATTCTGCTCCGAGGATTCTTGCAGGAAGGCCCGCTTCGGCGGGTCTTCCTTTTTGTTGCGCTTCGCCTTTTTGCGGTCTTTTTCGGTGTTTTGCGTGACGTGCGCTGTGGATGATGGAATGCTGTGGAAGCTCGGATCCATGCGCTGCGGATAGCTGTGGATGACACGCCGAGGATGTGGATAACTCACGTTCTCCGACCACAGGGGCCGATCGGCTTGCATGCGATGACGGCCACGCTTTTCAATCGCGATATGAGCAACGCAGTTTCCTTTTCGCAGATTCCTCCGGTGCCGCTGCCGTCGAATGGCGGACGGACGGCGTCCGGGCGCAAGACGATCTCGCCCCAACGGTTCTATACGCCGCCCGGCTCCGCGAACGGTGCTTCCGTGCAACGGGCGGATGCGTTCGGCAGGGGAGGTTTCCGAGGTTCGACGACAGGCGTGGAATCCGCACGTCCGGGAACGTCCAAAGCGGAACGGATGTCGGTATCGACGGCCGTGCTGGGCAATGTCGTGACGGTCGATGCCGCAGTCGCAGGCATCGGAGCCAGCACCCTGGCGGCATTGCTGTCCCGCGAGTTGACGGAACGCGGATGCAAAAGCGTTCTGGTGGACGCCGACCTTACGGGCGGGGGACTTGATGTGCTGCTGGGCGTGGAGAACGAGGACGGCACCCGTTTCGGAGACGTCAGCGCGCCGCTCGGCAACATCGACGGCAAGGCGCTGATCCGCGAACTACCGGTGTGGGACGGCGTGCCGTTGCTGGCCTGCGATCCTTGGAAAAACGAGAATCCGCAATCATGGGAGGTTCAGTCGTGCGTCCGCGCGCTTGCGCAGGTGCGGGATGCGGTGGTCGTGGACGTCGGCCAGTGGCACGGTTTGCGGGATGTGCCGGAGCTCACCCAAGCCATACGCGTCACAGCCGTCGAATTGACGGTGCTTGGCCTCGCCCGGGCCAAAGCGACCATGCGATCGAAGCATCCTTTGCAAAACCGCGACCGGCATCTCATCGTCGGCGTCGAGCCGCGGGGCATCATACGGAGCAATGGCGCGACCACGGTCGAAGAAGCGGAAAACTATCTTGACCGTGGCATCGAAGCGGCCATCAAACCGGATGCCAGATTGTGCAGCGAGCTGCTGGGAGGTTTGGGGCTGCGCAGACCGAACCGGCAGACCGCCAAGACGCTGTCCATACTGGCGGATGGCGTGCAGGAGGCGCTGGAGGGCAAGCGGGGCAATCATGGAACTCGGACCCCTTAGCGTGCTCGCCTCACAGCCAGGCGTCACGGACATCGCGGTGACCTGTGACGGCATGGTCTGGGTGGATCGGGGACGGGGCATGCGGGCATGTCCTCTTCCGGAATGCTTTCCATCCGCGAAGTCGATCCGCGATTTCGCCGTGAGATTATGCGCGCAGCTTGGACGGCGACTCGACGACGCCTGTCCGATCGCGGACGCATCCACCGTGGATGGTTTGCGCGTGCATGCCGTCATCGCGCCTTTGGTGCCGCAAGGCGCGGCCATCAGCATACGATTGCCGGATGCCGTGTCGCCCGATTTGGGATCGTTGGCGCGCAATGCCATGTTTCCAGCCGCATGGATGCCCGTGTTGGAAGGCTTGGCGCGGAACAAGGCGAACGTGCTGGTGACCGGCGGCACGGGCGCGGGCAAGACCACACTGCTCAAAGCCATGCTGATGCTTTGCTCGCCCGATGAGCGCATCGTCACCGTCGAGGAGGTGCGCGAGCTGGGCATGATCAGGCATGCCAACCATGTCTCGCTGGTCACGCGCGAAGCCAATGTGGAAGGCGCCGGCGCCATAGGATTGCCAGTGCTGATAGCGGCCACGCTGCGCATGCGGCCGGACCGCGTGGTGGTCGGTGAATGCCGTGGAGGCGAGATCGCGGATCTGCTGAGAGCGTTGAATTCCGGGCATCGCGGCGGCATGACCACATTGCATGCCAACCAAGTGGAGGCGGTGCCGGCACGTCTGGTGTCGCTGGGATTACTCGCCGGACTGGATCCCCGGGCCACGGCGGCGCTCGCCGAGAACGCGTTCGATGTGGTGCTGCATGTGGAACGTATTGGTGGCAGACGACGCATCGCGCAGATCGGCAGGCTGGAAACGGTGGACGGACGGTTGCGGGGGCGATTGCTGGCCGCATGGGACGGACGGCGGATGCGGGTCAGCCAGCATTGGAAGGACTTCGCGGACAGGTGGAGTGCATGATGGGGGCCTGGGAATGCTGTTCCGCGATGTTGGCGGCTATGGCCGTGTGGATGTGGCTGAATCGGAACGCGTCCTGGAGAGACCTTCCGATTGCCCGGTTGCTGGTTCGTTGCCTGGTTTGGTGCCAGGTCGCGTTGCGTGGGGTGCATGAGGGTGGGGTGGGTGCTGGCTGGAACGAGGAGCGCGTCGATGACAGCACGAGCCGTCTCCCCTCCATCAGCGCCGACGCGTTCGTGGCTGCGTTGCGGGCATCCGTGCGCGGAGGATCCTCGTTGGTGCGGGCGTTCGAGGAATTGCGCGGAGTACCTTTCGCGGTGCCTGAATTGACCCGTTTCCGCATCGACATGGCGGTGCGGAGTCGCTGCCGGAATCGCCGGCATAGTGAACGGCGCGAACGTCTCGGTGCGGAGCTTCACGCCGTCTGCGCGCTTAGCCTGTTGCTTGGCTGCGAGACGAGCCGTTGCCTTGACGCGGTCGCCGCATCGTTGAAACGGCAACGATTGATGGACGATCTGCGTTCCAATGCCTACGCCATGCCGCAGGCGACGGCACGTCTGCTGATGGCGCTGCCGGCATTGACGGTGGCGTTGGGCGAAGGCATGGGCGCGCATCCCGTGCGATTTCTGTTGGGTGATGGCAGGGGATGGGCCTGCCTCGGATTCGCAGGATGCTGTTATGCCGTCGGCTTGGTTTGGATACGTGCGTTGTTGCGGCGGGAGGGAGGATGATGGGCGGGATATGGGCTATCGCGGCGGCGGTGTGCGCCGCAGGCGCTGTATGGCTGCATGGGTGGTCGCCGGTTCGTTCGCCTCCCGATTCCAGCGGACGGCCTTGCGCCATGCCGTTGCCGCTGGTGTTGGAAATGCTGGGCGTGGCGATACGCCATGGAACATCCATCCCGACCGCGCTGATTACGGTCGGCGATATCGCGTCCGACGAATTCGGCGCCGGACTGCGTCTAGCCGGCGAACGATTGCAGGACGGCGTCGCCTGGGACGAGGCATGGCCTGATGGTAGTGAGCTTGCCGTGATTCGTGACGCGTTCGCCTCGTCCTGGTCGAGTGGGTCGTCTCCCGTCAATCGTCTGGAAACTGCAATCGAACAGTTGGAGTGGAATGAGCGCTCGCGGATAGAACGGTCCGCGGCGAAGCTGTCGATTCGGCTTCTGCTGCCGACCGGATTGTGCATGCTTCCAGCCTTTGTGGCGATTGGTGTGATTCCTGCTGTGATGTCGTTCCTGCATTGATGTTGCATGATCTGGCTTTCGCATGCCCTGAGGGCCTGTGGATAACTGTGGATGACACGCCGAGGATGTGGATAACCCGCGTTCTCCGACCACAACCCCGAGGAAACGTGACATGCACGATGGCGTATGCACGACACTGAACGAATCCGGCCGGATGGTCGGAACTATACCCAAAAAGAAACGTGTCAAAAGAGATACGTACCGCAAGAAAGGAAATGCCATGAACAACGCAATGTCGATCAATGTCGACGGTTCGTCGGGAATGATGGCGCGAATGGGTCGAAAGCTCGGCGCGGCCAGAGACCGAGCCAACAGGACGGCCTGTCTGTTGGACGCACGCATGCGCACTCTGGCCTCCATGCAGCCGTCCGCCGAATCCGAAAAAGGCGCGGTCACCGCCGAATACGCGGTGGTGCTGGTGGCGGCCACGGCGTTCGCCGCGGTTCTGGTGGCCATCGTGAAATCCGATGCCGTCAGAACGCTGCTGACCAACATCATCAAGAAGGCGCTGAGCGTGGGGTAGGCCGTGATCGTGCGATGGTGGAGGCACCATGTCGATAAGGCCGATCGCGGCGCGGTCACCGCCGAATTCGCAGTGATGCTTCCCTGCGTGGCGGTGATGGCGATGCTGGTGCTGTGTCTTGGACGTGGCGCCATCGTATCCATGAATTGCCAGGACGCCGCTGCCGCCGGGGCGCGTGCCATGACGATCGACGCGGACGGCGAGCGCAGGGCCATGGCTGCGGCGAGATCCATCGCCGGTGACGGGTCGACGGTGTCGTTCGCGAACGATGTGGATGCGGTCACCGTTACCGTGCGCTGTCCCGTCATGTCCGATCCAACCGGATTGATTCCCGCTCAGGTTGTGGGCAAGGCGACCAGATACTACTGATGGGGCACATACCGAATCGTTCCGACGTAAAGGATATACAGGTGTGAAACATGTCGTGAAACATATTGTCGCGCGTTTGAATGATGCGAGGCGATGGCTGGGCGGCGCCGACGAAGGCTCCGGAACCATGTCCGGAGTGGCGCTGATCGCGATCGCCTCGATTATGCTTGGCGCGGTCGCCATGGTGGCGAATCTGCTGTTCTGCGCTCATCGCGCGCAGAACACGGCGGATATGGCTGCGGTGGCTGCCGCGACTTCGTTGCGTGACGGCGCCGCCGACCCATGTTTGGTAGCTTCGCGTACGGTGGCCGCCAATGAGACGATGCTGCGATCGTGCGCCGTCGAAGGCGAGGACGCGCTGGTTACGGTGCGGGCGGCCACGCAGCTGCCGTTCGCACCATGGGTGGAACGTCAATCGCGTGCCGGGCCAATCGCCTGCGGCTAGAACATGGCCTTCCTGGATCATGGTCTTCCGTAGGGCTAGGGTGCGCGGTTTCGCCGCCGTGCGTCACCGTGGCCCAGTTCGCCGGTGGTCTCATCGTTCTGGCGCGTGGCGCCGGTCATGGTTATCGTACAGGTATGAGTCAAAAGTCACATACGAATACGACTGTCGCCGTGGTCGGCAATCCGACATCGAACAAAGGCAAGGGCGCGCGGGTTAGCGGGCAGGTCCTCGACTTGTTGCGCGAGGCCGGGCGCAGGCATGGCTTCGACGTGATCGATGTGACCGGCGCGAGCTTTGACGAGTCCCTGTCGAATGCCCGTCTTCGTGGCGACGAATACGATTATCTGGTCACGGTCGGCGGTGATGGCATGGTGGCTCTTGGCGTCAACGCGGTCGGTTGCTCTGGCAAGCCGCTCGGTATCGTGGCCATCGGTTCCGGCAACGACTTCGCGCGCGGACTGGCATTGCCGGTCAATCGTGTCGAGACCGCCGTCGACGGCATTGTCGGTGCGATCGTGCGGGGCACGCATGTTGATGTGGATCTGGGCTTCGTGGAGTCTTTGCCTGGTGACCATGCCGGTGGGTCGGACGCCGGTATGCCGGACGTCGCTGGGGACTCGGTGGATTCCCCGAAGCCTCCGGAAGTCGACGGCATCGACCGCTATTACGCGGGCATGTTGTCATGCGGTCTGGATGCCAGCATCAACGATCGGGCCAACCATTCGCATCTGCCGAACGGCTCACTGCGGTATTTCGCCGCGGTGCTCGTGGAGCTGACGCATATGAAGCGCTACGGATACCATGTCAAAGCCACATTGGCCGACGGCTCGGTGGAGGAGCGGGACATCGTCTCCCCGTTGCTGACCGTGGCCAATTCACGCCATATCGGTGGCGGCATCGAAGTTTCGCCGTATTCGCGATTCTCGGACGGTCTTCTTGACTTGGTCTGGTTTGACCATATGCCGAATTTCGCCGAATGCGTGGACGCGGTGTCGCGTGCCTACGACGGCAGACTGTTGGGCAGCCGGGTCTTCGGATGGAAACGCGTGCGCGGTATCGAGATTACTCGTGCCGCTGAAGGCGACGAACCGCCGGTGCTGATGGCCGACGGCGAGTATGTCGGGCGTTTGCCGGTGAGGGTTTCCGTGCGGAACCGTTCGCTGCGTGTGCTGGTTCCTCCGGCGGTGGCGGAAAGCCTGTCCGCGGATGATGGGAATCAGGTGCTTGAGGTCATCAAGCGGGACGGCCGCGATCCGCTTACCGGCGAGTTTCTCGAATGATCGTTTCCGAAAGGTGTCCGATCACAGGTATTCGTCGAGATGCAGCGTCTGCGCCGCGACCTGCCTGACTATGGCGTCATCGATGTCCGGGTGTAGGCGGATCAGCGAGATCAGTCCGACGATCAGCGTGTAGAAGGTCTCGTGCTCGTAGGTGATCGGCATCCCGTGATGCTGCTTGAACTCGCGCACAGTGGAGCTGCACAGGTAGTCGGAGATGCGGTCGGCTGCGCGGTCGATGAACCTGAGGTACAGTCCGGCGTTGCCATCCTCGATGAGACGCTGGCTGAACGGCCCCTCGTCGGCGATGAGCGAGCGTGTCAGCCGCACCACGTCATCGAGTGCCTTCGAGATGTTGCCTGTCTCACGATGCTCGTTCCATTCCTCCAGACGGGCGATGACCTCGTTGATGACGTCGTCGAGCACGGCGTCCGCGACCTGATTCTTGTCCTGGAAATAGTGGTAGAAGAGCGATCTGGTCATGCCGACGTGTTCGGCTATGTCGCTGATCGTGATTTTCGAGAAGCCCTTTTCCAGGCAGATTGTCCGTGCCGCCTGCACGATCTGCGTGCGACGGGCATCTCCGATGGCGCTCATGGTTGTCTTGGCTGTTTCGGCCATGGCTCTCCTCCGATCCCCTATTTTTGAATCCCCTATTGGCATCCGGTCGACACGACATGGGGGTCTTACCGTACTTGTCTCCCAGATTACCGGCTATGTCGGCCGCGGATCAGACTGACACGCGACAAACCTGCTGTGTTGGCCGGGGGATGGCGCGTTCCGACCGGTGAACGTGTCGTAATTCATCAGTACCCTTAGAACACTACGGCGGAAGGATTATTGCGATGGCACTGGCACTGTATAGAAGGTATCGTCCCGACACGTTCGATGGCGT
>OGOZ01001031.1_pt1 | contig 16608 bp, 12 predicted proteins | sample 1552801 | NCBI WGS metagenome assembly OGOZ01 (sample SAMEA2580196, study PRJEB22360) | human gut metagenome | biome: human gut; feature: human-associated habitat; material: faeces | place: Denmark | collected 2008/2010 | reverse complement strand
ATGTCACCTTCGGAGGTGCGCATGATAACTGTAGTCATGGCTCCAAGTGTCTCATGGGCTTGAGACCGGCCGGAAACCCCAATCGCGTCATGCTTCGAGGGGCTGGACGGGGAACCCGAGCCGGACAAGACCCCGGACGGCACGAAACCGGCCAAGGCACCTTTGGCGGCACCTGAGATCCCGCCCTCGACCGGGGCGTCGGGGTTGAAGGGACTGACAAGGAACCTGGGGGAGCCGGCACCTACCAGAGCACCTGGCTTCTCAGCAAAAACTCCATACTCGGCTGGCCTTGTATATCCGGCCTCAGCTTTGCTGAGAATTGTGTCATCCATTAAAGCGGCAGGAGTGACACCTAGAAAATCAGCTGTTGTTACGAGATCGCTCACAGACCATCCGACTTTGCCGCACATTTTCATGGACATGGCACTCTTTGTAATGCCCAAAGCCTCTCCGAGTGCCTTTTGTGTTTTGCCGATTAATCCCAGGTAAACCCTTACATTGGTTGGAATTGCAGCTTCAGCCCGCTGCCCTTTATCTAAAGATGTTTCTGATGAGATTTCCGATGCACTCATACGATCACTTCCCAATAGTTCAGAATTTCTTAATTAAGTGTCTCATACGATTTGCGTTCAGTCAAACTGTACGCTATAGTGAAGTACAGAAATAATGAACCAAGTCAGAAAGAAAGAACTATGAATGGAGTGACCCAAAGGATAAGTGCTCTGGTAAAGGGTGAGGGGCTTACTTGTGCCCAACTCGGTTCATTGCTTGGTTTATCGAAAACCTCAGCGAATGGGAAACTCTTGGGACGCATTGGTTGGACAACTTCAGACATCGTCGTGTTGTCCGAGCACTTCCATGTGTCTACGGACTATCTGCTGGGGCTTAATGAAGAGGAGGTTGCGTGATGGCTGGTGGAATTTACGAGCAGCTTGATTGGCCGGATAGCCGGAGCGATTACGTCCAGGTGTGCGACGGATGCCACACCGCGATCTGGTCGACCCGCTGGAACGAGGAGACGTCGGACGGTTTCGACGCTTTCCTCGCCATGAACGGCTGGCATGAATACATCGACCAGTTCGATTCCCGGACTCTGAACCTTTGCCCGGAATGCGCGGTGCGCGCCCTGCGCCGCGGCGAGGTCCGCACTCTTGCCGATTGGCGAATCCGCCCCGTACGCTCCTACACGCACGCCGACCAGGAGGTCTACGCTCAACTGTCCGCCCGCGAACGGATGGCGGCGAACCTGCTGCTGACCGCCGCCTGACGAAAACTGAACACTTGGCCGCTCCGGCACAAACGCAGACTCCACGGAACGGCCACAATGCCGGAAACGGTTGGACGGGATCTTTCCCTTCTCCTTGCTTCCTTCTCTCTGCAACCGAGAACCCGTCCGTCGGTTCGATTCCGACGTCCGGCATTCCATAACTGAAAACGGAAAAAGAAGACCCTGTGTCCCGTCGGAAACCGAAAAACCCGCGGAACACAGGGTGGACATGCAAACCACGACGACGGGGCCTGCCAGGAACTCCGCCATCGTCCCTTGGAAACCAAAGGAAGGCCAGCAATATGAACATGGTAGTCGAAACCGCCGTTAACGGCGTTTCTGATTCTGACTATACGGTGCGACACGCCGACAAACGGTGCACGGCGTCTACATATTCCGCCCGATCGGAGCAGTCGGAGGCGGAGTACTGGATGCTCCAGCACGACGCTTACTCGCGCCGGGCCGGCCGCTGCCTCGTCACGGCGGCCATCCTGCTGTGCGCCGCGCTGTCGTGCATGGTCGCGATGGCAGCCGCTCCGGCCATCGCCATGGTCCTCATGGGCCTGGCTTTGGCGGGGCGCGGCTGGTGGTGCCGCCGGAACGCGAAGGACGCATGGGACCTGTCCGTCTGGTCCATGTGAAAAAGAAGGGGAAAAGAAAATGACAGACCATGATTTCAACGGGAACGAAAGCGTCATCCCGTCCGACATCGAATACACGCTGTCCAGGATCGGAACCATAGCGGATTCCGTCGATTCGTCGATGACCGTTGGCGAGATCGTCCGGCGGGCCTACCTCTGCGGCGTGGGGGACACGCTGGACGAGTTCCGGAAGCTCGTCGACAGGCGGACCTTCGTCGATTCCGCCATCGACGGGGCCATCGCCATCGACGAGATCGGGGCCATGGTCTACAGGGACGGGCGCATTGCCTCGATGCTCACGCATCCGGCTCTCGACCGTCCGGCCATGAGGCGTGATCTCGAGTTCCCGTCCGTCGCCGAAGCGGAATCGAGGTGAACGCCATGGTGGTCCTCATCATCGCCGTGATCCTCGCGCTCGTCGTGTTCGTTTTCGCCGCGCTGGTCTGCCTCGGCCTGCTGTCGCCGTTCCTGTACGCGGCCGCGGCGGTCCTCCCGATGGCCGCGAACCTGCTGCGACGCCTCATCAGACTGATCGGAGGATCGAGATGAGCAACATCGCACTGTCGTGGGCGTTCAAATGCCATGTCGGCAACGCCAGCGCGAAGGCCGTGCTCGTCTACTTGGCTGACCGCGCGGATGACGACGGCAGCGCCGCCTATCCGAAGATCGAGACCATCGTCAACGTCACGGAGCTCTCGGAGCGCACCGTGCGCTCCAGTCTGAAGCTCCTCCAGGAGCGCGGGTTCATCCGCCGTGGCGACCAACGGTACGCGCGTCTCGGCAAGGGCGGCAGGAACCGTCTGCCGCAGTACTGCCAGGTCGTGTGGGACCTCGCGGTGGAAACCGACCCGTCCAACCTCACGTGGATCAGGGAGACGCACGCCGCGGAACACGATCCCGCGACCATGGGCGCCGACGTGGACCCGGAGGCCGGAACCGTGGTCGAGAACGGCGATTCCAAGGACGTGCTGCCGGAGAACGTTGGAACGGAGCCGATTTCCAGCTCTGCAAATCTCGCAGGGCTGGAAAACGAGCCGGAACCAGCTCTGCAAATCTCGCACCTCCAGCTCTGCAAATCTCGCACCTCTGGCTCTGCAAATCTCGCACCTCCAGCACTGCAAATCTCGCAGGGCTGTATATATAAGGATAAAACCCTCCATGTAAACCCTCCTAGTGAACCTTTCCCCTCACTCCCTTCGGGAGAGCTCCCCGCAGGCGGGAAGCGCCCCGCCGGGAAGGACGGGAGGAACGAGACGACGGGACGGGACTCCGAAGCCGTGGCCGTGATGGGCCATCTCGCGTCCGTCCGCTCCAAGCTGGCATTGACCACGGCCAAGCCGGCCAAACGGGACTACTCCAGGATCGCGAATCTCGTTGACCGGATCGCCGAAGCCCATGCCGGCGACCATGCGGCCGTCCTGGCGCTCATCCTCGCGGTCATCGACTGGCTGCCAGCGAACCCGTACTGGCTCCGTCGCGTCGACTCCGCTCGACGCCTGGTCGACAACTGGGACCGGATCGCCAACGATTGGACCGTCGGCCGGATCGAACGCCAACGCGAACGGGACACCGCGGCCCGCGACCGGGACCGCAGGCCGCTCTCGAAGCCCACCCCGACACCAGACCGCCATTCGGAACGCCACGTGCATTCGCTCATGTGCGAGCACGTGCTCGCCGACATGAGGCCCCACGAGTCGGAATACGACCACGAGGGAAGCCTGCGCCACGGGCGGCCATCCGAATGGCAGGCCGCGTGCATGCGGCATGCGGACGAGCTCAACAAACGCGACGGAATCGAGGTGGCCGCATGAGCGGGGATCCGAACCGCGTCGCGGGCGTCTGCTCCGGTCTGCCGTTGGGTATCCAGGACCTCATGTGGGGCACCGACAACGAGCGCGTCAGGAACAAATCCGACCGGAGGATCCTGAAAAGCACCGCGCGGATCCTGTGCGACATGTGTCCCATCCAGGCCGAATGCCTCGCGCAATCCATCATCGGACGTGAGCAGCACAGCAGGATCGGCGGCATCGACGTGAAGGCGAGACGGCTCCTGCGGCACCGCGCGGAAGCCGACGGGGTGGACCTGGACCCGTCGAACCCGGCCCGGACGAGGAACCTCACATCGTGGATCCGCGACCATCCCGAACTCGTCCGCGAGGTCCGCGAGCAGTCATCGACCCGCGAGGGACGCCGCCGCAGGAGCGAGGACCAGTACGCCTACCGGCACCGCGAGACCGTCGAATCGGCGCAACGGCCGGAATAGACCCGATCCGTGCCAGCGGATCAAGGAAGCACAACAGCAAGGAAGGAAACCGAAATGGAAAACGAAACGAACGTGCCCCGCATCATCGCCATGGCGAACATGAAGGGCGGCGTCGGCAAGACCACCAGCACCATCTGCACGGCCATCGCGCTGAACAAGCTCGGCAGGAAGGTCGAGGTCAGAGACATCGACCCGCAAGGCAGCGCGACGCTCTGGGCGGCCAAGGCCAGGGCCGCGGGCGAACCGCTGCCGTTCGACGTGCGGGTCGCCAACCGGTTCACCGTGACCATGCCGTCGAGCGACCCGGACACGTGGGTGCTCATCGACACGCCACCCAGCCAGTCGGACCTGATCGCCGCCGCGGTGGACGCGAGCAGCCTGGTGGTGCTCGTCACCACACCAGGCCCTCTCGACCTCGACCGCATGTGGGAGACGGCCAAGGCCATCGACCGGCCCAGCAGCGTGCTCCTGACCCAGACCCGGGCGAACACCGTCGCGTTGAAGAACGCCGAACGGTTCCTCACGGATCGCGGCCTGGCACGATTCGACGCGACCATCCCGTTCAAGGAGGCGTTGCGCAGATCGAGCGAATCCGGACGCATGCCGTCCGCGAGCGGATACGGCCTCGTCGCCAACGAACTCATCGAAGCCTTCAACGGAATCGAATAGGAAAGGATACGGGAATGGACATCATGCCAGACAAGAAACAACTCCGCGCGGGATCCACGGCGCTCCGCAAACACAAGCCCGTACCGGTCATGAGCTCGCGTCCGGGCGTATCGGTCGACTATTCGTGCGCGTCCTGCGGAACCCGCTTCGCGGACCTCGAGACGGCACGGGAACACACGGTGCTCCGCATCGTCGAAGCGGTGTCGAACACGGAGGGGAAGACGCGATGAACATCAGCAAACCGATCAGCACGGCGTCCAGGCTCCGGGCCACGTTCACATCGTCGGCCGCGCCGGAACGTGCGGGCAAACCGATCCACGCGACGCTCAGCCTCGACCCGGGACTCCACAGGCGGCTCAAGCTCGCGGCCGCGACGCGGGGCGTGACCATGAGCGAACTGGTGTCCTCGTGGATCGAGTCGAACTGTCCCGCGCTGGACGACCGCTAAGCGAATAATCAAATAATCATGCGCTTATATAAGGAGCGCATAAGCAGATAAGCGCATGATTACAGGCTCCGGGCGCCGTCCGCAAGACGCCCGGAGCGTAAGCCCATAAACATATACATACATACGGATGCCCGTACGCATGGGAGCGGGCGGGCGACGAAACAAAGGATGTGGTTAGAATGGCCGATATGAAGGAAAACAACATGAACGACGGCGTCCCGTCGTTGGACGAGGCCGCGGCGGAGGCGGTGCGGCTTTCCGTGGGGCCGCGTCCCGAAGCAGATGGTCCGTCCCGGCATAAGGGGAGAAGGACTCTCGTCATCGTCATCGCCGTGGTCGTCGCCGTCGCCCTGGTCGCGGGCGTGTGCGGCTACCGCGCGTACGAGAACCACAGGGTGTCTCTGGCGCGAGAGGCATGCCAGCAGGCCTCGGCCACCCAGGCGAAGGCCGTGAAGGACTACAAGGCGCTGCTCGGCTCGGATGATACCGCGGCCGCGTTGAAGACGGACGCGAAGACGGTGAAGGACGCGAAGACAGTGGACGCGCTCAGGCAAGCCGCCAAAGCGAAGACGCCCGCCATGGTCCCCTGCGACGCGTCCGACGTGGACGGCCTGGACGCGGCCACCGCGGCCGCCAGCAAGGCGGAGAAGACCGTGAAGACGAACACAAAGGCTCTGGACGCGGCCGTGAAGGCGGTCGAGTCGTCGAAGCTTGACAAGACCGTCGACGACGCATCCGCGCTGCTCGCCTCGTCGGACGGGAAGGTCCAGGACAATAAGACCCGCGAGGCGTTGGCGAAGGCCGTCAAGGCCCGCGACGCGATCGCGATCGCCAAGGCCGTGAAGGCGGTGGACGAGTCGAAGGCGGCGAAGGAGAAGGCGGACGCCGAGGCCAAGGCGAAGGCCGAACAGGAGGCCCAGGCGCAGGCCGCCGCGGCGGCGGCGCAGGCGCAACAGCAGGCGCAGTCGTACACGTACACGCCGTCCTATTCGGGCGCCCGGTCGTCGGGTTCGGCGGGTGGCTACTCGTATTCCAACACGGGTTCGGGCTCGGCCGGCGTGTCCTCGGGTTCGGCGGGATCCTCGTCCGGCGCATCGTCCGGTGGGTCCGGCTGGTCGGGACCGGTCAGCGGCGGACACGGCGTCGAGCCAGATGGTAGCTGGCATCCAGGCAACCTTATCCAACATTGAGCCGGTAGACTCCTTTTCTTCTTTCAGGGCCGTTCCGCGAACATCCGTGGGACGGCCCTTTCCTGTCCCCGGACACTTTCGTGTCACGAGGAAAACTTGTAGACGCCGTGCACCGTTTGCCCGTCCGAACCATGGTTGGCTTGAACTCGGACGGACCCCCGTCCGGCCGAGTGGCAGGACGGGGAACGTGGGATGCATCCCACGCCGTCCCATCCCCGGACCGCATAGGCAGGGGACGCATCTGCAGGCAGAATCTCTGAAAGGAGAAGGAACATTGGGTTCCACCAATAACAAACGGAGGAAGGCGTTGGCGCTGCTGACGGCCGCGGCCACGTTGGCCGGCGGTCTGACCGCGGGCACCGCGTACGCCGGCGGTAACGGCGGCAACAGGCCCGGCATCGACGGTGGCAGCGGCGCGGCCCTGCAATTCTGGCAGTACAAGGATTCGGCGGACGGTTCATGGGGTCCGGCGACCAAGATCGCCAGCGTGAGCGCGGCCATGGCCGCGGCGGGCGTGACGATGGACGATTCGGACGGCAAGGCCGCGGGAGCGTTGAAGGACGCGAACGACCGGTGCGAGGCTGGATTCAAGCAGCGCCATCCGGGCGAGGGCGACGGCGACTGCCGCGTCGTCGCGGTCGGCGCGGTCGCGGGCAACGGCAAGACCACCAGCGTGTGGGACGGGTCCGGCCACTACAGCAAGAGCGTGTGGAAGGACAACTGGAACAAGTACGTTGCTCCGAATGAGTACCAGTACGCCGGATCCCAGCATTACCACACCGGCGATGGGTTCAGCGATGATCCTTCCATGAGCGTGGACAAGATCATGGAGAATTATATCTCCGACACGGCCAGCATCGTGGTCATCGCGCTCGACAAATACCAGCCCGCCCCGCCCAACTATGATCTGACCGTGACCACCACGCACAGCCAGCGGACCGACCTGAAGGTCGGGTCCACCGACCCGATCGGCGACACGCTGCACGCGAGCAACAACGGCAGCAGCATCAAAGAGAACCTGAACGGCACCGCCATCATCCACTACGAGGGCCAGAAGAACGGCTACGGCGCCGCCAAGACGGTCAGGAAGCCGATCACCTTCGCCAACAACGGCGACACCCCGCTTTCCAACCTCGCCACGCCCGCGGACTTCGGCATGGGCCACTGGCAGGAGGGCCAGTACTGGATCGACATCCAGGTCGCCCAGCAGGGCAAGATGAAAGCGGCCGTGGACACGGCCGACAAGGACCCGTCCGAGACCTGGAACGTGAGCGCCGAACCGCCGACCCCTCCATCCAAGACCATCGACGACGGCGTGAGCGCGGACGGCATGACCAACCGCACCGTCATCACCTACGGCACCGGCAAGGGCGGCTACGAGATGACTCTCAAGGACAAGATCACGGCCAACGGCGTCGACTACAGCGTCGACAACTACCGGCTCGTCGACAAGAACGACAACGACCGCGACGTGTCCAATGAGTTCACGATCAACTGGGACAAGGCCGGCGACACCGTCACCGCGGTGCGCACGGCCGACAAGGGCGAGATGCCCTTGGACCACCAGTACGAGTTCAGCTTCGACGTCACCGTCAGCAAGCCGAAGGACTTCAAGAAGGTCAAGGACCACGCGACCGGCAAGTGGAACCAGGAACCCGAGGCCGACGCCGGCAGCAAGGAATTCGACACCTGGCAGCCGAACCCCGACAAGAGCTGGATCTTCGAGCAGGACGGCAAATGGCAGGCCGTCATCGACCCGCAGGAGACCAACAGGACCGGCGGCGACTCCCACACCTACCTCGACGGCGACAAGGTCGGCAGCGTCGTCAACGGCACCGTCGGCAAGAACCTGATCCAAGCGCCCAAGAAACTCACTCTCACGGACGACTGGACGGCCGCCGACTACATCTTCGACGCAGACACGAAGAACATCCGCGTGTACGAGGCCACGGCCGGCACCGACCGCGAAAGCAGCGTCAGCGACATCGTGAACACCGGCAAGGACGTCACCGACCAGTTCGACATCACCGTGGATGGCACCAAGGCCACCGCCAAGGCCAAGGCCTCCTACCTCAAGGGGCTCAAGGGCCTCAAAACCCCCAAGCAAGTCACGCTCCTGATCCCCGGCAGGATCAACTTCGCCGACGGCAAGGGCGCGGAACAGATCCGCAAGGACTACGGCCTGGACGCGGGCGACGAACTCACCTTCTGCGCCGCCCCGAACGGCAGGAACCTGACCAACAGCGGCGCCGAGACCGTGAACAACCACACCGAGCCGACCAACGAGCCACAGATCTGCGGATACGTCCCGCCGGTCAAGAAGGACGTCGTGTCCGAAGGAAGCGAGGGCGGCGAACAGGAAAGCGTGCAGGGCAAGGTCGTCTACCCCGGCCAGAAGGTCGAATACCAGCTCAACACCCAGCCCCAACTTCCGGCCGGCCTCGCCTACGGCATCAAGTCCGTGAGCTTCACCGACTCCTATGACCGCTATCTGAACCCGGACAAGCAGACCCTGGAGATGATGGACCTGAACACCGGCAAGCCGGTCTCCAAGAAGAAGTACGCCACCAAGTGGGACGACGCGAAGCACATGTTCACCCTGACCGTCACCGACCAGGAGACGATCAGCCAGTGGCGCGCCGGAACCAATCCACGCCTCCAGGTACGTTTCGAGGGCACCGTCGCCGATGATGCCCCCACCGACCACAAGGTGGGCAACAAGTGGGTGCTGACCCTCAACAACTCGCTGACCCCGTCGAACGAGGTGTTCAACATCCCGCCGACACTCGATCCGAAGAAGAAGGACACGCAGAAGGACCCGACGATCGACATCGACGGCATGACCGCGCTGCTGGGCGACGAGATCTACTACCGCGTCGACATCGACGCCACGCAGACCAACCAGGCCTACAAGGTCTGGAGGCTCGGCATGACCGACGACTACGACGACTCGTATCTGAAGCTCGACGCCTCCAAGGTGGAGATCACCGACGAGACCGGCAAGGACGTGACCGCGAGGTTCAACATCCAGGACAAGGACGGCGTGCTCTACGCCTACGCGAAGACCGTGGACACCGAGGTTCCCGCCACCGGCGAGACCGTGAAGGGCGACCCGCAGCCGACGGACCTCAAGGCCTACAGCGAGTCCGACGAGCATGACCCGCTCACCCAGCCGTCCATCGACCAGACGCTCCTCGGCCACACGTACACCGTGACCATGCCGATGACCGTCATCAAGGTCACCGACGGCTACGTCGTGAGGAACAAGGCCACGCAGGTGCTCAACAAGGTCCGCAAGGACACCAACGAGGTCACGAACCCGTTGAAGCCCGTCAACCCGTCCAAGGACGTGACCGTGAAGGTCGGAGGCGAATCCGTCAACGGCCGGAGCATCTACAAGGGCCGCACGTTCCTGTACCAGCTCGACTCCAGCATCCTGCCGGCCCACCGCGCCTACCCGCAGGTGGACGAGTGGTACATCGAGGACGCGCTCGACCCGGCGTTCGACGAATTCACGGGCCAGTGGGTCGTGTACGCGAGCCGCGACCTGTACAGGGACGGCCAGGTCATCGCCGCCAAGGGCGAGAAGATCGCCGGCAGCGGCTTCGACAGCTCGAGGTTCGGCGGCGACCTGTTCACGCTCTCCACGGCCAGCGTGGACGGACGCAACGTCGTGACCATAGGCACGACCGAAGCGTACCGCGCCCTCGTGTCCGCGGACAACGAGCATGAGGCCGGATGGCGCCCGTACATCCAGACCACACGCCTCGCAGTCACCGACCGTCACGAGAACCAGTTCACGGAGCATTACAACGGCAAGGCGTTCCAGTCCAACATCGTGTGGACCCGAACCCCGGACATGACCCCGGGCATCCACATCGAGAAGTACGACGTGGCCTCCGGCGAACAGGCCGGCGACCGCGACGACGTGAAGGACGCGTTGAAGATGGCCGGAGACAGCCAGCAGATCGCGTTCAAGATCACCAACACGTCCAAGACCGATCCGACGACCGGTGAGGGCGCCTGGTACCTCGCCAAGGACCTCAGGATGGTCGACAAGACCATCGCGGGCGAAGGCGAGGTCGTGGACCTGAAATATCCGGACAACTGGGACACCTTGGTGCTCAAGCCCGGCGAATCCACCATCATCACCGGCACGTTGAAGGGCGTCCAGGCCGGCGGCAAGCACACCAACCGTGTGAAGGTCACTGGAACGCCGCTCGTCGAATGCCCCGTCACCGACCAGCTCGGCGACCAGCAGCCCGCCGACGGCGACCAGACCGGCGACAGCCAGTCTGATGGTGACGGACAGTCCGGCACCGGCACCGGCACGAAGACCGACGGCGACGCCGACGACACGACCGGACTCAAGCAGGTCAAGGTCGGCGACACGACCCTGTGCGAGGACACCACCGTGGAATCCAACACGGATGACTGGAACGGATACCGCGAAAGCCTCGCCAAGACCGGCGCGACCATCGCCGGCATCCTGCTCGCCATCGTCGCGTTCGGAGCCATCGGCGTGGCCCTCATGGGCGCACGCCGCAGGACCGGCGCCCACTCCGGCAGGTAACCGCTAAGGCGCTTCGGCGCCGGATTCCCTGACCATCATGGCCGCGAGCCCCGTTTCTCCGTGGGGCCGCGGCCATTTTTTTGCCGCGGCGCTGAAACTTGTAGACATGGTGCACCGCAGGACGGCGTGTCCCGGGACAGTATGGGGAACGTCGAGAGCGTCCGGCCGCGCCATGTGGGTCGGATGCGAAGGGAAACGACCATCAGAAGGAGAAATCCAACATGGACAAACGAAAGATCTCGGCCGTATGCGCGACCGTGGCCGCGTTGGCGGCGTTGTGCGTGCCAGGCTCCGCCGCGTTCGCCGCGGACGGCACGCTCACGTTGAACGCGGGCGACGGGTCCACCCTCGCGGGCCACAGCTTCACGGTCTACAAGCTCGCCAACTACACGGACGTCGTCAAGGACGGCGCGAACGTGAAGAGCGTGAGCGCGAAGCATCCCGACCAGGCGACCGGCGACTGGATCGCCGCCGCCCTGAAGACGAACGGCGTCAACTACAGCGTCGACGCGGGACAGAACGCCGCCGAGCAGCTCCTGCGTTTGAAAACCGACACGGACACGCTGCGCAAGGTCGCGAACACCCTGCAGTCCACCGCCGCGACCAGCAAGGTCACGGCCGTGAAAACCGCCCAGACGTCCAACACGCAGACCCTAGCCCTGACACTGCCGGAAGGCTACTACCTCGTCGTCGACACGGAAGGATCCCCGATTCTCGTGTCCACCACCATCGGCGGCGCGACCAGGATGAGCAGCGGCCAGACGCTCGGCTCCACGCTGGTCAAGACCAACGTCACCAAGGTGGTCAAGACCATCAAACGCGCCGACGGCACGTGGTCCAAGACCGCGGCCGCGACCAACGGCGAGACCCGCGACTTCAAGGCCACGTTCACCGTGCCGAACAAGCTGTCCGTCGACACCGTCACCCTCGAGGACCACATGACCGGCATGACCTACGTGGACGGCTCGTTCAAGGCCACGGTCGGCTCCACCGACTTGACCGCCCAGTTCGGCGCCGTCGGCAAGGACAAGGTCACCGCCGCGGACGGCAAGACCCAGACCGACGGCACCGGCTTCAAGGTCACCAGCCTGCAAAGCCTCGTGGATACGTACCAGGGCAAGCAGGTGACCGTCACCTACCGGGCCAAGGTCGTGAACGCGGCCCGCGCGAACGCCGCGGCCAACACGATCACCGTCACGTCGAACTGGCTGCCGAACATCACCCCGCCGCCGGCCACCCCGCCGGAGGACAAGGTCATCGTCAAGACCTTCGACGTTAACCTCAAGAAGATCAGCGCCGCGGACGGCACCAAGACCATCCAGGGCGCGAAGTTCAAGCTCCACAACGACACCACGAACCAGTGGTACACGTGGAACACGGCATCGAACCAGTGGACGTTCACGTCGGACGAGACGAAGGCGACCGAGTTCGCCACGAACGCGTTCGGCGTGATCAACCTCACCCGACTGGGCGCCGGCACGTACACCGTGAAGGAGACCCAGGTGCCGGCCGGCTACTTCAGCTTCGTCAAGCCGAGCTTCACGATTAAGATCACCGACGACGGGCGGGTGACCATCGCCGGCAAGGACCAGCCGGGCCTGACCACCACGGTCACCAACGCGGACGCGAACGCCGCGGTCCCGACCGCCGTCGTGAAGAACATCGACAACATCACCCAATTGCCGCAGACCGGCGCGACCACCATGGGCGTCATGCTGGTCGGCGCGTTCGCGATCATCCTCGTGGCGACCGCGACCGGCTTCGCCGCGTACCGTGTGCGCCACACCGACCTGGGCGACGGACAGGCCGTCGCCTGACCGTCATATCGACCGTCCCCGGCCGGGGGTGTTGGCCCGGCCGGGGAGCCATCGGGGCCGGAGGGCGCGTGGCATTCTCCTGTCCGCCGCGCCCCCCCGCCCTTTCCTATGAAAAACAAGACTTTCACTTTCAATTGATAAGGATGAGGGGAATGGGATTCCTTACAAGACTTCTCGCCGGTCTCACGGCGGCCGCGGCGTTGGGCGCCGGCCTGACCGGCACGGCCAACGTGGTGGACACGACCGGCGTGATGGCCGACACGACCGGAACCACGAAAAGCGTCGTGAAGCTCTCGGACGACGGCGGGAACGAGACCTCCGAGGACACGGCAGACAATCCGGACGACGACTCCACGGACGCCGATTCCACCACGGACGCCGGCGCGCAGTCCGACGCCGGCCAGCAGGCCGAAATCCAATCCTCGACGAGCCAGGACAAGGCCACGGCCAAGTCGAGCCTGCCGGACCATATCGTCAACGGCTCGTTCGACTATCCCGCCTGCCCGGACGGCAAGAACAGCTGCGACGTGGATCCGACGACCGGCTGGGGCGGCTTCTACGTGGATTACGGACGCAAGTTCATGCCCATCCCCGACTGGGACCGGTCCAAATTCGGCTGGGACAGCAGCCAGGAGGGCCTGCGTCCCGACCAGCAGCCGAACTCGCACCAGAAGCTCCAGCATTGCGTGCAGATCGGCAACAAGCCGAACAACAACGGCCAGAAAATGAACCGTTTCGCGGAGATCATCGCCGAAACCCCGGACGAATACATCTACCAGGACATCGCCACCACGCCGGGCGTCATGTACCGGTGGAGCCTGAAGCACGCGAGCGAGAACGCATCCCACGTCGACTCCATGCAGGTCATGATAGGCAGTCCAGGCAAGGAGACGGCGCAGGACGCCACCCGCACCACGTCCAATGGCCGCGGCGACCGGACCGGCGTGACGTCCAAGACCATTGCGACCAAGGGCGGCCAGGCCGAATGGGAGACGTACACCGGCGTGTACATCGCCACCTCGACCGTGACCCGATTCACGTTCAAGAGCGCCCAGGGACGCGACTCCACGCGCGGCAACTTCATCGACGACGTCATGTTCACCAAGGCGTACAAGCTTACTTATGACAAGAACTCGGCCGATGCGTCCGGTCAGGTTCCGTCGAACCAGCGCGGCAAGGAGAACACCACCCAGCCCGCCAAGACCAAGACCAACGGCAAAATCAGGCTCGCCTCCGACACGTCGAAACTGTCGGACCACCTGATAAACAGCGACTTCGAATACCTTCCCGACGGCGGCTGGAAGACCATCAGCGCCCGTTACGACATGGCAAGCGCGTATACGAGCGTCGATCCGAACAACGGACAGTACATCCGCAACACAAGGCACGCCGAGTCGGACACCGGTACCGCCTGGGTGGACTGGGACGGGTTCGACGCGTCCAAGTTCGCCTGGAGGACCGACCAGAAAGGCGGCCAGGACCAAGGCGGTCTGAAGGACCGTGCCAACGCGGTCGAACTCCAACAGGACAGCACGGATGGCAACACCTACGCGGAAATGGTCGCGTCCGAGACCGGCCGCACCATCTATCAGGACCTTGCCACCATTCCCGGCACCCTGTATAAGATCCGGTTGAAGCACGCCAGCCTGTGCAAGGACAACGTGGATAAGATGCAGGTCGTCATCAACGGCACGCCCATCGAGATGACCCGCGTGACCGCGAACGGCAAGGCCGGTGACAAGGTGGGCGAGAAGTCCACGACCATCGCCACCAAGGTCACGAACGAGAACCGTTGGCATCATGCCGACCAGTGGGAGACCTACGAGGGCTACTACGTGATCCCTGACGGGCAGACCACCACACGGTTCGGATTCAAGGCCGTCAACTACCTCGACCCCACCAAAGGCAACCTGCTCGACGACGTGACCTTCGCCCGCGCCTACAAGCTCTCTTACGACAAAAACTCCACTGACGCAACAGGTGAGGTTCCGTCGAACCAGCGCGGCAAGGAGAACACCACCCAGCCCGCCAAGACCAAGACCAACGGAACCGTGAAGACCGTGGCGGAAGAGAACGTCCGGTACGGTTCCCTCGCTAATGGCGATTTCTCCTACCCCTCGTTCTCCGACATTCAGAAGAACGAGCAGGAAAACGTCGCCGATCTGCGCACGTTCCTCAAATCGGATGACGGCACGCTTTGGTACAACATGTCCAGCACCGATCTTTCCAAGTGCGGAAAGATCGGGCAGATCCCCGGTTTCGACTCGTCCAGGTTCGCATGGTCCAGTACCGAGAACGGTTCAAGGGTCGAATTGCAGCAGGACCGCAACACCAAGAACACGTATGCGGAGATCGTCGCCCAACAGGACAACACCAGCATCTACCAGAACGTGTCCACCGGCAACGGCGGCGTGCTGTACAAGATCCGGCTCAAGCACGCCAGCCGCCAATCCTCCCATGCCGACAGGATGCAGGTCCTCGTGGGATCCGACACGGACCACGCGACGCCTGTGGAGATGACCCGCGTCACCTCTAACGGCCATGGCGACAAGGTGGGTGGGAAGTCCACGATCATCACCACGAAGGTGTCCAACACCGATCCCCGAGACCATGGCGCCCAGTGGGAGACGTACGAAGGCTACTATCAGGTGCCCGAAGGGCAGAAGAACACGGTGTTCATGTTCAAGAGCCTCGAAGGGTTCAAAGAGTATGAGACCCTGTCCGGCAACAACATCGGCAATCTCGTGGACGACATCGAATTCTCCCGCTCCTACAAGCTGACCTACGATAAGAATTCCGATGACGCGACCGGCTCCGTCCCGTCGGATACGACCGCGAACACCGTCAAGCAGGCCAAGTCCAAGACCACGGGAACTGTGAAGACCGTGGCGGACGACGACTCGTCCAAATCGTTGACCGTGAACCCGGGCTTCGACGTGCCGGGACGGCGGCCTGCATTGGATGTACGTGAACCCTCCGAAGGCAACGCGTGGTCATATTACGACTACATTAATCCGAGTGCTCCGAAGCATCAGGTCGCCGGATTGAGCCAGGCGACGTTCGGCTGGCAGGAGCTGACCGGCGGCGACCATAAGACCACGTCGTTCGAGCTGCATCGGGAGAAGGACGGCAACGTGTGCGCGGACGTGCATGGCAGCCGGACCATCGGCCAGACCATCGACACGCAGGCGGGCGTGGCCTACACCGTGAGCATCCGTCATTCCGGCCGTTCCAAGGGCAACGCCGGCAGCGTGCAGGTGCTCGTCGGACCGGACAAGGACCATCTGCAGCCGTTGGAGATGAGCCGCATGAACGTGTCGCGCACCGGCGCGAAGTACGGTGACAAGACCGGCAAGGTCGGTACCGTCATCACGACCCATTCCGATTCCGTGGACTCCACCGAGGGCGACCATCCCGCATGGGACCATTCCGATGATTGGGAGACGTATTCCGGCACCTATGTCGCGGCCGGCGGCAAGACCGTGTTCGCCTACCGTGGCGTGGACGAGAACGGCGATTCCGTCTCCGGCAACGACCCGGTCGCCGATTCCGTGATCGACGATCTGAGTTTCAAGCTCGCCTATCGTCTTTCCTACGATAAGAATGCGGCCGATGCGGCTGGTTCCATCCCGTCTGACGAGTATGGCAAGGAGAATACCGTCAAGCAGGCCAAGACCAGGACGACCGGCACTGTGAGGGCCGTGGCGGACAGGACCGCTTCCGGTCTGACGGTGCATGAC